>Ga0315295_10002184_pt1 | contig 16628 bp, 38 predicted proteins | sample YL17G14_0_MG_FD_204453 | JGI IMG/M metagenome (GOLD analysis project Ga0315295, IMG submission 204453) | Sediment microbial communities from Yellowstone Lake, YNP, Wyoming, USA - YL17G14_0 | ecosystem: Environmental > Aquatic > Freshwater > Lake > Sediment | place: USA: Wyoming | collected... | reverse complement strand
TCGTAGTTGCTGCCTGTAACATTTTGTAACTGAATTTCATTTCCCCCTATTATGATTGGATATCCAGTTTCACTTTGGATATAAAGTCTAGTGTTAGTGCCTTCTCCTGAGCCGTAGTCATCTCCATATAGTCTTACACTATTAGCTAGAGCAGCAACCACTGTAGCAGCATTTCCAAATTCAAGATTACCTTGTAAGTAATTTCTTGAACCATTTCCTGCTGAGAAGAAGTTATAACTAAGAGAATCTCCTTCTGTGTGTTCGTCTATATAAAGACCGTAAACATTAGTTACTGTACAATCACTAACATTAGGGTTATCTATACGAATTCCAAACGCGTTAGTTACGTTCGCACCCTCATAGAAATTATTTTCGACTCTTATACCGAATGCGGTTCCAACAGATCCTGGGGACCCTAATCCATATCCTGATACCATGGCTGATGCGAATAAACCTAGTACCCAGTCTACATAACCTTCTGACTGCATGAATCCAGAGAAGCCACCGCCAGTAACCATACCGTCAACGTTTCCCGAGCCATAGTGAGCTGCAAATGCGTCAATACCATAAATGTCAAACATATCGTTAGTAGCTAAAGGTGAAGTTTGGGGATAAGATCGAATTGCATAAAGCATAGGCCATTCATACGTTGAAGGAGTAAAATTTAGAGTAACGTCTAACCCATAAAGATTATCTTGACTTGCTTGTTCATTTATTATAAATACACTATTATTTGATAACGCTGCGTTAGCACCAAATGCTGAATGTCCATATATTTTTAAAGCTTGAGGAGTTTCGTCAAAATAAGAACTAGTAGAAGGACCAAACAAAACTTTTCCTTTAGTTGTATGGTATGTAGATGAGAGAGTTAAGTTTTCACTAGCTCCCGTTCCACCTCTAAGATGTTGTCCGCTGGGTCTACCACCTAGTAGTGCAATATTAGATCCTACTATAGAACCAAGGTTATTTTCTATATTGGCTACTCTATAATCTAGACTCTGAATGTGGAGAGGATTTCCTGTAGGAGTATCTCCTGTAATTCCTACTTTTGCTTCTAGATTATTAATATGAGCCGCAATTATTTCGGTATCTTCATCTATCACGTGTGTGAAATTATTTGGAAATGTCATTTAGATAAACCTCCATTGTTAGTAAAATCTGGTGTTTGATGCCACTATAAAGTGTTGATGATTTAAACATTGATTATATCTCCAAAATACTCTATTTTATAATCGCCCTTCAAAAAAGAATTGAAATAACTGAAATCTTGCTTAGTCAGATATTTCTTTATAGGTTGATCACTCCAATTCCCACCATGCTGGACATTTATCATTACAACTTTTGGGACGAAAGAAAAAGTACCAAGTTTAAGTTTGTAAACCCTACGAATAAATTGATGTACTTGCCAAAAGTCGTCAACAAAGTTTCCATAAAAATGAGGAACCGCTTTATACAAATCACTTCTATAAAGTACCATACCGTCATCTACTTCTGGCCAGCCTTCCTTGTTAATTGGTATTGGATAGTCATGCAATTTTGGTTCTGGATATTCACCCAAATACTTCATCTGCCCTTTTCCATACGCCAGAATACTATCACCTAAACCCTTGACCAGATCTTCCATTTTGTTTTCCAGTTGGATTACGTCATCATCCACATGAATTATAAGCTCTCCTGTGGCGTGAGTAATTCCAATTGCTCTCGGGACACATTCGCACCCAGAGTTTTTAGAGAGATTAATCTCAATTACTCTATCCTTCAACTTATTTTTCCAAGATAGAATCACATCAGAGGTATTATCGGAAGACCCATCATTTACAACTACAATCTCCCAATTCCCATATGTTTGGGCTTCTATCTCCTTGAACCGTTCACTCAACATAGCAGCCCGATTATAAGTACAAATCACAGCAGATACTTTCATTAGATGCCACTCCTTAAATAATCTTGAAGCTTCGCTTCGTCGCTCTCGCTCATTGCTCCTTCTGAAATTATTAACTCAGCAAGTTCTCCATAAAAAGTCCAAAAGCTGGCAGGTCGGTGGCTACCCCCGATCCATACTCCATCTTCAGAAGGAACATCTACTGTATAAAGATTAGAACTGCGTACGAAAGAAGAAAAAGGTTCTTGTGGAATTGAAGTCGTAAATACAGGTAGTGCTTTCCAGGCAATAAGAGTCTGATAATATTCACCAACTACTGTCAATGATGCAATCCCGCCAATTATTGCCCAGTAATTTGTTGCCCACTTATTGTTATCACTACTGTTGCTTACCCTCCAAGGCCAAGTAGCATACAGTCGATGATAACTTCCACCAACTATCTGAGAATATACTCCTCGATGACTTTCTATACCCATCTGCACAGTAGACCAAAGATGTCTTGTACTTCCATCTGGGGTAACAGTGGGCTTAAATACCATGTAAAATGAGAAATCATTTCTATAATCAAAAAGTAACTCATGCCCTACTGAAGGAACCCAAATGTAATCTTCTTCCTCATCGTCCCAAACACATGAACCATCGTATAATACGTTATTCTCACCACGAAAGTTTATAGTTTGACGACTTCCTCCATCAGGATATTTTGCAAGATCATAGTCTAATGGAACAGAAAGTGGACTGGGAATACTAAAAATATGGGATAGATCAGCACTATTCTTAATACTTGTAAGTTTTCCTCCTCCGTTTAATGTAACATTTCTATCACTTCTTAACCAGAGTTTTATCCCAGTAATATCTGCTGGACTCCATCCTCCTGGAGGACTAATTATATCCGGACTCGCTCCTGCTATAATATATGGGGTAGATGCTTTAGACATTCTCTACTCCTAACCTTGCTGTGATCTTTTAGCATACATAATTTTAAGCCATCCAACTCCAATTGCTTGTCCATAAGTATCAGTAGTATCACGTTTTAAGTTAAGGATTACTAATTCTCCATTTGCTAAATTTGGTATTGTAACTTCTGTTGACCAGCCTGAGTTAAATTTATCATTCTGCACAAATCCAGCTTCAAAAGTTTTGGGAACTGTAGAAGTAGAGCCCATAGCTGAACTTAATATATCTGAATCTCCAAGAGATGTTCCTTGAAGAGCAAAGAAGACTGTCTGTCCTACAGTTGGTGCAGTAGCGTTAGTGATAAATCCTTCTACTTGGAAGTAAATTGCTTCATTAACATCTATTCCGTAAGGTACTTGCCATTCGAAAAATACACTATTATCTGCTCCACCAGCGAAGTCTCTGTATCTTGCTTTGTTAGTAGCAGTTAAAGTACTTAACGCTCCAGGAGGTACTGATCCATCGATCCCCCAACTGATAGGTATAACGTCGATTTCCCAAGATTCAGAAGAGACAGGAAAGTTGAAAAACATCACACCATCAATAAGAAAAACACCGCCTTCTAGCCTCTTGAGACTTAGCTCTGTTATACATCCGTCAAAATCTGAGCTTGGTGTAAAAGTTAATGGATTTGCAGAGGATGCTTTGAAACGTATGTCAGTAGTTGGTGAATCTTTGCTATATGTTGAAGTCATCCCGCCTACGCTAGTTCGTAGTGTCCCATAATGATGTTTATTTATGGTGAAGCTAAGATCATAAATACTTTCTGGAACTACTACAGCAGCAGGTTGTATCAAGGGATTAGTAAAACCTACAACGTGGCTTGCTCCATCGAGAGTCCACACCCAGTTTGGGGCTAGCCAGTTTGAAAAGTCAGTTCTAAAAGTACTATTTTGGATAATTTCATTTCCGTACGAAATATAATCTATAACGGTGATTATGTCTGACATTTTATTCCTCCTGAAAGTATAGTTAAACGGATTCTATTTATTTGTTCTTACTTTTTTAGGTAGATAATATTAAGAAAAATAGATTAGTATTAGAGAACAAATGATAAAGAAGTTTAACTATTTAAAAGAGAGAAAAGAAGTAGTGAATGATGAATATATTTTAAAGGAGAACGACTATGAGAATAATATATACTTGGGATGATTTTGATAAAGATTGTCAATATTTAGTTGGTATTCTTAAACCCTATGAACCATATACAGTCTTTGGTATTAAGAGAGGTGGTTTAATTGTAGCAGTTAGACTATCTCATTTAAGTGGGATGCAATTTGTTGATCATGTTAAAAGCGATACTATTATTGTTGATGATATTTGTCAAACCGGAAGAACGTTTGAAGCGGTTACCCATTTTCTTGGTCCAGGTTATGATTATAAAGCATCTGCTACTTTATGGGTAGTTAAGGAAGAGTATGCTAGACCAACTCACTGGATTAGAGTTAAATCAAAAGAAAACTGGGTTCAATTTCCTTGGGAAACTGAAAAGTCTTCTAAATATGATGAAACAATTCCAAATGTAAGAGTTGATGAGGCTAGTGATTATCTGTCACCAGAAGAATTGAAAGCTAGAGGATTTGATAAAATAATGGCTGAGGAGATAGAATGATGAACACTATAATTCAAGTTCTAGGATGGGTCCTTGTTCTTGGAGGACTTTTTGGTTTTGGAGTTTTGTTTGTTAGATTCTATGATGACTGGAAAATGGAGAAGCATAATGAATTTAAAATTCAAAATAGACAAACGTTGGCCAAAGAGATCTTGGTTTGATAGATTCTGCGCGAGACATGTTTGTAAAATGATAGTAAAAGAAAACTTCAAGAGCTATCAATTTGGAGGTTATACTGGAGCTAAAAAATTATCATATGAGTTAGTGAACGCTGAATGTTTTCAGCTAATGCATTGGGTTTTAAGAGAAGCTGGCTATAGTTGCTGTGCAGCAGATGTAATGGAAAGATGTGGAATTGATTACGCGAAAAAGGAGAAGATAGATGAAAAACAGAGAACAGCAAATATTGGATGAAGTTTTGAAGGAGTATAAAAGAGCAACTATTAAACATAGTCCTTTTAATTCCTGTCATGAAGGATGGGCTGTCATTAAAGAAGAATTTGATGAACTTTGGGATGAGGTGAAAAAGAGGAGAGAGGTAAGATCTCAAGATAAAATAATTAAAGAAGCTATTCAAGGAGCAGCTATGTACTTAAGATTTCTTATGGAGCTAACTGGTTTCAAATTAGATACTGTAAAGGAGAAGTAAATATGCCTGTGTGTCCAATTTGTAAAGTTACTTTCCATTCGTGTTCTAATTGCCATCATAATACTAATTGGGAGTATTCTTTCTGTTCAGTTAAATGTTGGAGAGAAAGTTCTGGTTACAAACAATTCTGTAATGAGTTTAAAGCTTTGTACCAAACAATTAACGATGCTCAGAAGAGGATGTTAATGGACCTTTTTTTAATGAGTGATGACTATCTGAGTGAAATAGATAGTTGGGTAGAAAGTGTGGAGAAGAAAGATGTTATGCGAATATAGTTGTGGTCAAGAAGCTAAGTATCAGCTTAAGAACAGAAAGTGGTGCTGTTCTGTTAGTGCTAATTCTTGTCCTTCTAAGAAGAAAAAGAGTTCGAGAGTTTCTTTAGAGAGTTGGAACAACCCTGAAATTAGGTTGAAATTAATTAAGTCACAAACTGAAGCTCAAAATAAATTAGAAGTTAAAGAAAGAAGGAACAGAGCTATAAAAGAAGCTTTAAGCAAACCAGAAGTGAGAAAGAAGAGGATAGAAATTGCTAAGGAAAACTGGAAGAATTTAGATTACAGAGAGAAAGTTTTGAAAAGTAAAAAGAGGGCAGAAGTTATAGAGAAGCAAAGAAAATACATGCTTAACGGTGGGTCAGCTAAAGCTAATTCTTTTGTGAGAAACCCATCTAAGAAGGGTGTAGAGTTTAGAGAGTTAGTTCTAGAAATTTTTCCTACAGCTGAACCAGAATTTAAGATACTTAACTACTCAGTTGATATAGCAATTAAAGAATATAAGATAGCTTTAGAGTACGACGGTTGGTACCATTTCAATTGTCAAGAAAGTATAAATTATCACAATAGAAGAGAAAAAGAAATAAGAACTTTAGGTTGGAAGTTTATAAGGTACAATATTTTTCAGAAGTTTCCATTAAAAGACCAAGTTAGAGAATCAGTTAATAAAATTATAAACTTATAAACTTAATTTAGAGGAGGAAAAATGGAAGTAAAGTTTAACGTTCAGTGTCAAATGGAGTCTAGCTGGGTTCCTCAATTTCTTGGAATGCTTAAGACTATGGAACAACTAGGGAAACTTGGTGGTTCTAGGTGGGTAAGGTTATATTCAGATGGTGATGGAAACTTCAGACCAAAGTTTCAATGGTCTATTATAACTGAACCTGCTAGTCCACAATGGGTAGGAGATGAAGCAACATTCGATGCAGGGTAAAAAGGCGACAAATAATCTAGTTCAAATAGAGATTATAAACTATTCTTATTCTATTTGTCCGGTCTGTTGGAAAAAGAAAGATGATTTGAATACATATACACATACATCTTGTTGGAAACAACTAAGTAAGAAAGAACGATTATATTTAATTTCAGAGTTTAATCCTTACCAACCTAAAGAAAAGACTGGAAGAATTTATGTTACAGTTAACAAAAATTGGAGGAAAATTACAAATGAAGAAAGAGATGGGTAAATTAAATCTCGGCTTTGTTGATCCACGAAAAGTTGTAGAGGGTATACTTAAGGGGGATATACCTACACCTGCTTGTGTTTTTTGTAGAGAAGTACATAGTGGAACGCTCATTGTTTTCGTTACTCCAATGGGACAACATGCATTTTGCTCTGTTTGTGAAAATTGTATTAGTTCAGATTTAGTAGAATCTAAAATAGAATTGATAGAAAAAAGAGTAAGTGAAATATATTTAAAAGGAAGCACTGTCAAATTGGCGGAACAAATTTTTAAAGGTAAAATGATTTCAAGAGAAGTTGGTGAAGCGTGAGGAGTGGGGTGAAAATGATAACAGCATATTTCAATGGAGCCTGTGAGCCAATTAACCCGAACGGAACTGGATCGTACGCTTTTATTATATTTAAAGATAGTGTTAAAACATACTACGAAGCTAAAATGATTTGTCCATCTTATTATTTCCTTCCTAATTCTGTTTTCAAACCAAGAACTAGTTCAGTAAATGTTTCTGAATATACAGCATGCATCTGCTTATTAACATATCTTTTGCAGAATGGTTTTAAAGATGAATCTATAATAGTTTATGGTGATTCGAAGTTGGTAGTTAATCAAATGAATGGAGACTGGAAAATTGGTCAGGGTCACTATTTGTTTCTGGCTCATTATTGCAAAGAAGTATTACTGAAGTTGTTTAAAGATATAAGATTTCAGCGGATCAAGGGTGAAGATAATTTTATGGCTAATGAATTATCAAAAGAAGTTTTAAGAAATGCTGGTATAGAAGTTTCTAATTGGAAAGAGGAGCCAGGGTACTGGATAAAGAGGACTAAAGAAATCAAAAAAGAGAAACGGTTGGAAAACGAATGAGTGATCGCCTTTTCGAAATTAATGCTAGGCAGTTTGGTAAAAGTAGTTTAAGTACTGATGTAGCTAAAGTTGAAGCAGCTCAAAGAAGAGAATATAAAAAAATAGAGCAAGTGAATATGATGTATAAAGCTGCTAAAGCTCTTGGTTTTCCTAAAAAAGTTTCTGAAGCAAATTATAGACATCCTTATTATGTTGTAGTTTCAATTCCTAGATGTTTTGATTCTAAGTACTATCCAGGAAAAGATGTTGGTAACCCTTGCTTTTTTTACAGGTTAAAAATTACTTCATCTGATGCTGGATCTATTTATGATGAAATTTCAGAAACAAAAGAAGAGATACCAAATTTTATGCTGTGGTTACTAGTATGCATGAAACTGTTTTATAAAAAAGATTGGGATGGAAGAAAGTGGATAGATCAAACAGAAGGTTTTACTGAACATGGTGATATATTTGATATTACTGATATTATTCCTGATGTATATTCTGAGGTAGTAAGCAAGTTAGCTGAAAAAATGGCTAAAGATATAGATAAAGAAATAATGGAAACATATATGAAGGATCCAAACAATTGCCGTGTTCAAATTGGTAACACAGTATATGGAGGTGGAGATAAAGTAAGTGTAAGGAACTTACCATCTGTGAAAGTTAAAATCTATGATGTAGGAGAGTAGAGATGAATTATGAACTCTATATGGGAACTTACTATATGATGGAAGGAAAAAGGCTTGTCTATGGTTGTGATGAAGTAGCTATTGCTTTTACTAAAGAACAAGATGGAACTTATATATTGATGAAACATGGAGATCCAGTGTTAGTTAAGGATTGGATTGATAAAACTAGAAAACTATACGAAGACAGTCTTACTCATACTTGTCCGACTTTTTATGTGATCTCAGGTAAGTTTCCAGTAGAAGACTTAAACAGGATTTTAGATACTACTGGTTGGGTAAAGTATTTTTTACAGAAACATAATATTAGCCTAGAAGATAAGAAAGTTATGGAGGTGAAAAGTGAAAGCTCTTAGTTTAAATAAGCCGTGGGCTTGGTTAATTTTTCATGGAAAAGATGTAGAGAATAGAAAGTGGCCTACAAAATATAGGGGACCATTACTAGTACATGCTTCGTTAAACTATGATCAAGATGGTGATGTATGGGTAACTCAACACTTCCCAAAAATTGAAATTCCTGAAAACCTCCCTAGTGGGGCGATTGTTGGTAAAGTAAATTTAATAGATTGTGTTAGTACACATCCATCTAAGTGGTTTTTTGGCCCTTATGGTTTTGTTTTAAATAATCCTATAGAATATGTAAAATCAATAAAATATAAAGGACAACTTGGATTATTCGAAGTAGAGTGTTGTGATTAAAGGAGGTTAGAGCAATGAACGATAAAGAATTTTATGATTTTTATACAGATAGATTAAATGAACTAGATAAAAAAATAGTTGACAAAGGTATTAAAGCAATTAATAAGTTTATTTCTAAGAAAGATAAAGAGAAAATTATTGAAGCATCTACTAAAGATAAATCTAAGTGGTGGGGACTCTATCATTTTGGCTGGGGCATGTGGACTAGAAATCAACTACGAGAGCATGTTTGTTCAGACAGTAAACTCCCTACCGGAAATTGGGATGACTATTATATTCCGCTTGTAGAGCTAGCGCTAGGTATACGAAAAAGAGAACAATAAAATTGGAGGAAAAACTATGGTATCAGAAAAAGCTAGGAGACTAATTTTAAGCTATGAAGGGTTAAATCAACCATCAAAATGGCCAGGGGGTGCTTCTGGTATTACTATAGGTATTGGGTACGACTTAGGTTATGAGAACGAGGACTTCAAAGAAGACTGGAGTCCTTACTTAACTGAAGAACAAGTAGAAAAGTTAAGTACTGCTTTTGGTAAGAGGGGAGAAAGTGCTCATACAATAGCTGATCAGTTCTCAGATATTACTATTAAGAGAGCTGATGCAGAAGCAGTATTTGATAAAAGATCTTTACCAAAATATGAAGAGATGACTAGATATGCTTTTCCTGGTTTCGATGATCTTCCCAGAGACGCTCAAGGTGCTTTAGTGTCGTTAGTTTTTAATAGAGGTGCTAGTATGAAGGGTGATGGTAGGATAGAAATGCGAGCAGTTAAAGAGTTAGTGCCTAAAGGAGATCTTAAAGGGATAGCTGATCAAATAAGAGCTATGAAAAGACTTTGGGTAGGTAAGGGTTTAGATGGTTTATTAGCTAGGAGAGATGCAGAAGCTTCTTTAGTTGAGTCTTCTATTAGTACTAATGGTGGAAATGAAAATGGAAATGGCCGGGGCGGAACTGTTGATAGGGTAATGTCTGTAATAAAAACTATTTTTAATAGGTGAGGTGTTAAATGCCTAAGTGTTATTTTTGTAATAGAGAATGTGATGAAGAGGATTATTGTGTTGGTTGTGGTGAATATATATGTAGCAAATGTGATCTGAATGATTGTATGGGAGATCATGTACCAGAAGATCATGCAGGTTAGTGAAAGGAGAAATAAAAATGCAAACGGAATATTGGGGTCCTTATAGTACAAGAGAACTTCAAGAACAAGTAACTTCGGTTAAGTTCTTAATTTTAGACAAGCTGTTTAAAGATGGAAAGATAACAGCTGAAGATTATCAACATTATTCAAAAGACTTTGCTATTATAGCTGCCAAACCAGCTTTGTTTTCAAAGATATGGAAGAAGCTAATGAAAGACGCTGATGATACCTATTTCATTTTAGTAGAACAACATAGCCTTAAAGAGGATACAAGAGAAGAACAGAAGAAAGCAGAAACAGGAGTAAGATGAAGAAGCTTATTTTTTCTCTAACTAAAAAAGACTTTAGAGTAGATACGTTTAGATCTGGTGGTAAGGGCGGCCAAAATCAAAATAAGAGAGATACTGGAGTGAGGATAACGCATCTTGAGTCTAGAATAGCCAGTGAGTGTAGAGAAGAACGATCTCAAGAACAAAATAAGAGAAAAGCTTTTCGGAGATTATGTGAAGATCCAAAGTTTAAGTTTTGGGTTAAGAAGAAAGCTTTTGAGCTTGAGAATAATATTGATAAGTTAATAGAAGAGCAGATGAAAGATCAGTATTTAAATATTGAGTATTACACACCTCATTATTAGGAGAAGAGATATGAAGATAAGAAAAAACTGGTGGTTGTGGGGCATTATCTTTGTATGCCTTCTGGTTGTTTGGCTTGGTAGAGATTCTTATTTGAGTTATCGTTTAAGTGTGGAACGTGCAAAAAGTAAATATGAGCTGGAGATAAAGAAAGAACTTTCAAGAGAGGATGGAAAGTTAAAGTCTATTCCCCCTACTATCCCGCCTGCTCCAATAACTATTCCTAAACAACCAGTAGATGTATGGGGATTGGCAGTAAAAGCAGGTGTAGCTTTATCAGGAGTGAAGACTCTGCTTGATATCATAGACAAGTTTAAGTCTAAACTTAAAGGTAAATGAGTGGATAGAAAATATATAAAAGTTTGAAAGTAAAACCTTTGAAGGAGTAAAGTGAAATGACGAATGATGAGATATGTAGAGAAGCTATAGATGAGTTCGGTATTAACTTTCAATATGATATGTTAATAGAAGAGTGTTCAGAGCTAATACAAGCATGTGTTAAAGTTAAAAGAGGAATGAGTACGGCTTCTTTAATTGAAGAGATAGCTGATGTAGAGAATATGATAATGCAAATAAAATATATCATAGAAAATAAGACTAGAGTTAATTCGGGTTTTAAAATAGATTGGAATGAGTTTAGAAATCTAAAGTTAAAAAGGTTCGAACAGTTATTGAAGTTAAGAAAGTTTGAAAAGATATCAGCTCCATATAGAACTGGAGAAAAAATAGAAAAAGAGGAAGGAAGAATCGAAGATGAAAAAGAATGAGTATATTCCTAATGCAATTAGGCAGGTTTTTTCTCTGTGTTTTGCTATACCTTTAATCATACTAATTATAGTATGTTTATGCATCAAAAAAATCATTTTAGAAACTGGAAAATGATAATAGATAGAGGAAGTAATGTAGTGAAGTTTTATAACAGTAAGAGAAAACTTTTGAAAGAGGAGAAGTAATGAAACCTATTTGTCCAAAGTGTAATTCAATAGTCCATGATGTGATATCGGGAACAAAGAAGCAAAATCCTCGTTGGAAAACTAAAGTTAAGGGAAAACTATATGAGTGCAGGTATTGTGGTTTTGTAAAGGAGGAAAAGTGAAAACGTTAGTTATCTTATTACTACTGTTTGTATTTTGTAGCACTGCATTTGCTATTGATAGTTACTGGGATAAATACTTTCCGGAGAATGGTAGGAAAGTAGAAGTGAAGATGATTGTGTATATTATGATGCCTAAAGTATATGAAGAAGCAAGAGATTTATACTGGGGACCAGGGAGAGCTGATGTCAGAGCTTTTGTGGTACATTATAAAGATGAAACTTCAGCAATTTTTATGCCGCTAATAAGTATTAACGATTTTAAGAAAAGAGTTGATAAAGATTTAGAAGACGTTTCTTCTACTGAGTCAAAAAGTGAGATTAAAAACAATATGTTTCGTAATCATATAGCTCAATATTATTTTTCAGACTTGTATATTGATCTTTGTAATGTTGGTCATGAAACTTTACATTCAGTTGATAGAGTACTAGAACTACAGGGAAGGCCTAAAATATTTAACTTGCCATAAGGGAGGGGTCATGAGTTGTTTAGCTACAGTCCTAAAAGAGATAGAAGAGCTAGCTGGTGAATCGTGTGTATGCGAAGATCCAGAAGTTGATCCTAGACAGAATAAATGTAGAAGTTGTGAAGCTACTCATTTGCTTAATGAAATTGGGGAAGAAATGAGATATGGGTTAGGAAGGTTAAGAGAGTTTTATGGGGGGTAGATTAAATGAATTTGATCGAGACTTACTATGCAGTTGAGATATGTGAAGATGGGATTTGGAGAAAGCCGGCGCACAGTCGAGTTGATAAGAAATGGTTAGCTTCTAGAGTAAGACAGTTGGAAGATCAGGGTTGGAAAGTAAGAGTAAAGCAAGTAAGAGAATTTGTTGACGAAGAAGTTATAGAAAAATATTGGGGGTGATGAAGATGGATTGGAATGTATGGACTGGACTAGCAATAATTTTAGCTTCGATATTGTGGCGTTTACATCAAAGGTTTTTTGTTTCGTATCGAAGAGATATAGAAATTGAAGAAGATGAATCGGTTGGAATTACTGGGATAGAACCTAAAGGTAGAGCACCCAAGTGGAAAAAACGTAAACCTTGGTATAAGAAAATACCTAAATGGGTTTGGGCAATTATCATAGGGATTATTACTACTATATTTAATGAGCTAACAAAAGCTGGTATTAAATTGCTAGGGTTATAAAAAGGAGGAATACAATTATGATATTTTATCCTAGTTCAGATATACATGTTGAGTGGCAAAGAGTTAAACCCCTTGGTTATCATTATTTAGCTGTCAAAGGATTATCAGAAGATGAATATATCGGCTGTTTCTATGATAGAGAACCTACTAGAGTTGATATGTATGAAATATATCCTTCTGTTCCATATGATACTACTTCTGATATAGAAATATACATTAACTTTAAAGCTAAGGGAGGTTCAGTTATTGGACGACCTTCTCTTGATAACCCAGATAATACTCATCTAATAGTAACTTTAGGTTACAAAGATAATATTATAGACGACATTTACATAAGTCAGAACTATACAAATCTTAATACAGAAATTTCTGGTAGTACTGTAGAGGATGGAACTGTAATATGGGCTTTTAGAAATCTGCTACAAAGTGGTTGGTCACCTTTGTCTTCTTACGTTGTTGGAGATACTTTAAGTCAGCTTCAATATCCATACAGTAAGAAGTGGGTTTGTATAACTTCTGGAGTTTCTGGAAGTATAGAACCTATTTGGCCAACTGAACGAGGTGATATTGTTCTTGATGGAGATACAGCTTGGGCTTTAGAAAATATATTAACATTTACTTTATTCCCACCTGCTTCTGATTCGTCTGATGTTTGGGATACATTTGATTGGAAATCTTCTTATGATTATATTGTTGGAGATGTTCCACAGGTTAAACGTTGGCGAACTTCCCAACCAGAAAAATGGGTTTGTATAAATTCTGGAACTTCTGGTATTACAGAACCTATTTGGTGGGCTTGGAAAGATTTTCATACTTTAGTTTTTCTTAACCAACCAAATTACTTTCACCATTATCATAGTCAACCAACTCAAGACCTTGAACAAGAATTCATGATGAAGCATCCTCAACCAGGTATTCCTGCATGTAGGCATACTAATATTATACATGGTCCACCACCAGCTCATTTGACAGACAACCAAATAATTAACGAAATTAATTACATCTCACTTACTGCAGTTTTAATGGATCCAGGATCATATTTGTTTGTTGATTCTTTGAGTATTGAAGTATTGTATGGTTGAAATAAAAACAACTAAGAAGGAGAAAAGACAATGATTAACAGAAACGACCTAGCTAAAGAAATATCAATAATAGAAGGGAAGAAACAGCAAGTAAATATAGCCCAGATAAAAGAAGTTTTAAGATGTACTCTAAAGCTATTATCAAATTACGGAGATAAAGATATAGCAGAATTATTGAATGAAGTAAGAGTTGAATCAAAGAAACAAATAAAGAAGTAGTGATTATAAAAGGAAGGAGAATGAAAAGTGAAGCAAGATATGACTGTATACTTTGGTGTAGATGGGTTCTTTTATGACTATAAACATGTACCAGATGATGTTCGATTTAAAGTATGGGATTTGTTAGATAAGTATAGAGTGATAGACAAGGATAAAGAAAGAGAAGACTTAGTATCAGATGCAGCTGAAGCTACTGAATTATTTAATGAAGATGAGTTAGAAAGGTTTGCTAAAGAAGAGATAGAGTATTGTAAGAATAAACTGGGAACTAAAGAATAAAATCTTTTGAAAGGAGAAAGACAATGAAAAGAGAAGAAGCTTTTTGGTTGATTGATGAAGAAAGGATGAGACAAGAAAATTTTTATAGGGAAGGAAGGTTTAAAGAAGAAGTACATAGTGTTGGTGCAGAAATAGCTTTGATTCATGAGTATGTTCATAAGACTCAGAGTAAATGGACTGACACATTTGGAGATGAAGAAGCATTGAAAGAGATAGTAAAGGTAGCAGCATTATGTGTTAGAGCTTTAGAGAATCATAAATGAGGGAGTTGGTATTATATAGTTATAGTTTAGAGAGGTGTATAAGAGAAAGATGAATGGAGATATGATAAAAGAAAAAACTGAAAGTATCTGGTCTTTTAGAAATTTAATAGTACCTGTATTAATTAGAGAGGGAATAATTAGAAGCAATAGTTTAATATCAGTAGAAAAGATTGTGGGAGATAGACTTAGTAATACAATAGATTGTATAGGTCATGTTGACTACTTTGTTGTAGAGAATGGGAAGTTGATTGCAGTATGGGTTCGAAATAGGTATACTGGAGACTATTTATCTTTTACATTAAGAGAACTAACAGAATTAAAAATGTTGACTGAGGTTATAAAACAAAGAAGTTATACTTATCCAGCTATTATGATTCAATCAAATATAACCCAAAGAGGACCTAATGGTATAGTAACAGATATAGGAATGGGTAAGACTGTTAATGTAATAGAAGCTGTTAATAAAACAATAAGTGATGGAAGTTTTAGTAAGCTTAGGCATTTGAATAGAAGTGATAATCCACCTACTCCTTTTATAAATATTGATTGGAAAGATATAGAGGGTATGTATGTATGGTCTAACTTAAAGTATAAGAACGATAAGTTAATGGAAGGTGTATGGACTATTTGATGTGGAGAAGAATAAAGAGATAATTGATTCATTTCAGAGTGAAGTCTTAAGTAAAGTAATGATGTTAAAAGATGTGCATGATATGATGAATAGTAAAGGAATTAAGATAGAATACAGTAGTAATGTATATTCAAAGGTTAAGAGGTTTATTAAAGACAGTATAAAGAGGATAAAGGTATGGTGGATTAAAGTAACGAAGGTATACTAACGTAATCACCGATTTTTTGGATGGAGATATATGAGTAAAGGAGATAATAGATAAGGTATGGAAGGAAAGAAAGATACAAGACTTTCTCCAACAATGATAAGGAAACTTAGAGATAGACTTGGAGTTACTCAGGGTGAATTTGGAATGTTTATTGGAGTTACGGCTTGTACTGTTTATTGGTGGGAATGTGGTAAGTTTGAGCCTTCTGAAATGCATAGGGAGTTGATTATTGACTTACGTAAGCTAGGGAGGAGAGAAGTAAAGAAAGTTTTAAAGGGAGCTGTGTAATAGTTGGTTAGGGAGAGCAAGTCTAAGCGGAAGTCTGAGCAGAAATACAGGCTACTGAGAGTGAGATTGACAGACGGACAAGCAGATTTTTATATATGCACAGTGTTTTATAATGTTTACTATACACATAAAGAAGCTTTTTGTCACTATGAGTATAAATACTAAAGAGAGGAATGAAACATGAAACGAGAGCTGGAACAAAAATTGATTAATGATTTCCCGGAGTTATACATTGAGCATAATGAACCTCCAACCAAGTCCCTTATGTGCTTTGGAATGGATGTTGAAGATGGGTGGTATGATATTGTATATGCTTTATCACGGTGTATAACATATCACGTGGAATCGAGGATAAACCGTGAGATTGTTTTGAGAGAAAATCTTAAGTTTGGCAGAGTGTTTGATGATTGGAAAAAGGGTTGGAAAAGTAAATGGTGGTATAGATATGTTTGGAAAAACATTAAAGAATACAAGAGGTTACTAGAACCTTTAGATATTGATTCTATGCGAGTTCGAGCTGTACAAGTTAAGGAGAAATTTGGTGGACTTAGGTTTTATATTCATGGTGCAGATGATGAAGTTTTTGGAATGATAGAGATGGCTGAGATGATGAGCTATGTTACTTGCGAGAAGTGCGGGCATCATGGGAAAATGCATCGTCGAGGTAGTTGGTTAAAGACTCTTTGTACCAAGTGTGCTAAACCATTAGAGTATGAACCCTGTAAAGAAGATGAAGAAGAATCATGAAAACCAAGGAGGAAACCGTATTGCTAGTTTGTTTCTGTAAAGGAGAATAGAATGGATAAAGAAGAAAATGGTGTTTTATACCCTGGAGCTCCAGAGATAGC
>Ga0315295_10002183_pt1 | contig 16628 bp, 16 predicted proteins | sample YL17G14_0_MG_FD_204453 | JGI IMG/M metagenome (GOLD analysis project Ga0315295, IMG submission 204453) | Sediment microbial communities from Yellowstone Lake, YNP, Wyoming, USA - YL17G14_0 | ecosystem: Environmental > Aquatic > Freshwater > Lake > Sediment | place: USA: Wyoming | collected... | reverse complement strand
ACGTGGACGAGTCGGGCCGGGCGCGGATGGTGGACGTAAGCCCGAAGCGCACCACCGCTCGGCGCGCGGTTGCCGAAGGCGCGATCACGATGAGCCGGGAGGCCTTCGCGCTGGTGAAGGCGAACCGCGTCGAGAAGGGTGACGTGCTGCGCGTGGCGGAGCTGGCGGGCATCGGCGGGGCGAAGCGCACGGCGGACCTCATCCCCCTCTGCCATCCGCTCGCGCTCGATCACGTCGGCGTGAAGGCGACGCTCGATCCCAGGCTCCCCGGCGTGCGCGTGCGTGCGGAAGCGCGACTCAAGGGCCGCACGGGCGTGGAGATGGAGGCGCTCGCCGCCTGTGCGGTGGCGTTGCTGGCCGTCTACGACATGGTGAAGGCCGTGGACCGCGGAATGACGATCGGGGAGATCCGGCTGTTGGCGAAGTCGGGCGGTCGCTCGGGCTCCTGGAAGCGGAAGACCTAGGCGGCACTCAGCTCGGGATGCGTATGGAGTCGCCGGGCCTGATGCGGCTGCGGGCCGTCAGGCGATTCGCGCTGAGCAGGGCCGATAGCGACACGTTGAACTGCTCCGCGATCCCGGTGAGGGTCTCTCCAGGCCGCACGATGTGAACCCGCTGCTGCGCCGGTGTCCTGGAGGCCGTGGCCCGGCCCGGTGCCGACTGCGCTGACCGCTGAACCGGCTGCCCCCGCCGCACCGCACCCGCTGTGCTAGTGCCGGCCCGCGCGCCGGCGACGCTGCGGCTCCCCCGCGTCCCTGCGGCGCGTGTGGTGGACGGTATGCCGGCGGTGGGGATCACGATCTCCCGCCCGATTCGCAGACTGCGGGCCACGAGGCCGCGGTTGGCGCCGGTGATGTCGTCCACGCTCACGTGGTAGAGACGGCTGATCTGGCCGAGGGTCTCGCCGCGGCGGATCACGTGGATGATGTGGGTGATCCGCTCGCGCGGCGGCAGCGCGGCGAGCCGCGTATCCACCACCTCCGCCTTCCCCACCGGCACCCGCACCCAGACGGCCCGGTTCGGGTGCGTGACGTTTCGCACCAGCTGCGGGTTGAAGACCTCCATCGCCGCCTGGGAGGTGTCGGCGAGACGGGCGAGCACGTCGAGGCCCACCGCGTAGTCCACCGTCACCGAGTCGTAGCGCAGCGGCTGCAGGGGCACGATGTCCGTGAACCCGAAGCGTTCCGGCTGCTTCGCGATGATCGCCGCGGCGATGAGCTTCGGCACGTAGTCCTGCGTCTCGCGGCGGAGGAACCGCTCCTCGGCGAGGGCGAAGAAGACGTCGTCGCCCTCGAGCGCGCCGAAGTCATAGCGGGCCAGCCCGCGACTGACCTTGCCCGGCCCGCTGTTGTACGCGGCCGCGGCGAGGTAGAGGGAGCCGAAGCGGTTGTTGAGTTCGCGGAGGAAGCGGACGGCGGCGTCGGTCGCGAGGAAGGGGTCGCGGCGCTCGTCCACCCAGGGATCCACGCTCAGCCCGTAGCGGCGCCCCGTCTCCGCGATGAACTGCCACATCCCCACGGCGCGGGAGCGGCTCACCGCGTTGGGGTTCATCCCGCTCTCGATCATCGCGAGGTAGACGAGGTCCTGCGGCAGGCCTCCCTCGCGGAGCCGTGCGCGGATCATCGAGTCGTAGCGCGCGAGTCGCGAGAGGTAGATCTCGAAATGCGGCCGCGCTCGGCCGGTGAAGTACTCGATGTAGGCCTGGACGCGCTGGTGGCCGGCGTACGTGGCGACGTCGATGTCCCACGTGGGGGCCGACGCGAGCGCCGCGGGAGGCGGCCCGAAGAGCGCGGCGGCCTCCTGGCGCACCACTTCCGGGGGCAGGCTGTCCCGCGCGCGCGCAAGCGAGTCCGCGGACAGCATGCGCAGCGTGTCGAGGAAGGCCTCTTCGGACAACGAATCGCCAGGCTCGGTCGCGGCGGGCTGCGCCGGGCTGGGAACCGCCGGCGGCAGGGCCTGGGCGGGAGCCGGCCGCTCCGCGCGGCTTTCTTCGGGGAGGGCCGAAGTCGAGTCAGGCGGCGCGGTCGAGGGAATCTCGGCCGGTGCGGCGGCCGGCGCGAGCGGCGCGGCGGCGCGACGGGCGCACCCCGGCACGCCCGTGAACGCGAGCAGCGCGAGCAATCCGAAGATCCTGCCGTATGCGGCCATCAGCCTCCGAGCCTTGGCGCGACGCTCTGGAGCAGCGCCACGAGTTCGTCGTCGGTCACGAGATCGGCCTGCCGGAGCAGGCTCGCCTTGTCGAGAGAGGTGAAGGGGTGCAGCGCCCAATAGGTGCGCACCGACCCCCGCTTGCCCGCGGGCCGGAACCCGAAGATCAGCTGCCAGTCCGCGGTGTTGGACTGTCGTTCGGCCGCCGGGTGCACCGCCCACGTCCGGCCCTGGTGCGCGATCGTCCTCGACGCCATACGCATCCCTGCGCCTCAGCCTCCGCGGGCGACCAACTCCTTGAAGCGGGCGGCGAGGTCCCTGGTGATGGAGCCGACCTTGCCGTCGCCGAGCGTCCGGCCATCGAGTCTCACGACCCCGACGATCTCCGCCGCAGTGCCGGTCAGGAAGACCTCGTCCGCCGTGTACAGGTCGTAGCGGGTGAGCATGTCCTCCCGCACGACGTACCCGGCCGCGGCGGCGATCTCCAGCACCGCGTCGCGGGTCACTCCCCGCAGGATGCCGGCGTGGGCGGGCGGCGTGATCAGCGTCCGGCCGTGCACGGCGAAGACGTTCTCGCTCACCCCCTCGGCGACCCCGTCCCCGGCCTCCAGCATCAACCCCTCGTCCGCGCCGGCCGCTACCGCCTCGATCTTGGCCAGGATGTGGGCGAGGTAGTTCAGCGACTTGATGCGGGGGGAGACACCCTCGCGGTGATGCACCGGCGTGGCGGCCGTCATCATCGTGAGCCCGCGCTCGAACACCTCCGCGGGGAAGAGGGCGATCTTGTCGGTGATGCAGATGATGCACGCCTTGGGGCACTTCCGCGGGTCGAGGCCCAGGTCGCCCACCCCGCGCGTGACGACGAGGCGGATGTAGGCGTCCTTCAGGTTGTTGACGCGGATGCTCTCCTCGCACATCGCCGCCATCTCGTCCTTCGGCATCCAGACCCGGAGAGCGAGGGCCCGGGCCGACGCGTACAGGCGGTCGAGGTGCTGGTGGAGACGGAAGATCCTGCCGTTGTAGGCGCGGATGCCCTCGAAGACGCCGTCGCCGTAGAGGAGGCCGTGGTCGAAGACCGAGATCTTCGCCTCTTCCTTCTCGTAGTACTTGCCGTCAATCCAGATCTTGGGCACAGCCAGGACCTCCGAGGAGGTGAGGGCGCCATCAAAGATAGCCGGGCCTGGAGGCACGGGCGAGCCGTGGCGTGGTCTCCGTGCCGGCGCCGCCCGCCGGGGCGGTGACGCGGCAGCCGGGTCTTGCGGTAGATTCCACGTCCGATGAGTCCCCGTCAGATGGTCGCCACCACCCCGCCGGTCGAGCGCGTCCTGCTCGTGGGCGCGCCGCGCAAGGGCACCCGCGACGCCCGGCACGTCCACGAGCACCTCGATGAGCTGGCCCGCCTCGCCGATACCGCGGGCGCGGTCGTGGTGGACCGCGTGGTCCAGGCTCTCGAGGCCCCGAACGCCGAGTTCTACATCGGCCGCGGCAAGGTCGAGGAGGTCGCGGCCCTGCTCCCGGCGACAGGCGCGACCCTCGCCATCTTCGACGAGGAGCTGAGCCCGAACCAGGGCCGGCACTTGGAGGACGCGTTCAAGGTGCGGATCATGGACCGCACCGAGCTGATCCTCGATATCTTCGCGCTCCGGGCGCGAAGCCGCGAGGCCCACGCGCAGGTCGAGCTGGCCCAGCTGGAGTACCTGCTGCCGCGGCTCACCCGGATGTGGGTCCACCTCTCGCGCATTCGCGGCGGCATCGGCCTGCGCGGCCCGGGCGAGACGCAGCTCGAGACCGACAGGCGCCTGATTCGCCAGAAGATCGGCGCGCTGAAGAAGGACCTGGGCCGCGTCGCCGAGCACCGGGCCCGCACGCGGGAGCGGACCCGCTCGCGCGGCGTGATGCGCGTGGCGCTGGTGGGCTACACCAACGCCGGCAAGTCGAGCCTGCTCCGCGCGCTGACGGGGTCCGAGGCCCACGTCGAGGACCGGCTCTTCGCCACCCTCGACACGCTGAGCCGCGAGACGGTCATCGCGGGGCGGCGGGTGCGGTTCACGGACACGGTGGGGTTCATCCGCAAGCTGCCGCACGACCTGGTGGCGAGCTTTCGCGCCACCCTGGAGGAGGCGCTGGATGCGGACGTCCTTCTGCACGTTGTGGATGCGGCGCACCCGGCGTGGGAGGACCAGGCTCGCGTCGTCGATGCCGCGCTCGAGGACGCCGGGGTGACGGGGGAGCGGCGCGTCGTAGTGGTCCTCAACAAGGCCGACCGCCTCTCGGAGGACGACCGGACCGACCGGCTGGCGCGCGCGGAGGGGCGGGGCTGGGAGGCGCTGCTGGTGAGCGCGCTGACCAAGGACGGCGTCGAGGCCCTGGCGCGGAGGATGGCCGGGGACGGGCACGGCAGCGAGCCTACATGAACCACCCCGCGGCGCGCTGCACCGCGTCGCCATAGGACCGCAGAAACTCCATCTCATCCTCGGGCAGCGGACCCTGGCGCACGGCGGCCAGGGTGTCGGCGAATTCGCGCTCCGAGCGCGGAGCCGTCAGGCAGACATCCACATTCGGATTGCCCAGCACGAAGCGGTAGCACTGCCCCGCCGTCGGGATCGGGCCGTCCTTCGGCCAACCCTTCGTGCGCCGCATCAAGTATCCCCAGCGGGTCGCCGTGTAGCTCACGAGCCCCGTATCGTGCGCCGCCAGGTGCGGGAAGATCTCCGTCTCCGCGCCGCGGTGCGCGGCGTTGTAGCGGATCATCAGGCAATCCAGCGTCCCGTCGGCGGCCAGCTGCCCGGCGAGCTTCCGGTCGTGGCAGGAGATGCTCACGGCCCGGACTCGGGGGTCGGTGCGGAGCTTGGCCAGCTGGTCGAGCACGCGCGGCGTCAGATCCTTCGGCTTCATCACGCCGAGGAAGTGGAAGACGTCGATGTAGTCGGTGCGGAGCTGGCGCAGCCGTTTCTCGAGCGTCTTCTCGAGGTCCTGCCGCCACCAGATGTAGTTGTAGGCGCCCGTGGCGATTACGCACCGCTCCCGCCGGTCGGGCGGCAGGCGCCGGAGCACGCGGACCATCTGGCCGTCGATGCCGAAGCAGAAGAAGTAGTTCACGCCCTCGTCGAGGGCGCGTTGCACGGTGCGCCCGCCGGGGCGGTAGGAGGCGGCGAGGCCGAGGCGGTGCACCGGGATGCCGGTGCGGCCGAGCGCGCCCCGCAGGAAGTCGTCGTCCAAGGGCGGACCCGTCTACTCTCTGTCCTTCTGCTCGCGCACGAGGTTTGGGACGAACTCGTCCGCGGCCGGGATGGGGATGGCAATTCCCGCCCGCCACGTGGCGAGCGCGAGCCAGCCGAAGACCGCCGTGCTGACCAGGTACTTGAAAACCGCCTTTACCGCGCCTGCGTCGTACATCCACAGCGTGCGCGGGTTGTCCCGCGGCACCGTACTGCGCAGTTGGAGTGCGTCCAGGAGGAACGCGAGGGCAGCGATGAGCAGCAGGAGTGCGGCGACGCCGCTCCCGATCGTCAGAGCCCGCAGGGTCCGGCGGTGCGAGCCCAGCGCTGCCAGCAGGCACAGCCCGAGCATCCCGAACAGCACAGAGATCAGGAAGTTCGCGCCGAGCCCGATTGTGCCGTAGCGCCAGGCGGAGTTGCCGAGCGCGACGGGCCACACCTGGGAGATGGTGTCGACGATCGGCAGGAGAACGAAGAGTGCTGCGATGCCGTACGCTGGCGCCGTCAGGTACCGAGCCGCTTCGGCTGTCCGTTGCGTTGCCATGGGTGTCCTCCGACGGCGGCGATAGTGCAGAAGAGCGGAACGGGCTGAGCAAGAGCCCAGCCCGTCAGCCACACTAACCGGGGGGACTTTGGAACCGCAACTTACACCGTCGGGCGGCGGAGAGCGCCCGCGGCCATCAGCTTCACCACCAGGACCGTGCCGAACAGCAGCATCGTGGCCGGTTCAGGCGTGACCTGGGTGGTGTATTCTCGGTTGCAGCCACTTTCCAGCCCAGCAGAGGCGACGTCAGTCACGACCACCCGTTTGCTCCGGTTGACGCTCTCCCGGTTCCGTTCTGCTTCCAGAACGTAGGTCGCGATTCCGGTGGCGTCCCGACCGACGTCACTGTAACTGTAGTACAGGGGCTGGCCCGACATGATGTACCAGATCGCGCCGTTGAGGTTGCCGACTTGCTGCACGGTCGACACGGGCATCTTCTGGGCGAGGTACGCGGCCTTCAGGAAGTTCTCTAGGGTGTTCCCCGTCCCCTTGCGCGTGTACTTGCCCACGTCCCCGCCGTTCGTGCCGAGGTTCGTGAAGTAGGCGCCGTAGGTGCCCGTCTTCGCATAGTTGTTGAAGTCTACGCAGAAGATGTCCACGGTCGGCCCGAACGTGGTCGTGCCAGCCGGCAGCAGGAGCGGCAACGGTGCCTCGTTGATCTGGAACTGCGCACGATAGGGGCTCGTGCGGACGTTCCACGGGGCCGCGCCCGTAGACGCGTTGCTGTACCTGCCCGACGCACCGTTGACGCCCTTCCACGTGACTTGGCCGGCCCGCGTCTGGGCCTGCAGCGAGCCTGCGAGAAGCACGCCGGCCGCAGCCACGAACACGAACGCCTTCAAGTTGCGCATCTGTGTGTGCCCCGGTCTGGTTCTTACGGTACTCGGCGCCTCAGAAGGGGCGCCCAGCAGTCTCCAGCCTCAGCATGGGCACACCCTGTGCCACCAATCGGGCTTCTGTCGCCACCGACCAGGCCCCCGTATGACACCGTCATATCTCCATGTGTAACAACGCAATAGGGGTCGCTCCTTGCGCGTTGGCAGGGCGTCGCTTCGGTGACTCCGTGCCGACCACCCCTAGCCTGTGCTTAGAGCCGCCCGCAGGTGTTGCGTGGCGGCCACAAGACCTGTGCAACGCCAAGCCAGCGCAGCCGTGACCCCGGCCGACCTCCGACCGGAGCTCACTCGTTGGCGTACCGTTATGACCTGGGTGGGCGTCGAACCCACGGACTAGAGGACCACCAGCACCCCCACGCTGCCGCCGAACTCGTCCGTGGCGAAGCCGGCCCCCTGGGGCACGCCCCACGCGCCGCCGTCCAGGCGGAGGTTGAAGCGGTGCACCCCCGGCGGCAGCCCCAGCGCGTACCGGTAGCGCCCGTCGCCCGACGCCGCCAGCGCGATCGGCTGCCAGTCGGTGAAGTCCCCCATCACCTCGACCCGCCGCGCGCCGCTCACCCGCACGACGAGGACGGACAGGCCGTCGAGCCGCTCCACGGCGACCCGCGCGCGGTCGAGCCGCGCCGGGTCCTCAGTCGTCCCCGGCGCCAGGGACAGAGCGACCTGGCGAACCAGCGCGGCGCGCTGCGACGGCCGCGGCGTGAGGCGCACGCCGGCCGTCACGAAGCGGCCGGAGATGCTGCCGCGCACCGGGTCGCTCGGGTAGTTGCCGCCCGCCAGGACCAGCGCCAGCCAGTCGGCGAGGCGCACCGCCGCCGACACGTCGCCGTATGCGCCGGTCCCGCCGCCCCGGCTCGCGACCCGCGCGCCCGCCGCGCCCTCTATGTCCAGCGCGCCGCGCCGCCACCGCACCCGCCCCTCCACGTCACTGAAGACCGTGTCGCCGACGGCCACGCGCGTCCACGCCGCGCCCAGCGCGCCCCGAGGCCCGCGCGCCCACCAGCCCGCCGCGACGCCCCACGCGCCGTGCGCGCCGTCGCCCCGCGAGACGCGGCCCGCCACGGGACCCGTCCAGACCCCCCACCGGCCCCCCAGCAGGTGCACCCGCACCCGCCCCAGCGCGTGCGCGAACCGCGCGAACCCCGCGTACGCGCTCGCCCCAGCCTCCGCCGCCGCCTCGACTCGCAGGCGGCCCACCGGGCGAGAGAAGGCGCTGCCCGCCAGCAGCCCCTGGATGCTCGTGTTGCCGCTCTCGAAGACGAGATACGTCCCCCGCGCCGCGAGCGCGGTGCGCGGGGACTGCCAGGTGACGGATGGGGTGAGGGCGGCGGCCCCGGACGCGAGATACCCGTCGTACTTCACGAACGAGGCCGCGGCGTCGAGGCCGGCCTCGACCTGCGCGGTGCACGGCGCGGCCCGCGCCGCGACGCAGGCGATGGACAGGGTGAGGAGACGGCGTGCCGCGCGCTGACGCACGAACGGCGACGCGCTACGGCTTCCGCGGACGGGGCGGGGCGGACGGCGGCTGCTGCCCCGCCAGCGTATTGGCGAAGTCGCGTTCGGCCGCGTTGACGCGCACCGCGGCCGCGGCGCCCGCGGGGGCGCCGAGGGCGACGTCGCGCTCGACGCTCTGGCGGAACGCCACCAGCTCGGCCTCGCGCATCCCCGTCCGGACGAGCGCGAGCACGGAGCGCGCCGCCGTGTCCGCCGGCACCCCCCGCGCGACGAGGTCGGCCATCACCGCCAGCGGCGCCACCAGCTGCTCGCGAGGGTAGTCCCCGCGAAGCCGCTCGAGGAACGCCGGCGTGGCGCCCGCTCGGAGCGCCGCAGATCCGGCCACTAATTCCGCTTCCGTGGCGGTTCGGCCCAGGACCGCGCGGGTCCGGGCCAGGTCGCCCGCCAGAGCGCGCACCGCGGCTGCGATCCGCGCCCCGTCGGCGCCCTTGCTCGCGCCCTCCAGCGCCTTGTTGACGAGGGGATCGGCCGGCAGTCCCGCAGCTCGCGCCGAGTCCACGACGGCGGTGACCGCCGCGCGCGTGCGTTCGTCGAGTCGGCCCGCGAGCCGCTCGGTCTGGGCGCGCGCCACCGCCGGCGCCACCAGCCCGCCGAGCGCGGCGGCGAGCATCACGATTCGGGCGTTCACAGCGACCCTCCCGCGGCACGCAGCGCGCCGCCGCCGACCGTCACCACCGACGTCGGCGTGCCGAAATCGTCTCCCGCCGCGCGCGGCGCCGCCGGATCGGCGACGAAGCGCCGGCCGTCCACCACGAAGACGTAGCGGTAGCGCCCGGGCGTGAGCGGCACGTCCAGCGTCCACAGCCCGGATGCCTCCTGTCGCATCGGCATCCGCGCCGAGTCCCAGTCGTTGAAGTCTCCCGCGAGCGCCACGCTCCGCGCCTCCGGCGCCAGGAGGACGAACGTCATGAGCGGGCGCATACCCGCCGCGACGACCTGCACCGAGGTCGCGGCAGCGCCACCGCTGACGGCGGACGGCTGACGGCGGACGGCTGACGGCTGACGGCTCACAGCCCCCACCATCACCAATCCCGCCACGCCTGCCGCCATCGCCAGCGCCCGGATCGGCGAGACGGCCACCACCCGTGGCTCGCGCAGCCACGTCCAAGCCCGCACCGGCAGAGAGGGCGAGGCCCGGCGCACCGCCGCCATCACCCGTGCGTCGAAGTCCGGGCGAAGCGGGACCGGCCGTCGCAGCTCGGCGGCGACCCGCGCGATCAGGGGATCTTCAGCGGATCCGTGCATCGTCCACCTCCTGCAGGAGTACTCGCAGGTGGTCGCACGCCCGCTTCACCCGCATCTTGAGCGCCGGGATCCGGGCACCGGTGAGCCGGGCCATCTCCTCGTATTCCAGGCCTTCCACGTGCTTCAGCAAGAACGCCTCCCGCTGCAGGGCGTCGAGCCGTGCCAGCGCCCGATCGATCTCCTCGCGCCATCCCGGGTCCCCGGTCGGCCGCGCGGTCGCGCGCTCCATCGCGGCTTCGTCGTTCACGAAGACCCTCTCACTCCGGCGCCGCATCGCGCCCCGCGTCCGGCACCGGTTCACCAGGATGCGGAGGAACCAGGCGCCGAACCGCTCGGGCTCACGGCAGGTGCGCAGGCTCCGATACGCCCGGACGAAGGCGTCCTGGACCGCATCTTCGGCCTCGGCTACGTCGCCCAGCATCGCGGTCGCGAACCGGATGCCGCGCTCCCGGTGGCGCGCCAGGAGGCCGCCGAACGCCTCGGTGTTGCCATCCAGGACCCGGCGCACCAACACCCCGTCAGAATTGTCCTCTACCACCAGACCCCCTCAAGCGGGATTCCGTCACCGGCCCGGCTGTGACGCCACGGCGTCACGGCGGGTCATTCTTTGTGAACCCCGGGCGCCGTGCCCGGGTTCCCTAAGGACACCGAGCCCACGATGCGCCTTTCCCGACTGGCCGCAGCAGCTGCTATGGCCCTCGCCGCCTGCTATGCCGAAGACGCAACCAGGCCGTTCACCCGCAGCCCGCTGACGACGGTCGAGATCACCGATTCGCCGTTCCCCTACGACTCGGTGGCCAGGGTGGACATCTACATCGTCAGCATCGCCGTCCGCAACGAGCCCGACACCACCACCGGGTCCGGGTGGATCACCGTTGCCGAGCCGCGGCGGCGCTTCAATCTCATCGAACTGAGCGGCGGTGTCACGGATACCCTGGGCGGCGACGTCGTGCCGGCGGGGCAGTACAAGGCCGTGCGGATGGTGATCGACACCGACTCGTCGTTCGTCACCGCGCGGACGGGGCAGCGCCTGGCGGTGGATTGGCAGTCGAGCGCGGGCCGAGCCACCCTCTACGCCCTGGTCGAGAACCCGATCGGCGTCCCGGACACGGGCACGAGCATCGTCATCGACTTCGACGTCGGCCGCAGCTTCCTCCCGGCCCGTGACCTCGGGTGCGCGACGCGATGCGACGGGTTCGTCTTCAGCCCCGTCTTTCGCGCCGTGAACCGGTTCGCGACCGGCTCGGTGAGCGGCGTGGTGACCGGCGACACCCTCGCGGTGTACAGCGCGCCCATCAAGGACGTGACCATCACGGTGTACAGCGGCGACCCGGCTTGGGGCATCGACGAGTGGTGGGTGCGGGCCACCGGCCGCACCGACGCGACCGGTCGGTTCCGCATCGCGTACCTGCTCCCGGGGACCTACATCCTGCGGGCCGACGCGCCGCGCGCCTCGCCGTTCACTCCGGGAGTGCGCTCGAACGTCATCGTGACCGCGGGCACCGAGGTCGTGAACCAGGGCATCACCCTGCCGCGGGGGACGAGCTCCAGCATCATCGTGACACCGCTCCCCGCGTACGCCTACGTGCAGGACAGCGTGGAACTGACCGCGACGCTGGTGGACTCCGCCGGCCATACCGTGCAGGGCGCGACCTTCACCTGGTCCAACCTCGACACCTCCGTTGCCAACCTGTACGTGAGCTTCTCGTACGCGAACCGCGCGGTCTTCAGGCCGAAGCGGGCGGGCACGGCGCGCATCCAGGTGAGCGCCGGTGCCGCGAGCCGCACTCTCACCATCCCGGTGCTCGCGTCGCCGGCCACGGGCGTCTCGTGGGTCAGGGTGACGCCGGACAGCGCGGTCGCCGCGGTGGGCGACTCGCTGTACTTCACCGCCAGCGCGCGGGACAGCGCGGGCATCGCGCTGCCGAACCAGACCTACACCTGGACCTCGAGCGACACGACCGTGGCGATCATCCCGCCGTACGGAATCAGCGGCACCACCGCCCTCGTGCGGCCGCTGCGCGCGGGCACGGCGCAGATCCGCGCCACCAGCGGCGGGAAGACGGGCGCCGCGACACTGCGCGTACAATGACGACTCGTTTGTTCCTCATTCTGGCCGCCGCGGCGCTGTCGGCCGCGTGCGGCGAGTCCCCGACCACCGTGCCCATCACGGCGCTGCCGCGCGCGCTGACCGCGGGCGAGCAGCAGCTCGTCGCGGCCAACAACCGGTTCGCGTTCAGTCTCTTCCGCGAGATCGCGGCCCGTGCCCACCCCGACTCCAACCTGTTCATCTCGCCCGTGAGCGTAGGGATGGCGCTGGGGATGACGGTGAACGGCGCCGCCGGCAGCACACGGGATTCGATGCTGCGCGCCCTCGAGCTGGCCGGCCTCCCCCTGGACGAAGTCAACCGCGGCTACCGCGGCGTGATCGACCTGCTGCGCGGGCTGGACCGGTCCGTGGAGTTCACGCTGGCCAACTCCATCTGGTACCGCACGGGCATCACGGTGGGGCAGCCGTTCCTCGATGACGCGCGCACCTGGTTCGACGCCGACGTGCGGTCGCTGGACTTCGCCTCGCCGACGGCGGCGCGGACCATCAACGACTGGGTGAGTGCGCAGACCCGCGGGAAGATCCCGGAGATCGTGGACGACCCGATCCCCGCCGACGTGATCATGTACCTGATCAACGCCATCTACTTCAAGGGCAGCTGGACGCAGCGGTTCGACCGCGCGCTCACGCGCGACCGCGCCTTCACGCTGCGGGGCGGCGGCGGCGTCGCCACGCCGACGATGGAGCACAGCGCCCCGGCGCCGGCGCGGTACCACTTCGGCGACGGCGTGACCCTCGTGGACCTGCCGTACGGCGGACGGGCCTGGAGCATGACCATCTTGTTGCCGGAGGCCGCCGCCGACATCGACTCGCTGGTGGCCGGCCTCACTCAGGTCCGCTGGGACGGCTGGATGGCGGCGCTGGATACCGGCGGCGTCATCGTCACGCTGCCGAAGTTCACGCTGCGGTACGAGGACTCGCTGAACGCAGTCCTCTCGGCGCTGGGGATGCGCGAGGCGTTCTGCGGGCCCTGGCTCACGGACTTCACGCGGCTCCTCCCCACAGGAGGCGCTTGCATCTCGAAGGTCAGGCACAAGACCTTCGTGGACGTCTACGAGGAGGGAACCGAGGCGGCGGCGGTGACCTCGGTCGAGATCCGCGATACGAGCGCACCGCCGGGCCCGCCGCACATCGTCGTGGACCGGCCGTTCCTGGTCGCCATCCGCGAACGGCTGACGGGGACGGTCCTGTTCCTGGGGAGAGTGATGAACCCGAAGGCGAGCTGAAGGTCGCCGTCGACCAGAGGAGGCCGTATGCGTCCCGTGTTCCGTTCGCTCCTCGCCGCAGCCGTGGCGTCCCTGGCCGTCGCGTGCGGCGAACCGCCGACGACCCCGATCATCACCGCCCTGCCGCGCGCCTTGACCGTGGGCGAGCAACAGCTCGTGGCCGCCAACAACCGGTTCGCCTTCTCGCTCTTCCGCGAGATCGTCCGGCAGGAGCCGGCCGGGAAGAACCTCTTCGTCTCGCCCGTCAGCGTCGCGATGGCGCTCGGCATGACTGTGAACGGCGCGGCCGGCACGACTCGCGACTCGATGCTCCGCGCATTGGAGCTGACCGGCCTCTTGATGGCGGAGGTCAACGCCGGGTACCGCGGCGTCATCGACCTCCTCCGCGTCCTGGACCACAGCGTGGCTTTCACGCTCGCGAACTCGATCTGGTACCGGAACACGATCCACCCGGACCAGGGGTTCCTCGACGACACCCGCACGTTCTTCGACGCCGACGTGCGGGCCCTCGACTTCGCCTCACCGACGGCGGCCCGTACCATCAACGACTGGGTGAATGCGCAGACCCGGGGGAAGATCCCGGAGATCGTGGACAGCCCGATCCCCGACTCCGTGATCATGTACCTGATCAACGCTATCTACTTCAAGGGGAGCTGGACGCAGCAGTTCGACCGCGCTCTGACGCACAACACGACCTTCAACCTCCTCGGCGGCGGGCTGGTGCCGGTGCCCACGATGTCCCACGGCGATCCCGCGCCGGCGCGCTACTACGCCGGCGACGGCGTGACGGTGGTGGACCTGCCCTACGGCGGGCGCGCCTGGTCGATGACCATCGTGCTGCCACGATCGGCGGCGGCGACCGACACCGTCGTCGCGGGGCTCACGGCGGAGCGCTGGGACGCCTGGATGGGCCTGCTCGACTCCACCGACGTCTTCGTGACGATGCCGAAATTCACGCTCCGCTACGACCTCGAGATGACGAGCGTACTCTCCGCGCTCGGGATGCGCGAGGCGTTCTGCGGGCCGTGGCCGACTGACTTCACGCGCCTCTACCCTCCGGGCGGCGCCTGCATCACGAAGGTCAAGCACAAGACCTTCGTGGACGTCTACGAGGAGGGGACGGAGGCGGCGGCAGTCACGTCTGTCGAGATGGGTGTCACGAGCGCGCCGCTGGAGCTGCGGGTCGTCGTGGACCGGCCGTTCCTGGTCGCCATCCGCGAACGGCTGACGGGGACGGTGCTGTTCCTCGGCCGTGTGATGAATCCGGTGGCGAGCTGAGGAGCAGCGATGCAAGCGCTTCGCGTCGGGCTGAGGACGGCCGCGCTGCTCGTGGCGGGGTGCGTCGCTGAGCCGACCGGCGTGGAGGTGGTGCCGGCGTACGTGAGTTGGTTGGAGTGGCCCACCGCGGTGACGGCCACCCAGCCGGGCGCCCTCCGCGTGTCGGGCTGGGCGCAGTGCCCCTACCGGGTCGTGTTCAGCGCCTCGGTGAGCGGAACCGAGATCCGCCTGTCCGCCGAAGGCCGCGACCCGGGAAACTGGGCCTGTGTGGGACCCAACGTCGCCGGCGGCGGTGTCGGCATTGGCGTCGGCAGCGGTGCCGGCTTCGACACACTGCTGCCGCTGCCGCGACTCTCGGCGACGCCATCCGGGCAGTCGTGGTTCCAGATCTGGGCGCCGATGGAGGGGCCGGGCTATTGGCACGCGGGCGACCAGCTCGTCGGCGGGATCAACCTGGGGGCGATCGCGGACACCGCGACGCAGTTCGCCGGCCGCGCGACGGTGTTCACCGACAGCTCGGGCTGTTGGCGGATGAGACCGTGGTCTCGGAGCCCTGCGCCGCAATGGGTGTTCACGAAGCCGGTCCCGCTGGCGCCGCGGACGTACGCCTACTACGGCTACGTCAGCGGACGCTTCGTCGCGGCGAACCCGCCGATCTGTGGCGAACCGATCGCCGTGCAAGCGACCCGCCTCGAGGTGGACGTCACGCCGTGGGGAGCGAGCCTCTCGCGGTCACGCTAGGCCCGTCCCAACGGTCGAGCGCCACGCCGGCTAGCGGCCGACGTGCCGGCTCCGGGAGTCACGAAGCCGATCCGTCGCCGCGGTGGAACCGCCGGTTCCATCAGTTGCCTGATCGCCTGGAACACCGTGCGAAACCTCGCATCGTATCGCCGCTCCAGCTCATCGAGCTTCCGCCCTAGGCCGGCCACCGACGCGGCGACCGCCCTGAGGCGAACGAACGCGCGCATGATCTCCACGTTCACCTGCACGGCACGCGTGCTGCGCAGCACGCTCGAGAGCATCGCCACGCCCTGCTCGGTGAAGGCGTAGGGTCGCGCCCGGCGCGCGCCGCCCCAACTTGAAGTCACAGATTGTGACTTCAAGTTGCGCTGCTCGGTCGCCGTCAGCTGGAAGAGGAAGTCCTTCGGGAACCGGCCCCGGTTGCGCTGGACGGCTTGCACGAGCGCCTTCGGCGCCACTCCGTAGAGCACCGCGAGGTCGGTGCTCAGCATGACCCGCACTCCGCGGAGCGTGTGGATGCGGGATTCGATGGCGAGGGAGACGGCGGCGCCCGTGCGCCGAAGACCCGTGGTGTGGCTCATACCCCACGATGCGGGGGGTGACTGACGCCGTTCCAACCGGTTCGTTGCGACACGGTTCCCCGGCTTGCGACACAGCGAGGCGGAGGGGTTCGTTCAGCGCAGCCGCACCCGCATCACCGCTGGGGGCCGGGCCGCCGGATCGTCCCGGACGGTGGCGCCCCGAGCGCGTTCGTCCCCGCTGTTCGCGATGAAGTAGAACGCGTCACCCACGACCACACCGTGGGTCGGCTCGCCCAGCTGCGGGTTCTGCTCCAGCACTGCCCAGCCCAGGATGCGCGTGAAGGCCGCATCCACCCCAAAGCGGACGATCCGCTCCGGCGCCGTCCCGTTCTGCACCCCGATCAGCGACCGCCCGGCCACGTAGAGACCGTCGATGCCATTCGTCGCGACGTCCGGCGGCTGGGGGAGCCAGTCCACGCGGCGGGACGCCAGGTCAACGGCCGCGATGCCGCGCAGGTAGTCGGCCACGAACAGCCGCCTGCCGTCCGGGGAGAGCGCCGGGCCCTGGGGGTTCGCCAGCACGCCGGGCGGAACGAGCACCTCGAGCGAGTCCGCGCCAGGCCGGATGACGTACACCGCCCGCGTCGTGTTGTCCGAGACGTAGACCTCGCCCGTCGGCGCCACCGCGAGATCGCCGAGGAAGTGCGCGGTGTCGCGCGGCGCGTCGAGGCGCCGCACGAGTCGCCCGCTGTCGATGTCGTACGCGATGACGGCCGCGCGGCCGGCGTCCGCGCTGTCGTAGCCCAGCTGAAAGGCGAGGGCGTTGGTCGTGACCCACAGCAGGCGGCGGCGCGCGTCCACCCCGAGGTCCACCGCCGCCCAGATGCCGTCCTGGCCACTGGCCACGAAGTCCTGGACCCCGCCGTCGCGGTCCACGGCCAGGATGCGCCGCTCGCGCATACTGCTCACGAGTAACCGCCGGCTCCGCGGGTCGTAGGCGATGTCCTCGGCCAGCATGTCCCGCGACGGGAGCACGAGCACCGTGTCGCCGCGGCGCACCGGTTCCGCGTTGCGGGCGATGCGCTCAGCGATCGGCGCCCACCCGGGAAGGGCACGCAGCGGAGCCAGGGCCGAGTCAGCATCGAGGTCGGCCGTGAGCCCCATCGCAGCGTAGCGCTCGAGCCGC
>Ga0315295_10002182_pt1 | contig 16632 bp, 20 predicted proteins | sample YL17G14_0_MG_FD_204453 | JGI IMG/M metagenome (GOLD analysis project Ga0315295, IMG submission 204453) | Sediment microbial communities from Yellowstone Lake, YNP, Wyoming, USA - YL17G14_0 | ecosystem: Environmental > Aquatic > Freshwater > Lake > Sediment | place: USA: Wyoming | collected... | reverse complement strand
GGATGGAGCCGGCCTTCAGGATGAGTGCTCTGCCGCGATAGGCAGCGTCACCGTAAACGTTGTACCCTGACCCATCTTGCTCTGGACGGAGATCTGTCCGCTATAGCGCGTCACCAAATCCTTGGTTATCGCCAGGCCCAAACCCGTCCCTTCCTTGACCTGGGCCTTAGCGTTTGGCGCCCTGTAAAACTCTTCGAACAAATGATCCAGCGATTCCTCGGGTATGCCGATGCCCGTGTCCGAGACCACAACGCGGGCGATACCCGCTTCCAGGCTTATCGTGACCGAAACACGCCCGCCTCCGGGTGTGTACTTGATGGCATTCGACACGAGGTTATTGAAGACGCGGTCCAGACCCTCTGTCCCCGCGTTAACCATAACCGGAACGCCCTTTGGAGCCCGATATTCAAGCCCAATATGATTCTCACGAGCCGCCATCTCGAACCGCTCGACAACCTGCCGGACGATCTCGTCGAGACGCACCGCGCCGCGTTCCTCCTTAAGCCCTATCTCGTTCTTCCCGGCGGCGAGGTCCAGCAAATCATCGATGAGCGCCTGGAGAAAATCCGCCCGGTGCAGGGACCTATGGACGAGATCGCGTTGTCCGTCGCTGAGGATTCCGGCATACCCCCCCGTCATGGTCCGCAACAGACTCCGGATGACACTCACCGGCGAACGAAGCTCGTGGGTGACCATCAGAACGAATTTGGATTTCATCTCTTCGAGCTGGCCGAGGGCCCGGTAGGCCATGGCGTTTTCGATGGCCACGCTTCCCTCACTCGCCATGGCAGCAAGGAACGAAGCATCGTCGTCGGTGAAATGGTTCAACTCGGTGCTGTAAGCCCGGATCAGACCGAGAGGGCCCTTCTTCCCCCGAAGCGGAGCCGAAAGCATCGAAAAAATCCCTTCCGTTAGCGCCTGGGCACGATACTGCAGTCGTTTGTTGGTCCGTACGTCGTCCACCGCGACGACCTTGCCCGCCAGCACCTCTCGAACGAGCGGGTTTTGATCGATGACCAAGTCCCCCTTCTTGACGTAGGAGTCGCTGAGCCCATAAACGGCCGCCACGTGCATACGCGCTCCGGCCTCATCCAGAAGGCGGATAGAGCAGGCGCGGACATTCATGGCATCCGCCGTGCGCCGCACAATGCGGTCCAGCACCTGCTCCAGCTCAAGCGTCGAATTGATCGCCTGGGCGCTGTCGTAGAGTGTTTGGAGGCGGCTGTAGGCCCGCTGCAAGTTTTCACTCAATTCAAAGACTTCCCGTTCCCTCCGGCGCAACCGGCTGTTGATCGTCGAGGCGAGATAGGCCGAAACAAACATGGCGCTGACAAAAAACAGCATCACACCGGAGACAAAGAGCGGGCGGTGGTGCAGTTCGGAAGCGGCGTCAACTAACGGGGAGACATGCGGCAGCCAGCCCACGTATTCCAACCAGACCGTCAGTCCGACCAGCAGGGTGGCGGTAGCCGCATATGAAAACGTGGCCCTGGGTGAAAGGAGGATCGCTGCGATGATGATATGAAAAAAGAAGTAAAACAAGGCCGGGCTCTCGACGCCGCCGGAAAAATGAATGATGGCGGTCATCGCCAGCCAGTCGAGGCCGATCTGGATCTTGGTCAGGCGGTGAAACCAAACGATGTTGGGCGGCTCTGTCCGCAGGAGCCGGCGCAGGACGAAGTAGAAAACAGCGTTATAAGCCAGGATGGCGACGCCGATGACATACAAGGGAGCCCCCGGCAAGGGCAGGGCGAGCACCGCAGTGGCCAACCAGGTCGCCGCCAACAGCCCCAGACCCGCCAGCCAGCGAATGGTGATAAACCGCGCTGCGATGGAGACCAGTTCCTGTTCGACCAGTCCCAAGCGTGCACCGTGAGAATCGTCCATCGTCACACTTCTAATCAATGAAAAGACCGGCTTGGACTTGATTCCGGCTGCAGGAGAGACCCCCTCAGGCCGGCTTTTTGCCTAGATGTTCGCGGACTTTTTTCAACAGCTCGGCCGGCTCGATCGGTTTTTCGATGAAGGCGTCAACCGGCAGATAATCCTTGTCGGGGCCGAAACGCAACGTTGTGGTCGCATGGATAGAAGTCAGCATCAAGATCGGAATCCGGCTGTAGTCCTTGTACTCGGATTGCGGATCGGGATTGCGCAGCGCAAGGCTGACGTGGAATCCTTCGGTCGTCGTGTCCATCATCACGTCCAGAAGAATCAAGTCGGGGTCGACCTCCTTGACTTTTTGCAGGCCCTCGTTCCCGCTCGCCGCCCGGGAGACTTTGTAGCCTGCCGCTTCCAGGGGCAACCGCAGGGCATGGACCAAATCGTCGTCGTCGTCGATGATCAGGATCTTTTCGTTGGCCATTGTGAACCTCTTTTCTATCTATGATAGGGAATGTTAATTCACCTGGAAAGATGTTGTCAAGATGACCCGTTCAAGCAGACGGCTCCTGCACAAAGGTTCCTCAAAACTCATCGGCCACCACGATTCTTTGTCGGCAACGGCCGCAGGCGTATTTGATCTGATCTTCCCGCCGGATTCTCGTTTTGATCTTGGACGCCGGGAGAGAGGTGAATTCCTCTTGGGTCCGAAGCAGAAGATTGGGGTGAGCGTAGGCTTTGGCTCCCAAACGCTCGCTGACCCAGCGCAGGTGATCGCGGCAGGCGATCGTCTGGCCGCAGACTTCGCAAAACACCAGCTCTTTCTCGACAGTTTCATAGACTTCTTTCGCCTTCACGTCCGTGACGGCCAGGGAATAAAAATTGGTATTCTTGATTCCTTCTCCGGTGATGCATTTATCTTGACACTGCCCGCACTGGATGCAGGATCCGTAATCCACTTTCAAGGTCCTGATTCCATTATCCCGGTCGTCCGCAACCTCGATGGCGCCGGAGGGGCAGACCTGCGCACAGGTCCCACAGCCGACGCATACCTCCTCCTTGTATCTGGGCATGCCCCGGTAAAACCCGGACGCAGTATCCGGCTGAGCCGGGAACCGAGTCGTGTAAGGGGCCGAGAAAAACGAACTTAAGGCTTCTTTGATTTCGCGCAGTTTAGGTAAGAACATCGAGCCTCCTCTTCAGGACTTGGTATCTTGATCGGCCTTGTACATATCGACGACGGATCCTGCAGCCAGGGGGATGCCGCTGCGGTGGGCGGCCCGCGATATGGCGTGCGCGGCCACGGGCGAGGAAAGGAAGACGAAGGCAATGCCGAGAAGGGCCTTGAAGCCGAAGCTGGTGAAGCCCTCGAGGATGAACACTCCCAGAAGCAGCCCCGCCGTACCGAAGGTGACGCATTTCGTGCCCGCCTGGAGCCGGTTGTAGACATCCGGCAGCCTGATCAGGCCGAGAACGCCCAGGAAATCGAAGGCAATGCCGATGAAAACGAACACCGTCCCAGCGACCTGTCTAATCATCGATCCGCCTCCCTTCCAGGGTTTTCGCGAACGCCAGCGATGCGATGAAACTTAGCAGGGCCCAGATCAGGGCAATATCCATGAAGAATCCTTGCTTATAGAACAGCCCGAAGAGGGCCAGCATCCCGATGATAAGGATCCCCAGGATTTCTACGGCCACGATCCGGTCGGCCGGCGAGGGACCGCGGACGACCCGATAGAGGACAAAAAGAGCGGAGAAAAGGCACACGTTGATGAGCTTGACAAGGAGGGGAACCGTGAGAGTAAAAAAATTCAGGTAGCCCAACGCGCCCAAGATAATCAGACCGGTGCCCCAGCGGATGACTTTCATTCGAAGACCTCCCTTAACAGGGACTCAAACTTGGCCCCGATGGCCTTACTGTTTTCTGCGATATCCACAGACCGGACCTCGATGCAATGAATGTAGAGCTCTTTTTTCTCGGGATTCACGTCGACGGTAAATGTCCCGGGGGTCAAAGTTATGGAGTTTCCGAGGACCGTGATCGCGGCATCCTTCGTCAGTTGGGTCTTGATCTTCACGATGCCCGGTTTGATCGGGCACCTGGGATGGAGGACGATAGAGGCGACATGGACGTTGGCCTTAACCATTTCCCAAAGGAAAATGAAGAGGTAACGAAAGGCGAAGAAGGTGCGGCTAAAGATGTCTCGCCGGGCGGGAGCCCCCGAAATAAAAATGAACCGGCCGGCGACGGCCGCGACGACGGCCGCTACGACGATGCCGGCGGCGGCCTCCTGGAGCCCGCCCATAGTGAGGGCCATCCAGACCAGGAAAGCCAGGACAAAGACCGTGATCCGTCCTCGTGTTTCTATCTTCATCAGCTACCTCCCCAGGACAAGCTGCGCATACCCGGTTTTGTTCATGATGGCAGAGACGACCGGATCCAGCATCCATTCCCTTATGCCCGGCACGATCAACAGGCTCATCAGGACACAGAGGACCGCGAGGACGATCATGGCCAGGTTCATGCTCCACCCGATTTTCCGTCCGAGCGATTCTGTGGTTTTTTCACTCCGGAAACCGTAGCGCTGGACTTTCATGAAAGAAGCCAGCGTCAGCAGGCTCCCGATGACGGCGAGGAAGCCATAGACGGGCTGCCGGGCCTGGACGGCCGCGATGATGATGATCAGTTTACTGAAGAAGCCGTTGAAGGGCGGAATCCCCGAAATCGAGAGAGAGGCGACCATGGAGGAATGGGCGGTGACCGGCATCAGGCGGGTGATATTGCCCATCTTCCTTAGGTCACGGGTTCCGAGGCCCATCTCCACGGCTCCGGCGTTAAAGAAGAGGAGTGATTTGAACAGGGCGTGATTGAAGGCATGGAAGACGGCGCCGACCATCCCCAAGGTCGTTCCGAGCCCCATCCCGATAAGGATGTAGCCGATCTGGCTGATGCTGTGATAGGCCAATAGTCTTTTGAAATCCCATTGTCCGACGGCCAAGACCACGCCGAGAAGTATGGATAACGTTCCCAAAACCAGGAACACGTGGAGGAAAACCCCGGGGGCGCCGAGGACGTTGTAGAAAAGTCGGATCAAGACGTAAATGCCCAAGGTCTTGATCAGGACGCCGGAGAGCATGGCCGAGATCGGCGCCGGCGCGGAGGAATGGGCATCGGGAAGCCAGGCGTGAAATGGCATGACCGCGGCCTTCAGGCTGAATCCCGCCAAAAGGAGCGCCCCTACCCAGATCCTCAAGCCTGGGCCGAGCCCCGGATAAGCCTCGGCTATCTTGGCCAGCGTGAGGCTTGATGTGGAGCTGTAAATTACGGCGATCGCGATCAGAATTAGAGAAGAGGACACGCTCCCCATGACGGCATATTTGAAGGAGGCTTCGAACTCGTGGGCCTGGCCTCCGTAGGCTACGAGCGCGAAACCGGCGAGCAGGGCGATTTCCATGAATACGAAGAGATTGAAAAGGTCGCCCGTGATGAGGACGCCGTTCATCCCTGTGAGGAGGATCATGAACAAAGCATAATACTTCCAGTCAGACCCGAGCCAACGCATATATCCCCAGGAAAAGGCCAGGGAAGCCAGAGAAATGAGGTTGACCATGAGGAGCATGAAAACCGTGAAGGAATCGGCGACGAGAGGGATCCCATAGGGGATTTTCCAGGCTCCCATGTTATAGACAAGGGTCTCGCCGCGGAATCCGATGACGGCATAGACGGATAGCCCCAGCGAGAGGACCGCCGCGACAAGGGATATTAGGGCGGCCCCGACTCCGTCTCTCCTAGCTAAAAGGGTGATTAGAAAGGCTGCAGCCAAGGGAATGACAATAAAGGAGAGGAGAATCATCCTCGGAGCCTCCTTATTTTGGTGATGTCGTAGGTCCGATACTTGCGGAAGAGGCGGACCGCCAGGGCAACCAGCAGGGCGGTGGTCCCAAGTTCGATGACGATCGACGTGAGGACAAGGGCCTGCGGAAGGGGATCGACCATGGAAGCAACAGGTTTCCCTTTTTCCAGAATGGGATAGATCGCCTGCCGTCTATAACCGAAAAGGACGATCATTAGGTTGACGGCGTACCCCATGATCCCCGAGGCCAGGATTATCTTGACGATGTCCCTCTTTGTGATAAGGCCGTAGAGACCAACCAGAAAAAGCGCGAAGCAGAGGAGGTAGAGTGTCATTCTTCGTCTCCATCCTCAGGATCGTATTCGGTCAGGGCCCAGACGACCAGGAAAAGAGAAAGCCCGACCTTTAAGCCGATGATGATATTGAGAAAAGGGATGACTCCGGAGCTGTAGAGATGGAAGAGCGATCCCTTGCTCATGAAATTCTGAAGAAAAGCGCCTCCGGCGACGATGCCCAATAGGGCGATGATCAGGAACAAGAGCGGAGCGCCGGCCTCCGCCTTTTCCAGGCGCGGGATACTCAGCCATTGCAGGGTAAAGGAGCGGCCATAAGCAAGCACAATGCTCAAGAATCCCAGGGCCAGGACGACTCCGCCGCCAAAACCGCCGCCCGGGCTGAGATGGCCGAACAGGATAATATAAATGCCGTAGAGGAAGATCACCCAGAGGAGGATGCGGGAGGTCGTCTTGACGATAATGCTCATGCCCTGTTTTTCGTTCATCGCGTTTGACCTCCTTCCTTTTTCTGGCGGCGTACCCGCAAGATGGTCAGCGCGCCGAGGATGGCCGTGAAGAGAACCGTAACCTCACCCAGCGTGTCATAAGCTCGATAATCCAGGACCACCGCGGCGACAAGGTTGGCGGCCCCGACGTCCGCAGCTCCTTGGCGAAGATAATACTCGGAAGTAGTAAGCAGCGGGTTACCGAAGGCCGGGATTTCTCTGAAAACATGGATGCTCAGGACGAAGACGGCCACGAGCGTCACTCCCGTGAGCGCGGTGAGAAACAGGTTTATCCTCGCCGGTTTCATTTCGTGGTAGTCTTTTTTCAGGAAGGCCCGGAGCAGGATGATCAGAGAAAAGATCTCAAACAGGAACTGGACGATGGCCAGGTCCGGCGCCTGGAGAAAAACAAAGGAGACGGAGAGGGCGAGGCCGACCACTCCTACGGCCACGATGGAGGAAAGGATATCCTTGATTTCCAGAGCCACGATCGACCCCAGGATCATAAAACCAAGAAGGAAGACCAGCCAGATGTCAGTCGGCATGGGTGCCTCCATTTCATCCTAACTTCTCAGACTAAGGGCTAACAGGACAACAAGGCCGACAAGGACAAAGACGAGGTACAACGGCAGCAGACCGGTGTGGGCTTCTTGCAGCCAGCGGGAAAAGCCGAAGGTGGCTTTTGCGCCCAGATCGTAGACGTCGAAGTACTTCTTCTCTGCCCAGTCGTAGGCCGTCTTGAGCGGCCTCAAGTTGCGGATTTCATTAAAGAATTCGGTGCCGATGATGCGAAAATGCTCGGCCGGGGACTGGCCGCCGAGGTAGACATCATCGAACCGTATCCTCCTGTTGACAAAATAGACGGCCAAGCCGATCAAAAAAGCAACGGCGAAGAGGATAAAGACCACTTGGGGATTATAGAAACCCAACGCGGCGCTTGGCGCGAGGCCGGCCTCCTGGACGGCCGGGACGATGAGTCGACGCAAGGGCAGTTCCCGGGCGAAAATCCCGAAGGCGACACAGAGCGCGGCCAGCAGCCCTCCGGCCACCCACTGGTTGAACGGAGCCTCTCGAACGCCGTCGAGGCGCCGGGGCCGCTTTCCGAGAAAGGCAGCGTGCAGGAACTTCATGAAGCTGGCCAGGGTCAGGGCGCTCCCGAATATGGCCAGAATAAGACAAACGAGAAGCCATACCTGGAGACCCTTGTTGAGGCCGGGATCCGCCGTTTTCTCCAAGAGGCCCTGGTAAATCATCCATTTCGAGAAAAATCCATTAAAGGGAGGAATGCCGGCGATGGACAAGGATCCGATGAGGGCGATCAGGAAAGTGGCCGGCATGAGTTTGCCCAGGCCGCCCAGATCGTCGAGGTCATGGGACCCGGTGCGCTTCTCCACAGAGCCCAAGGAGAGCAGAAGACCGGATTTGTAAAGGGTGTTATTGATAAGGTGAAAGAACCCGCCGGCAAAGCCCAAGGCCGTCCCGGAACCGACCCCGATGATCATGTAGCCGACTTGGCTGACGGCATGATAGCCCAGCAGGCGGCGTCCGTCATGTTGAATCATCGCCATCATCACCCCGGTGACAACGGTCAGGGCGCCCAGCGTGATGACGACGAACTGGATGGCGAGGCCGCCCTGGAAATAGGTGGTCATTATCCTGGCCAGCAGGTAAATCCCTAAAAGCTTGTCCAGGGCGGCCGGAAGCAAGGCGGCGCTTTCCACGGGAGCTTCCCGACAGAAATCCGGAACCCAGGTATGGAAGGGAAAGCCACCCGCCTTGGCCAAGGCGGCGATGAGGAGAAAAACAAAAGCCGCCGAAGCCGCCCCGTCCTGGATGGGGATCGCGGGGTTGCTCAAGGACCAGCTTCCTTGATTTTTCAAAGCCATCAGAGCAAGCCCGAAAAGCAGAAACGCGTCGCTCCCGCCGACGAGGATAAAGGTCTTTTTAGCAGCGGCGGGCGCCTCCTTACCGCCTCCGAGCAGGGCGAATCCGTAGAGCATCAGGCCCGCCAGACTCCAAAAGATCAGAAAGGCCAGGGCGTGGTCGCTCACGGCGACACCGCTCGAAAAAGCGATCGTCAGGGGATAGAGAACAAAAAAGCTTCTTTCAACGTCCTTCTCCACGCCGAAGAGACTGAAGATGAGGATAATCAACCCGAGAAGCTGGATCAAAGCAACGATCAGGAGTGAAGTCCTGTCAAGGGAAGCAACCGTTAGCCCAAGAAATTTTACGCTCCCCGGAGAATCGCCGAAAAACCGGGCGACAAGGATTCCGCAGAAAACAAGACCCAGGAGTGTCGCGGCCTTTCTGGCGATGGTGGGAAGGAGGAGGTTAATGATTCCGATTCCTAATGGGACGGCGACAAGCAGAAAGAGCGGATTAGCCATGAATCTCCCTCCGGATTCGTTCGGTCTTCTCGCGGGATAGCTTGGCTAGGTCGATCCGGAAGGGGAGGTTGTGAGAATCCACCATCCGGACCGCCCTTTCGGTGCAACAGTAGCACGGATCGACCGAAGCCAACGTGATCAGGACATCGGCGACTGGGATTCCCTTACAGGAGGCGGCGAAAGTCGGAATGTTGACGTAGCTCGGAGCCCTCACCTTATGCCGGATAGGTCGGTTGGTGCCGTCCGTCCTGACATAATGGAAAACTTCACCACGGGGTGCTTCGTAGCGTCCGATCCCTTCGCCGGCGGAGATTTCCTTGACGTCGTTGAGGATCGCTCCCGGCGCCGTCTTGAGCTTTTCCAGGCACTGCCGGACGATTTTTATGGACTCGAGTGTTTCCAGAAGGCGGACGACCAGCTTGTCATAAACATCCCCGTTTTGGAGCACGATCTTCTCGAATTCGACGAGGCCGTAGGCGTCTGTAGGTTCATCCTTCCGGACGTCGACCGGGACGCCCGAGGCCCTGGCGGTCGGCCCGACGGCACAATAGTCCACAGCCGCCTGTTTGGGCAAAACACCGACACCTTTGAGCCGGGCCTTCAGGACCGGATCGTCCCCGGCCGCCCGGGCGACCATCTCGATTTTTCGCCAGACCTCATCCAGTATCCCAAGCAACCCGGAGATGGAATCGGGATCCACATCGCGGCCGACGCCTCCCACCCGAAGCATCCCATAGTGGTTGCGGTTGCCGCTGATCTTCTCGAACATCTGCAGGACGGGTTCCCGATATCTCCACGCCCACATCCACAGCGTGTCATAGCCGATGAAATGCCCCGCCAGCCCGAGCCACAGGAGATGGCTGTGGATCCGTTCCAGTTCCCCCACAAGGGTCCGGATATAGGCGGCCCGCGGCGGAATCTCGATGTTGTCCACGTCCTCGATGGCATGGGAGCAGGCAAGAGGATGAGATGTCGAACAGATGCCGCAGATGCGTTCGACCAGGTAAATCGACTGGGTGAATGTTTTTCCTTCAGAGAGGTATTCATGCCCGCGGTGCATCCAGCCGATGTCCAGGTCGATATCGACGACGGTTTCTCCGTCCACCGTGAGGGTAAAGTATTCGGCCTCTTCAAGGAGCGGGTGAAAGGGCCCGACGGGGATGACGGTTTTGATCATGACGGCCTCCTCAGCCGGAGCGGACGGTCCAGCCCCTTGGGATGGTCCCGCGTCAGCAAACGCTCGGGCCGCGGGTGCCCATCAAAGGTGATGCCCAACATCTCGGACATCTCCCGTTCAATCCACTCGGCCCCTTTGATGATCGGAGTAATCGAGTTCAGCCGGGGGTTTTTCTTATCGGTCATCACAACCCGAGGACAATAATACTGGCCGGTTGGATCGTGGGAGAAATGGTAGAGGACCTCCAGGCCGTGATACGTCTCCATGGCCGTGGCCGTGGACAATCGACACCCCATTGTGTGAAAGAGGTATTTCACGACTTCATGAAGGTCTTCCCCGGCCACCTCGAAATAGAGTCGTCCTTTCTTATCGACCCCGCGGCGGATCCGCTGTCCCATCTCCTCCAAGAATGTCTCTTTGTCAAGCATTGAGCACCCCCATCAGTTTGGCAATGGCTTCGATCATCGCCTCCGGCTTGGGCGGACAGCCCGGGATGTACATATCGATGGGGATCGTATCCTCGCGCCGCGTGATCACGTTATAGCTGTTCTTGAAGCAGCAGCCGGAGGTGGGGCACGTGCCGACGGCGACGACAAAGACCGGCTTCGGCGCCTGCTCGTAAAGCCGGCGAACCTTGGGGGCGACCTTTTCGTTGATGACACCGGAGAGAAGGAGAACATCGGCGTGGCGCACCGAGCCGACCAGCTTGATGCCGAACCGCTCCACGTCATACCTCGGCGTCAGCAGGTCCAGAATTTCGATATCGCAGTTGTTGCAGGGCGAGGCGCTGACATGAAACACCCAGAGGGATTTGGCCAAACGTCTCTTGTACCATCCCATCGTCATACTCCCATAACCGCCAGAATCAAGGCGATGAAGGCCAGGGGCGCGGCGATCTTCCAGAAAAAGCGGACGGCCTGGTCTATCCGCACCCGCGGGTTCGTGTTTTTAATGATGATCATCAGGACAACGATCAGCAGATACTTTAGAACGGCCCACAGGATTCCCCAACCCTCGAGCCGGAAGCCTCCGAAAAAGAGGAGAATCAGCAGGAAGGGAAAGATGACGTACATCATAAAATGGTTGAGCTTCCAGAAGGCCAGGAGTGGACCGCTGTACTCCATGAGAGGGCCCTCCACGATCTCCGTTTCGGCCTCGGAGATGTGAAACGGCGAAAGGGCCATTTTCGCCTGGATGCAGAGGAGGCCGACAAGGAAGGCGATGACTCCGGAAACGGAGCCGACAAACGGTCCCCCGCCGGATTGGCTCGCCAGGAGATCATCCAAACGAAGCTTGTAGCCGGACTTAACTATGGGGACGAGGCAAACAAGAATGAAGGCCAGCTCGTCTGCCAGGAGGAGCTTAATTTCTCTTCCGGCTCCCAGGCTGCTAAAAACGTTCCCAGTCGACGATCCGCCGAGGATGACCATGATCGAATAAACCATCAGAAGGTACATCACCACGATGACATCCCCACCGTAGCCGGACTGAAAAAAGAGCGCCGAGCCGACCGTTGCGGAGACAAGGACCAGCATTCCGAAAGCCATAAGAGGAGCCGCGACAAACAGCCAATGAAGGCCATCCTTGACCAGAATTGTTTCTTTCCCCAGGAGTTTAAAGAAGTCGTTAAAATTCTGGAAAAGCGGCGGGCCGACCCGGAACTGGAAGCGGGCGGAAACCTTGCGGTCCACCCAGCCGACCAGCAATCCCAAGACGGCGGTGAACAGGAACCCCGGAAAGACAAGCAGATAGACCAAGGTGACCCCGCTCATGGCTGTTCCTCCTTACGCCTCCAACTCGGGCTCTTGATGGCGAGATGCTCGCCGGCGAAAAATATCTGGTTCTTCGGATCTTCCTGGGCGATCTCTCTTACGGAGAATGTGCCGGCGGGAGCGGACTTCACGCACGCCGGAACATAATCCGGGTCCTCCCGCCGCTGGTTCAAACAGAGATCACACTTGGCGGTGATATAGTTGATGACCTCGGGGAAGATCGTTCCGAAGGGGCAGGCCAAGACACAACTTTTGCAGCCCACGCAGCGCATATTGAAGCGTTTGATGACTCCCTCCGGCTGACGTTCCAGCGCTTGCCTGGGGCAGGCGACGACGCAGAACGCATCTTGACATTGCCGGCAGTAGGCGGCGAATTCCGCAACCTCGAGGAGAGAGAAAGTCCCCGGGTTCGTCCGGTGGAACATATACTCGCAGTCGATCTGTTCGGCCGGCACACCCGTGGCGATCAGGGCGGGGATATCGATGAAAAGCCGTTTTAATCCCATAGGCCCTCCTCATTTTTAATTTGGGCATAGGTAAAAACGGGGCCGTCTTTACAAGCGTAAAAGCTCCCCATAACGCAATGGCGGCACTGCCCGAAGCCGCAATACATTTTCTTCTCCATGGAAAGATATATGTTCTCCTCCTTGAATCCCATTTTCAGCAGGTCAAAGGTCCCGAATTTCATCATCACCGGAGGCCCGCAGACCACGGCGGGATTGACGGAAGTATCGACGGAAACCTTCGGGAGAAGCATCGTCACCACGCCGACGTCTTCCTCCCAGTTTTCGCCAGCCGGGATGGCGTCGACAGCGCGTATGAAGCGGACGCCGGGATAGCTCTGCCATTCGGACACGGCCTGCTTATAAAGGCAGTCGGCGGGGGTTTTGGCCCCGGCGAGGAAAGTGATGCTCCTGTATTTCTTGATTTCATCGACGAGGGTCAGAAAGAGTGAGCGGAGAGGAGCCAGTCCGCAGCCGCCCCCCAGGATAAGAAGATCCTTTCCCTCAAATTTTTCCAGGGGATACCAGGTGCCGAAAGGTCCCCGGAGACCCACCCGGTCGCCGACACGGGCTTTATGAATATGTTCCGTCACGAAGCCCGTTTTCATGACCGTCACATCCATCACATCAGATCCGAAATGGGAGGAGGAAGGAGTGAACGGCCCCTCGCCGATCCCCGGAATGCTCAATTCGATAAATTGCCCGGTCTTGAAGCGGATCGGCAGGTCGGGCTTAAGGCGAAGCGTGCGGATCAGGGGAGATTCCTGGACGATATCGTAGATCGTGGCCGGTATCACCTCATAGGGATTGGGCATATCAGACCTCCCTTTTCTCTTGGGCGTTCGGCCCCGGGGGATTTCCTAGCTCGGGAGCTGGCAGTTCCAGGACATCGCGGACGACGGTCCGAAAATCGATCTGCCCCGGGCAGGCTTCTGTGCAACGCCCACAGCCGGTACAGCCAAGCGTTTTAAAATTGCTCGGCATATAAAGGAACTTGCACAGATATCGGTTCCGGAAGCGCTGCCGCATGCGGGGACGCGGCGAGGCTCCTCCCGCGACCCGGGCATACCCCTGCCACTGGCAGGAGTCATAGCTTCTGACTTTGACGAATGTGTCGGTTCTACCCTCTTCATTAAGAATCAAACAGTAGCAGGTCGGGCAGATGTTCGTGCAGGCGCCACAACCCACACACTGACGGGATTCTTTCCCCCAGACGGACATATCGCCTTCCCGCAAGCCCCTGTATTCTTCTGAACGCAGGAAATCCGAATTTCGGCTTTGGACAAGTTCCGTTATTTTCGTCCGCGCTTCCAGGATGGCCTTCTGAGCTCGGGCCTCGAGGTCCTTCACGACGGCTGTGCACTGGATAACCTCCAGAAGCTCCCGGCCTTTATCGCTCCCCGTGGTTAGCACATAGCTGTCGTCGATCCGGGAAAGGTTGAGGTCGAATCCCCCCTCGGAGTATGGTTTTCCTCCGACCAGGGTGCAATGGCACGCCGGCCCGGCTTCCGTACAGTCCGCGCTGAGGATGGTCGTGGAATCGCGCCAGACCTTATAGGCGGGGTCGATGAAGTCCTTGTTGATTAGGGCCCGGTCAAGAAGTTGCAGGGCTTTGAGATCGCAAGCCTTGACTCCTGCAATCAGACGTTGAACCGGTTTGGCCGCCACAGGATAGACCTGTTCGCGCGCGCCGTAGAATACAAGTTTAATGGGATCGACAGCCCGAAAGCCATCCAGGAAATAACTATCGGACGCGCCCAAGCGGGACAAAAACGATACCATATTACTGCCTTCCTTGAGACGCAAAGGGAGGATGACTTCCTGAAAAAGATCGCTCTCTGCGAGAACGGAGTTCCTTAAAAAAGCCATGAGGTCATCGACCTTGATGATCACTTTTCACCTTCCTCTCATCATTGGCCAAATGTCCGGGGTAAGAATGAGCCGGAAAGGAAACCGCTATCGGGAGAACGGCGAAGAACGGCCTCGCGGGAATAGAAAAAGGGGTGACGGTAAGCCCAAACGCCCGGCAAATGACTGCGACTCACTCTCTGTCTTGGCTATTACAAAGATTAAAAAAAATATAATTGCCGGAAAAACTTTTATATTATGCCGCCTAATCTTACACAGGGCAAAAAGGCTGTCAAGAAAAAAATGCATTTTTTTAAACTTTTTTTACAGCAAAGAAAACAGGAAAATCGCGCCGCCTTGGAGTAGAATGGGTGCGCGTAAGATGGCTAAAAAAGAGATCGTCGTCCGGGAAGAGATCCTCGGATCGAACAAGAAGATCGCCGCCGACATCCGGGCCAGACTGGAAGCGGCGGGCGTCCTGGTCGTGAATCTTCTCAGCTCGCCGGGGTCGGGGAAAACGACGCTGCTGGAGAGGCTGGTCGAAACGCTCAAGCCCACCCATCCGCTAGCCGTAATCGAGGGTGACATCGAGACAGAGAGGGACGCCGAGCGGATCCGGAGGAAGGGCGTGCCCGCCTGGCAGATCACGACGGGAGGGGCCTGTCATCTGGAAGCCAAGATGGTCGCCCGCATAATCCCCGAGATCCCGGCCGAGACCCAGTTCCTGTTCATCGAGAATGTCGGCAACCTCGTCTGCCCGGCCAGCTATGACTTGGGAGAAAACCTCCGCTGCGTGCTCCTTTCCGCTCCGGAGGGGGATGACAAACCGAAAAAGTACCCGGCCGCCTTTGCCACGGCCGATTGTCTCATCCTCACTAAATCGGATTTGGTCCCTGTCCTGCCGTTCGACCCGGAGCGGGCCGCCCAAGAAGCCCTGGAGATCAACCCCCGGCTCCGCGTCTTCGTCACCTCGGCCCTCAACGGAAAGGGGATCGCCGAGCTCGTCCGATATTTCATCGAAAGCCGCGCCAACTTAATCCAGCGTCAGCGCCATGCATGAGCTCTCCATCGTCGCCAGCCTGTTCGAAATCCTGGAGGCGAAAGCCAGGGAAAATCAGGCCACCAAGATCGTCGGTGTGAGACTAAAGGTGGGAAAGCTGGCCGGCATCGTCCCGGAGTTCCTCGAGAGTGCCTTCGACAGCTATAAGAAGGACACAATCGCGGCCGAAGCCCGGCTGGAGGTCGAGGAGGTCCCCCTCAAAATGCGCTGCCGGAAGTGCGCGGCGGAGATTGAGCGGGAGGACTACTCCCTGGTCTGCCCCTCCTGCGGCTCGACCGACCTCGAGATAATCGAAGGGATGGATCTCCTGCTCGACAAAATCGACCTGGAAATCTAGTCCGGCGCTCGCCCTAGCTTCAGGCCGGACGGTCACTCGAGCGAACAATCCGGCGGAGTTCCTCGGCAATCCGGCCATCCAGGGATTTGGGCTCGTGTTTCTCCAGGACGCGGCGGACAAATTCATTCGCCCGGCTCCCCAGGTCTTTTCGCCCCTTTTGTTCCCATTTCTCATACGGATCCCTGGCGATAAGCCGCGGAAACCAGTTGTCCCGGAAATGCCTCAAGGTGTGTTCCGTCGTCAGGTATTCGCCCCCCGGACCGACCTCGGCAATCAGGTCAAGGGCCATCGTCTCTTCGTCGACGTCGATCCCGCCGGCCATCCGCAACACCGAACCCACCACTTCGGCCGAAACGACGATCTGCTCGAAGGAGGTCGTCAGGCCGTTGTTGATATATCCGACGTCGTGGACGAGGTTGGCCCCGTTCAGGCCGGCGATGAGGATCCAAAGGGCGGACTCGAGTGAAGCCTGCTGGTCGTACAGGTTGGAATCCGAGCATCCGGCGTAGCCGAAGGAAGGCAGGCCGTAGTATTTGGACATGTCGGTCAGAGCGGAGACCACGAGCATGGATTCCGGCGCGGCGTAGCTCATGAGCATGGCGGACATGTCCATGGGCTCTCCGCTCCCTCCATATATGAAGGGAGTCCCCGGCCTCACCAGGTTGGCCAGCACGTACCCGGCCAGGATCTCGGCGTTGGCCTGGACGATCCCCCCGGCCAGAGTCACGGGCCCTGTCGCCCCGGTGATCATCCCCGGGGCAAAAACAACAGGGAGAGATTTCTCGGCCATGAAGACGAGTTTCTGGGTGGATTCCCGGCCAAGAATCAAGGGGGAAATGGGCTCTGTGTAGAGAGCGAGGAACGGATTCGCCCGGAGTTTGTCTTCTCCTCCGACCACCACTGCCGCCAGCTCGACGATCGTCGTCAGATTGGCGAGGTTCCAGGAAGTGAAGACGACCGGTTTTTCCGTCAGGCTGACCATCGCCAGGAAATGATGGATATCCGCTATCTCCTGGTTCACGTCGCTGGCGATAC
>Ga0315295_10002181_pt1 | contig 16632 bp, 14 predicted proteins | sample YL17G14_0_MG_FD_204453 | JGI IMG/M metagenome (GOLD analysis project Ga0315295, IMG submission 204453) | Sediment microbial communities from Yellowstone Lake, YNP, Wyoming, USA - YL17G14_0 | ecosystem: Environmental > Aquatic > Freshwater > Lake > Sediment | place: USA: Wyoming | collected... | reverse complement strand
CCTGGTGGCGGGCGAGGCCTACGCGCGCCGCGGCGCGCCAGAGGAGCTGGTCATCATGGTGGGCGGCGTGGCGCAGGAGCGGTCGCGCCCCTACGGCTACTGCGTGAGCTGGTCGCTCGACGACCTGAACGAGGAGTACATCCGCCCGGCGCGCATCGTGAAGGGCGGGCGCAAGGTGTCGGTGCCGGTGTTCAGCGGCATGGAGCGCGTGCAGGTCGAGGGCGTGGGCGAGATGGAGGCCTTCTACAGCGACGGCCTGCGCTCGCTCATGGACACCCTGCCGGGGGTGCCCGAGATGGGGGAGAAGACGCTGCGCTGGCCGGGGCACGCCGAGGCGGTGAAGCCGCTGGTCAAGGCGGGCCGCCTCGTGGAGGAGCTGCGCGCGCGCTGCACGCTGGAGCCGCCCCTGGACCTGGTGGCGCTGGTGGTGCGCATGCGCTGGAAGGACGGCCGCGAGGAGGTCACGCTGGTGGACCGCTACGACCCGGTGGCCCGCCTCACCGCGATGGCGCGCACCACGGCCTTCACGACCGCGGTGACCGCCTACATGGTGGCGACCGGGCTCAGGCCCGAGCCCGGCGTGCAGCCGCTCGAGCGCGTGGCGCGCGACCAGCGGGCGTTCCGCTCCATCGTCGGCGGTCTCGTGAGCCATGGCGTGACCCTCGACCGCCGGAGGGTGTGATGACACGGGCGAGACTGTTCCTGTGCTGCGCCCTGGTGGGCGCGCTGCTGATCCCACTGGCGGTACCGGCCGCGCCGGCCGGCAAGGCCCCGGCGCCGGCGGCCTTCGGCGCGTGGTCGGACGGCGCCACCCTGCGCCTCGACGTCGCCCACGTCGGCACGGCGCGGGACGAGGCGTTCGCCCTCGACGGCCTGCGGCGCGAGGGGCCGTGGGCCGGCAGCCGGGCCAACCTGGTGGATCCGCTCAACCTCGGGCCCTACCGTTTCGAGGTGCGCGACCGCGCCACCAACCTGGTGCTCTACGCGCAGGGCTTTGCGAGCATCTACGGCGAGTGGGAGACGACCGACGAGGCCCGCTCCGTGCGCCGCTCGTTCCACGAGTCCGTGCGCTTCCCCTTCCCGCAGCGGCCCGTGCAGGTGTGCCTGCTCAAGCGCTCCCCCGACAACGCCTTCCGCGAGCTGGCCACGTTCCTGGTGGACCCCGCCTCGCGCGAGGTCCACCGGGAGCCGGTCGCCACCCGCGGCAGGGTGTGGACGGTCTTCGAGAACGGGCCGCCGGAGACCAGGATCGACCTCCTGATCATGGGTGACGGCTACACCGGGGCGCAGATGCCCGTCTTCCACGAGGACGTGCGCCGCCTGGTCGAGGTGCTGTTCTCGACGCCGCCCTTCCGGGAGAGAAGGAAGGACTTCAACGTGCGGGCCATCGACACGCCCTCGGAGGACTCGGGGGTGTCCCGGCCGAGCGATGCGGTCCACCGTCGGACGGCGCTCGGCGCCTCCTACGACATCTTCGGCTCGGAGCGCTACGTCCTGACCCTCGACAACCGTGACCTGCGCGAGGCGGCGGCCCAGGCTCCCTACGAGTTCGTCGAGATCCTGGTCAACGGCGAGAAGTACGGCGGTGGCGGGATCTACAACCTGTTCGCCACCTCGTCCACGAGGAGCGGCTCGACCCCGTACGTCTTCGTGCACGAGTTCGGGCATCACTTCGCGGCGCTGGCCGACGAGTACTACACCAGCGACGTGGCCTACGACACCTCGACGCCGATCGTCGAGCCCTGGGAGCCGAACATCACCGCGCTGCGGGATCCGTCCGCGCTCAAGTGGAAGGACCTCGCGGATTCGAAGACCCCCCTGCCCACACCCTGGGCCAAGGACGACTACGAGAAGTTCTCGGCCGGGATCCAGGCCCGGCGCCGGGCGCTGCGCGCACGCCACGCCCCGGAGGCCGAGATGGACTCGCTCTTCAAGGAGGAGTTGTCGTGGGGCAAGCCTTTCCTCGCCGGGCAGGAGTACGGCGGGAAGGTCGGGGCCTTCGAGGGGGCCGGCTACCGCGCACGGGGGCTCTACCGGTCCTCGGCCGACTGCATCATGTTCACCCGCAACACCGAGCGCTTCTGCCCCGTGTGCTCGCGGGGCATCGAGCGCGTCATCGACTGGACGATCGGGAAGTGAGATCCGGGAGCGTGCAGTATCGGCTGGGCGCCGCGCCCATTGAGGCCGGCTCGGGAATCTTAGCTCTTTCTCTGACGACACAGCACATCTGGCAACTGCCGTGCTGTGGGCGTCATAGTTGTGCTCAAATGGACAGCAACTGCTGGGCAACACGCGTGCCCCAGCCACGTAAGGGCACCGCTGGGGCTGGCTCGGGCACCTTCGGCGCCGCTGCGGCTGCGCGCCCACCGACCTCGCCCGCTACCACGCGCCTGAGCGGGCCCGTGCTCGACAGGCTCGATCTGCAGGTCGGGGTGCCCGCGCTCGCCGCGCGGGAGTTGCAGTCAGCCGCGTCCTGCGAGTCGAGCGACGCGGTGCGCACACGCGTGCTCGCGGCGCGCGAGCGCAGTTGCCTCAACGCCACGCTGCCGCCAGCGCGGTTGAGGGAGTGCCGCGCGCTCGACACTCCTGGGTGCCGACTCGTCACCGACGCCGTGGACCGCGGCGGCATGTCCGCGCGGGCAGTGCACCGAGCGGTGCGCGTGGCGCACACCATCGCGAATCCAAAGGGTGAGGAACGCATCGACGCGTACGAGGGGAGGGAGGGCTCGGCTTCGTAGCAGGTGAATCGACCCCGGCCGGCGAGCCCCTCGCGCCTATTTCACGATCACCATCTTGCGCGTCGCGGTCATGCCTTCGACGTCGAGCCGGGCAATGTAGCAGCCCGCCGGCCAGCCCATGGGGCACAGCGGGACGACATGCTCCCCGCCGGACATCGGCGCGCGGTCGAGCAGCGTGGTGACGCGCCGACCCTGCACGTCGTACACGGTGAGCGACACGGCTGTAGCGCCTGCGAGCGCGAAGCGCAGCGTCGCAGCGGAAGTCACGGGATTGGGGCTCACCCACAGCACTCCCAGTGGCATCCGCGGCCGGTCGGTCGAGACCGCTTCGAGCGCGGCGATGCTCCCCACCGGCACGCCGTTCATCCGCTCGTACCCACCCCCCGCGTACACGGTCTGCGGACCCAGGGCCAGCGACCAGATGCACCCGTCCGGGTTGGGATCCCATTCGGGTACGACTGCCCCCGTCGTGGCATCGAGCGCTGCGAGGTAGTTTCGCGTCACGCCGTTCACGCTGCCGAAGAACCCGCCTGCATAGAGCGTGTTGCCCCACAGTTGGAGAGCCTTGATGTCGGAGTAGTTGCCGCCAACCCCTGGTCCCAGAACCGGATGCCATTCGGTCGCCAGCCCAGTCCTGCCGTCGATCGCCGCGAGATCGCGCCGCGGCTGCCCGCCCATGTTGGAGAAGCCCCCTCCGACGTAGACCGTGTCGTCCTTCACCGCGATCGCGTCGACCACGCCGTCGCGCTCGCCCTGCCACTCTCGAATCTCACCTGTCGCCACATCAATGGCCGCGACCACCCGGTGCTGCGGCAGCCCGCGCATGTGCGCAAACCAGCCCCCGACATAGACGGTGTTGCCGGCCACCGTGATGGCGTTCACGAAGTCATCCGGATCGGGGTCCCATGGCGTTACGGTGCCGGTGGCCGAGTCGATCGCTGCCAGGTAGTGGCGGGGCTGGCCGCCGATGCCCGTGAACTGCCCGCCCGCGTAGATCACCTTGCCGCCCACCGCCAGATCCGTGACGCCACCATTCGCGCCCGGATTCCACGGGGTCAGGCTGCCGTCCCGGGTGTCGAATGCGGCCAGATTCGAGCGCACCTCGCCGCTAAGCCGCGAGAACGCTCCGCCCACGTAGAGTGTGTTGCCGCGGGTGGCAAGGCTGAGAACGTAGGCCTCGTCAGGATCGGGATCCCACGACGTCGCCCGCCCGGTCGTCAGGTCGAGCGCCGCCAGGCCGTTCCGCCACACCCACTCGGGACCGATGCTCGTGAAGCCACCACCTACATAGATCGCATCATCGCTCACCCCCAGGGCGATAACGCCGCCGTTGGGCCGCGGATCCCAGCCTGTGGCCAGCCCGGTCTGGGTGTCGACCGCTCCGACGCCGCCATCTCCGCTGATGACCCGGCCGCCGAGGCTCCGGAACAGGCCGCAGCCGTAGAGTGTCGTCCCGCGTATGTGCAGGTCATCGATCTGCGCGGGCTGGACGGTCGATAGCGGGACGACCTCCGGCGCCCACGCCGTCACGGAGCGCGTCTGGAGATCGATGGCCGCGAGCCCATTGCGCTGCTGGCCGCCAATCGTCGTGAAACGGCCCCCAACGTAGAGCGTGTCTCCCGCGATCTTGACCTCCGCCACCCCAGGCGGGAAGAGCCAGTTGGAGGGGCTCTGGCCGATGTTCGTGTTCCAGATGCTCGCGCTGTCGGAGTCGAGGCTCAGCTCGGCCAAGAATCGGCAGAAACGTCCACCGATGTTGTAGAAGCCCCCGCCGACGTACAAGGTGCGGCCGTACAGCGCGAGCGTACCGACCCCTCCGTCGGCGCCTGGATTCCAGGCGGTCGCACGACCGGTGGTCGCGTCGAGCGCGGCGATGCAAGACCGCGATTCACCACCAATGATGCCGAATTCGCCGCCCACATAGACCGTGTCGCCGTGTGGGAGGATCGTCCACACCACCCCGCTCCCCTCGGGCGCCCAGTCCGTCAGGCGACCGGTCGTCACGTCGAAAGCCGCGATGTGGTTGCGGTCCTCGCCTGCGATGCGGTGGAAGCGCCCGCCGACGTAGAGAGTGCTGCCGCTCACAACAAGGGACAGGACGCCACCGTCGGGATCTGGTGCCCAGGAGTCCACGCTCCCATCCGTCCGGATGTGGGCGAGATTCCAGCGCGGTAGCCCGCCGACACCGGCGAACCTCCCACCGATGAACCAGCCACCAGCGCCGTCTGCCATCACTGCTTCTACTCCGCCCGCCACGCGTGGGTAGCGGCCCAACGGCAAGCCTCGGATCTGGCCCACCGGTACGCCGGCGCCGGTCGAGGGGCCGACGCTGCGGAAGTTCCCTCCGATGAAGAGCGTGGTTCCGGAGCGGGCAACCGTCAGGACGGTGCTGCCGGGACCGGTGACCCACAGCGTCGTGTCCGGAGCCTGCGCTGCCACGCCTCGGCTCAGGAGCACCAGCCCGAGCAGCGTGAACCAGATAACCGAGCTGGCCGGGCCGAGAGCGAGAATCGACTGAACGCGCCTTGCGCCGAGCACCACGCCCCCTCAGCGAATGAACGCTGCGCGCACGACCCGGTTGCCGAACTCGCCCGTCAACCTCGCGAAGTACATCCCGCTGCGCGCCGTGCTTCCCACCTGGTCCTTCCCGTCCCATTGCACGCGCATCGTGCCGGCCGGGACCTCGCCGTCGACCAGCGACCGCACGCGACGCCCCGCCACGTCGTAGATGCCCAGCCGCACCCGTTCTCGGGCCGGCATGCCGATCTCGAACGCCAGCCGCCCCGCGCCGGGAACCGCCTCGATCACTCGCAGCGCCACGCGGGACTCCGGCTCCGTCCTTCCGCCTTCGACCGCGGTGACCGTCGGCTGGATCAGTGTGAAGTCCGTGCCGTTCCACACCATTCGGCTCACCAGGATGCCGGCGCCGTCGAAGGTCGCCAGGAAGTCGACTTGGCCGACCCGCAAGTGCTCGGTCGCGTACGTTCCCCACGCGGTCGAGTCGCCAGCCAGGTAGGTGAACAGGTTGGTGGCCGGGGTCGACCAGACTCGATCCTCCACGGGACCCAGTGTGGTGTCCGCTAGCGCGGGTCCCGCCTTCTTTGCCGAGAAGCGAATCGAGCTGTCGGCCGGGCTGTCGATGCCGTGCGTGAACAGCAGCCGCCAAGTGGCCTGGGCCGAGGTCTTCGAGCCCGGATACGCCGAGTCCGGGAATGCCGTCACCGATTCGACCACATGCCCGTTCCCGCTGTAGTCGTACTCGGTGCTCCGGTAGTAGCCGAGGTCCTGCCAGGCGTCGAGCGTGCCAAGCTGATTGCGGGCCACGCCGACCGCGTAGTCGCCGTCTTGCCTCTGGCCGACCATGAACAGGAGATAGCGTCCGGTGCTGTCCGGGTCGGGCATGATGAACGGATCGCGGAACTGCTGGCGCCTCGAGGTCGAGTCCTTCCAAGCCCACCCAGTCCAGTTGACCGTGTAGGTCGGGGAGCTTCGTCGCGTCCACACCGTGGCGCTTCCGGTATCGATCGCGGTGGTGGTCGCGTAGCCGATCCGCTGATTGCCGTACGAGTACTGGTCCGGGTTCGTGGCGTCCACGCCCGTGTAGAACATGTGGTAGTTGGGGCCGACCTGCACGATCGAGGGCGCCCAGACATGGGCGCGGTCCCATTCGTTCGCCGAGACCGAGAACACCGCCGCGGAGGTGTCGGCGGACCAGTTCCGCAGATCGCTCGACCAGGCATGGCCGAACGAGCGCGAACTGGAGCCGGGAGGCACGTTCCTGAACTCGCGGATGTAGAACAGGTGGAAGAGTCCGCGGAGGGGATTCTGGGCGACCGCGTAGACGAACGCGAAGTCCTTCGGGTACACGTCCGGGTCGGGATCGAAGTAGTAGCAGTGGTGCAGGCGACAGGAGTCCGCGAGAGCCTCGAAGTCGGGGTCGACCCCCTCGCGCTGGCCGTCCGCCCGCAGCGAAGCCACCGCGACGGCCCCACTCCGGCTGGTCAGCCGCAGCACCGAGGACGGCATCGAGGCCACGACCTCGGCCGTCGCGGTCAGCGTCGAATCGCTCTGCTCCGTGATCTGAAGCGGCAGCGACCACAACGAATCCGGTGCTTGCGCTACCGCCTGGACGACCTCGGACAGGCCGACTCCAGCCGCGTGGACGACGTACTGACCGGTGGCGTGCGAGCTGGACGCGGCCAGCGCCACGGACGGATAGCTGCCGTCAACCCCGCCATTGAACGTGACCTCGTTCGACTCGAGCACGTGGCTGGAGTCCGCTGGATCCAGCGCCACCACCTTGCACTTGCCACGCCCCCACGCCGGCAGGTCGAGATGGAACACGGCCTCCTCGGCCGCGCCGCTCCCGCCCGAGCAGAAGAGCGCGGTCACGCGGTGCGCCGTGCTGTCCTCGGGCGAGGACGGTCCGCCCACGCCGTACACCTGCGCTGTGTCCCCCGCGCAGACTTCCAGCGAATCCAGCGCCACGACCTCCACCTCGGTGCTGTCACCCACCCACAAGAGCCGCCACGCCGGCGGTAGCGTCACTTCCGCCGAGTCGGCCCGAAGCACGAGCATTGCACGGGTCGGCTCGGTGAAGGTCAGCGTATCGGCGCCCGAACTCCAATGGAGTTGAATCGCGTGTGAGACCGTGGGAAGGAGCAACTGGGCAAGGGCAAGCAACCAGCGAACGCGGTGCATCGGCGGCCTCCTCTCGATCCTGAGCGCGACACGTCATCGCTCCAGCGGCGGGCTAGGACCAGCGACGGCCTCGAGAGGTGGCGACCACGCTGTGGCCGAGGGGCGCCCCCGCCCGGAAGGCAAGGCTCGGCTAGCGCCGGACCCGGTTCCGACCTAAGTGGATATCCAGGGTGGGGCAAGGAGCAAGGGAAAGTTGAAGAACGGGAACCGGCTCCTAGCTGGCCCCTGGCCCCAGGCGCCAGACGTAGCCAGGGACCGCGACCAGCCGGCCCAAAGTCCTGCGACTCGGGCTGTCCGGCCGGCTTCCACGGTCCGGACCGTCCGATGATCCAGCCGGGTCCGGGCCGCTACGTGCTCCTGGGAGAGTCCGAGCCGGAGCCGGAGCGCCTTGACCCGGTCCGGCAGGCCGTCTCGCTCCAGGACGAGCCCAAGACCGCCGCCCGCGGTCCTGCGACTCAGTCGGTGTCGGCCGGTCTGGACGTTCCTGACCGTCCGGGGATTGAGACCGGTTCGGGCCGCGACCTGCTCCTGGGTCAGCCGTAGCCGGAGCCGGGCAGCCCGGGCCGGCCCGGGAGGCCATCCCATCTCGGAACGAGCTCCGGACCGAGGACCCGCGAAACTGCTGCCCAGCGTCGGGCCAGAGGGTCGCTCTCGCCCCGGTTCCAGGATGCGACTGTCTCCGCCCAGCAGCCCAACCCCGCGGCGAGGGTGTGTTGCGTCAGCCCGAGGTCCATCCGGCGCCGGCGGATCCACTCCCCGAGGGCCGGGGGCTCGTGCGGATAACCCCTTGGAACAACGCGCACCCGGCGGCCGCGGACCCGCAGGTTGCGGGAAGGCAACGCAACGGTGGCGCGGCGTGCGCGCGTCTTGCTTTGACTACCTCTCTGGAATCCACTACGTTCCACCCCGAATCTAACCCTCACGTAAGGGTTACCAGAATGAACTCCGGAACGACTCAGAGTCCTCAGCTGCTCCGCATCGGGGACGTGTCCAAGCAGACGGGCAAGACCGTCAGGGCCATCCACCTGTACGAAGAGCTCGGACTGCTCCAGCCCGCCACCCGCTCGAGTGGAGGCTTCCGCCTCTACGACCCGAGCGTGGTCGAGCGCGTGCGCTGGATCGACCTGCTGCACAGCCTCGGCTTCTCCCTGCAGGAGATGCGGGATCTGGTGCGCACCTGGTGGGGCGCCGGGCTCGGGCCGGAGGCGATGGACACACTGCGCTCGCTGTTCAAGCGCAAGCTCGAGGAGGCGCGCGAATCGGTGCGTCGCTACCATCAGCTGGAGCGCGAGCTGGCCGACGGCCTGGCCTACCTCGAGACCTGCCGCGAGTGCCCGACGGCGGCCTCGACGTCCGAGGTCTGCGTACGGTGCCAGCAGGACCACGGCATGCGGCAGGAGCCGGCGCTGGTGGCCGGGCTGAAGAGCAACGTCCCGGGGCTGCCGCCGCGCCGCGCGCGCGCGGGCCTCGTGCGCGTGGAGGAGATCGAGTAGAAAACCAGGCCACGCCGTCCCGCGGGACGGCGCGGATGACGACCCGAACGACGCCGGGCCGGCGCGCCCGGCGGCACGAAGGAAGAAGAGAGCCCACATGAGCCAGACGCCCGAACTCGTCGTCAAGGACCTCCACGTCGCGGTGGAGGGCAAGGAGATCCTCAAGGGGCTGAGCCTCGAGGTGCGCAAGGGCGAGATCCACGCCCTGATGGGGCCGAACGGCTCGGGCAAGAGCACGTTCGCCAACACCCTCATGGGCCACCCGCGCTACGAGGTCACCTCCGGCGACATCCTCTTCAAGGGTGAGAGCATCCTGGGGCTCGAGACCGACGCGCGCTCGCGCGCCGGCCTCTTCATGGCCTTCCAGTACCCGGTCGCCATCCCCGGCGTGACCGTCTCGAACTTCCTGCGCACCGCGCTCAACGCGCGGCTGGCCGCGCCCAAGGGCAACGGCGACGGCGCCATGCCGGCGAAGCGCGGCATCGCGCCCAAGGAGTTCCGCGCCCTGCTGCGCGAGCAGATGGGGCTCCTCAAGATGGACGACGCCTTCGCGGTGCGCTACCTGAACGACGGCTTCTCGGGCGGCGAGAAGAAGCGCGCCGAGATCCTGCAGATGGCCCTGCTCAAGCCCGAGATCGCCATCATGGACGAGACCGACTCGGGGCTCGACATCGACGCGCTGCGCATCGTCTCCGAGGGGGTGAACGCGCTGTCCGGGCCGGACCTCGGCGTGCTGGTCATCACGCACTACCAGCGCATCCTCGACTACATCAAGCCGCAGTTCGTGCACGTCATGATGGAGGGCCGCATCATCCTCTCGGGCGGGCCGCAGCTGGCGCTCGAGTTGGAGGCCAGGGGCTACGACTGGGTCCGCAACGGGAAGGAGACGGCGGTCCGATGAACGCTGCGACGAACGCGACCGTCGGCATACGCGACGAGTACACCGAGAAGTACGGCTTCCACGACCCCGACAAGTTCGTCTTCAAGATCCGCAAGGGGCTGGACCGCGACATCGTCGAGCAGATCTCGGCGCTGAAGGGCGAGCCGGCCTGGATGCGCGACATGCGGCTCAAGTCGCTGGAGATCTTCGAGAAGAAGCCCATGCCCGCGTGGGGCGGTGACCTCTCGCACATCGAGTTCCAGGACATCTACTACTACGTGAAGCCGGCCGAGCAGGAGGCCACGTCCTGGGACGACGTGCCCGCCGACATGAAGCGCACCTTCGACAAGCTCGGCATCCCCGAGGCCGAGCAGAAGTTCCTGTCCGGCGTCGGCGCGCAGTACGACTCCGAGGTGGTCTACCACCGCATCAAGGAGAACCTCGAGAAGCAGGGCGTGATCTTCCTGTCCTGCGACCACGGCCTGCGCGACCACGAGGAGCTGTTCCGCGAGCACTTCGGCACGGTGATCCCGCCCGCCGACAACAAGTTCGCCGCGCTCAACACGGCGGTGTGGTCGGGCGGCTCGTTCATCTACGTGCCCAAGGGCGTGCACGTGGACGTGCCGCTGCAGGCCTACTTCCGCATCAACACCCGCGACATGGGGCAGTTCGAGCGCACCCTCATCATCGTGGACGAGGGCGCCTACGTGCACTACGTCGAGGGCTGCACCGCGCCCACGTACTCGAGCGACTCGCTGCACTCGGCGGTGGTGGAGATCATCGTCAAGGCGGGCGGCCGCTGCCGCTACACCACCATCCAGAACTGGTCGAACAACGTCTACAACCTGGTGACCAAGCGCGCCATGGCCTACCGCGACGCCACCATGGAGTGGGTCGACGGGAATCTGGGGTCCAAGCTGACGATGAAATTTCCGGCCGTGCACCTGATGGAGCCGGGGGCGCACGGCGAGGTGCTCTCCATCGCCTTCGCCGGCCGCGGTCAGCACCAGGACGCCGGCGCCAAGATGGTGCACGCCGCCCCGCACACCTCCAGCAAGATCGTCTCGAAGTCCATCAGCAAGGACGGCGGGCGCGCGGGCTACCGCGGGCTGGTGCGCGTGGTGAAGGGCGCGTTCGACTGCAAGAGCTCGGTCAACTGCGACGCGCTCATCCTCGACGAGAGGTCGCGCTCGGACACCTACCCGACCATGGAGATCGAGGAGGACCGCACCTCCATCGGGCACGAGGCCACGGTCTCGAAGATCGGCGACGAGCAGCTCTTCTACCTGATGAGCCGGGGCGTGTCGAAGGAGGAGGCCGCGGCCATGATCGTGGCGGGCTTCATCGAGCCGGTGGTCAAGGAGCTGCCGATGGAGTACGCGGTCGAGATGAACCGCCTCATCCAGCTCCAGATGGAGGGCTCGGTCGGATGACGACCCTCCCGAACTCAGCGACTGGCCCTGTGACCGGCGGCGTGAGCGCCTGGCCCGCGCTGGCTCTCGAGCGCGCGATGCGCGCGGGCGAGCCCGCGTGGGCGCTGGCGCAGCGGCGCGAGGCGGCAACGGCCTGCGAGCGCCTGCCCTTCCCGGACCGCCGCCTCGAGCTGTGGCGGAGGACCGACTTCGGCTCGCTGGCGCTGGACGGGCTGGATCCGTTCGCGCCGGGCCTGAGGGCGCGCAACCTGGACGACCTGCCGCACGGCGTGATCGAGCGCCTCGCGGGCGAGGCCGGGCAGATGGGCCTGGTGGTGCAGCGCAACAGCGAGGTCGTGCTGGAGCAGACCCACCCGGCGCTCGAGCGCGGGGGCGTGGTGCTGTGCTCGCTGGAGCGGGCGCTGCGCGAGCACGCCGGCAGGCTCGAGGGCCGGCTCGGCGCCCTCATCGAGACGCGCCACGACCAGCTGACCGCGCTGCACCAGGCGGTGCGCGCGGGCGGAGCCTTCGTGTGGGTGCCCGACGGCGTGGAGGTCGAGATCCCCATCCGCATCGTGCAGTGGCTGGACGGGGCGGGCGCGGCGGGCGCGCCCGGCACGGTGGTCGTGCTGGGGCGGGGCGCGCGGGCCACCGTGGTCGAGGAGCTGCTCTCGGACGGCACCGAGGGCCAGGCGTTCTACGACGGCGGCACCGAGGTGTTCGTCGGCGAGGACGCGAAGCTCATCTACGGCCACATGCAGGACTTCGGCCGCAACGTCTACCACTACTCGAACCAGCGCGCGCGCATCGAGCGCGGCGGCGAGCTGCAGTGGATCCAGACCCTGCTCGGCGGCCGCATGAGCAAGACCAACTCCTACTTCGACCTCGCGGGCCCGGGGGCGCAGGCGTTCGTGCACGGCTTCATGTTCGGCGACCGGCGCCAGCACTTCGACCTGCACACGCTGCAGAAGCACCACGCGGAGCACACCACGAGTGACCTGCTCATCAAGTGCGTGCTCAAGGACCGCGCCCGCAGCGTGTACCAGGGGCTCATCCAGGTGGCCGCGGGCGCGCAGCGCACCGACGCCTACCAGGCCAACCGCAACCTGCTGCTCTCCGACACCGCGCGCGCCGACAGCATCCCGGGCCTCGAGATCCTGGCCAACGACGTGCGTTGCACCCACGGGGCCACCATCGGTACCGTGGACGAGGATCAGATGTACTACCTGATGGCGCGCGGGCTGCCGCGCAACGACGCCCAGCGCCTGATCGTCGAGGGCTTCTTCGTGCCCGTGCTGGACCGCATCCCGCTCGAGAGCGTGCGGGACCGGCTGCGCGGGGTGATCCAGGCCAAGATCGGATAGGTGGTCATGACTGCCACGCCTCCCGGGGTGCCGGCCGCTTCCCCGGCCGCGAGCCGCAGGAGTTTCGACCCGCGCGAGGTGCGCGGGCGGTTCCCGCTGCTCGTCGCGCAGCGCACGGTGCCGCTCGTCTACCTGGACAGCGCCGCCACGTCGCAGAAGCCGGACACGGTGCTGGCCGCGATGGACGACTACTACCGGCGCTACAACGCCAACATCCACCGCGGCATCTACGCCATCGCCGAGGAGGCCACGGCGGCCTACGAGCAGGCCCGCACGCGGCTGGCCCGCTTCATCGGCGCCCCCTCCGCGAACGAGGTCGTGTTCACGCGCAACAGCACCGAGGCCATCAACCTGGTGGCCTACGCGTGGGGGCGCGCGAGCCTGAAGGCCGGCGACGCGATCGTGCTCACCGAGATGGAGCACCACGCCAACCTGGTGCCCTGGCACATCCTCGCGGCCGAGAAGGGCGTGGAGCTGCGCTTCATCCCCATGACGCCGGCGGGCGAGCTGGAGATGGATGCGCTGCCCGGGCTGCTCGCCGACGAACGCGTGCGGCTGGTGGGCGTCGTGCACATCTCGAACGTGCTGGGCACCGTGAACCCGGTGGCCGAGATCGCGCGCCAGGCCCGCGCCGCCGGGGCGCTCACCCTGGTGGACGCCTCGCAGAGCGTGCCGCACATGCCGGTGGACGTGAAGGCGCTGGGCTGCGACTTCCTCGCGCTCACCGGCCACAAGATGCTCGGACCGACCGGCATCGGCGCCCTGTGGGGCCGCCGCGAGCTGCTCGAGATCATGCCGCCCTTCATGGGCGGCGGCGAGATGATCCGCGAGGTGCGGCTCACGGGCTCCACGTGGAACGAGCTGCCCTGGAAGTTCGAGGCCGGCACCATGCCCATCGCCGAGGCCGTCGGGCTCGGCGCGGCGGTGGCGTTCCTCGAGGAGCTGGGCATGGAGGCGCTGTTCGCGCACGACCGCGAGCTGGCCGCGTACGCCCTCGAGCGCCTGCGCGAGGTCCCCGACGTGCGCGTGCTCGGGCCCGCCGCGGAGAAGCGCGGGGGCGTGGTGGCGTTCGAGCTGGGCGAGATCCACCCGCACGACGTGGCCACCGTGCTCGACCACCAGGGCGTGGCGGTGCGCGCCGGGCACCACTGCGCCATGCCGCTCCACGAGAAGCTGGGCGTGCACGCCTCGGTGCGCGCCTCGTTCCACTGCTACAGTCTGCCGGAGGACGTCGACGCCCTCGTCAGGGGGCTCCACCGCGTACGCGAGGTGTTCGGCTGATGGGCGACTGGGACGAGCTGTACCGGGAGAACATCCTGGAGCACTACAAGCACCCGCGGAACCGCGGCACCCTCGAGCACCCCGACATCACCTACGAGGACGCGAACCCGCTGTGCGGCGACCAGCTGCGCGTCGACATCGAGGTGAAGGACGGGCGCATCGAGAGGATCCGCCACTCGGGCCACGGCTGCTCGATCAGCCAGGCGTCGGCCTCGATGCTGTGCGAGCACCTCGAGGGGCGGCCGCTCGAGGAGGTCAAGAAGCTCACGCGCGAGGACGTGCTCGAGATGCTGGGCATCGAGCTGGGCCCGGTGCGCCTGAAGTGCGCGCTGCTGGCCCTGAAGACCGTGAAGGCCGGCGTGTACGGCATCACGCAGTGGCCAGGCGAGGAGGAGGGGGCCGCACGGTGAGCGACGGGTTCGTGACGGTGGCCCGCGTGGGCGAGATCCCCGAGGGCGGCGTCAAGGTCGTGCGCGTGGAGGACCAGCCGGTCGCCGTCTTCCACGTGGGCGGCGAGTACTACGCGATCGACGACGTGTGCACCCACGACGGCGGCCCGCTGGCCGAGGGGCCCCTCGAGGATCACGTCATCGAGTGCCCGCGCCACGGCGCGCGGTTCGACATACGCACGGGCAAGGTGCTCGCGATGCCGGCGACGGCGCCCGTGCCGACGTGGAAGGTCAGGGTCGAGGCTGGAGAGATCAAGGTGGGGTGGGCATGAGCGACGAGAAGAAGGACCGCGACGCGGGGGCGGGGGGGAAGCCGGCGCCGACGCAGGAGCAGTTCGCCATCCGCGCCGCGCTCGAGACCGTGATGGACCCCGAGATCGGGCTCTCGGTCATCGACCTCGGGCTCATCCGCAACATCCTCGTCGAGCCCGGCAAGACCCGCATCGAGATGCTGCTCACCACGCCCTTCTGCCCCTACGCCCCGCAGTTGATGGCGGACGTCAAGCAGGCCGCGATGAGCGCTGTCGCGCAGCCCTGCGAGGTGGAGATCCTGCCCGACGCCTGGAGCCCGGACATGATGCCGGACCCGGGCCTGCTCGGGTTCTCGTTCTAGGACGCGTCGTGGACCCCCGAGGCCGCGCCAGGCAGGGGCGGGGGGCGCGCTCGTGGGTGCCGGCCGCGTCGCAGGATCCGTGATCCTCGTGCGCGCGCTCGTCCGCGCCGCCGCCGTGTGCGCCGCGCTCTTCTCCTTCGCCTGCGGACTCGTCGTGGCCGACGGCCTGCGCGACCGCCCTGGCCGCGCCGACGTCGGCGTGGTGCTCGGCAGCAAGGTCGAGCACGACGGCCGGCCCTCGGCGCGTCTCGCCTCCCGCCTCGACCGCGGGCTCGAAGCCTGGCGCGCAGGGCTCGTGCCCGTGCTGATCGTGTCGGGCGGGCGCGAGACGAGCGGCTGGAACGAGGCCCCGGTGATGAGGCGCTACCTGCTCGCGCACGGCGTGCCCGACTCCTGCGTCATCGAGGACCCGCGCGGGCAGAACACCTGGCTCAGCGCGCGGAACACGCGCGCCTATCTCGACGCGCACGGGCTCCGCAGCGTGCTGCTGGTCTCGCAGTACTACCACCTGCCGCGCTGCCGCCTGGCCTTCGCGCGATTCGGCATGCGCCGCCTCTTCAGCGTGCATGCCCGGCACTTCGAGATCAGCGACCTCTACGCCACCGCGCGCGAGGTGCCGGCGCTGGTCAAGTACGTGGCGAGAAGAGACGACTGACTGCTGCGGCGGTGCCGTGGCACGAGCGGCCCTCCCCGGGCCGCGGCCGAGGGCCGGCGCGCCCTCCGGATCCGGAGGGCGCGCCGGATCTTCGGGCGCGGACTCATCACTCCAGACGCACCACGCGCAGGGCGACGGGCACGCCCGCCGCGCGCACCAGGTACAGGCCCGGCGGCACGCGCCTCCCAGCGGCGTCGAGTCCGTCCCAGCGCACGCTGCCCGCGCTCCCGGTCAGGCCGCGGACCAGACGGCCCGAGACGTCCAGCACTCGAACGTCCAGGGGTCCGGTCTGCGGGCGGCTGGTGCGCAACTCCACGCCGGAGCGGAACGGGTTGGGTCGGGCGACGAGTCGCAGAGCGACGGCGGACAGGCCCGGGGGCGGGTCCAGGGGCACCGCCAGCGGGACGCCGTAGGCGGCCCATGCTCCCGCGCCATCGGTCGCCAGCATGGCCAGGGTGCTCGCTCCGGCGTCCGAAGGCAGGACCTCCCGCGAGTCCAGCGCGTAGAAGACCCGGTTGACCAAGGTGCCGCTCGCGTCGAGCCACGCGTCACCGTGATTGCGGCTCACGAACACGCCGCGGTCGGTCTTGAGTCCCCAGACGTATCCGGTCGTCCGGTCCACGGCTACATGGCTCGATCCCCCCCCGCCCGGATACGCGGGCAGGATGGCCCAGGTGGCGCCGCCGTCGTCGCTCCGCCAGATGCCCCAGTCCAGGCCGCCGGCGCAGTAGGCGTAGCTCGTGTCGCGCGCGTCCCAGGCGAGGTTCGTGGGCATGATGTTCGCGACCTGGGACCAACTCCCGCCTCCGTCCACGCTGCGCAGCAGGCCCCAGCCGAGCTGGTGGAAGGAGAGCAGGAGCCTCGATCCGTCACGGGGATTGGACGCCAGGGAGGTGTAGCCCTGGTTCGCCGTCGCGTGCCCGGCCCAGCTCGCGCCGCCGTCTTCCGAGACGTAGATGCTGTCTCCCGCCACCGCGCAGTAGAGGCGGCCCTGTGTCTGGAGGTCCGCCTCGACTCCACGGATCGGGCCCGGGAACGTGGCGATC
>Ga0315295_10002178_pt1 | contig 16647 bp, 13 predicted proteins | sample YL17G14_0_MG_FD_204453 | JGI IMG/M metagenome (GOLD analysis project Ga0315295, IMG submission 204453) | Sediment microbial communities from Yellowstone Lake, YNP, Wyoming, USA - YL17G14_0 | ecosystem: Environmental > Aquatic > Freshwater > Lake > Sediment | place: USA: Wyoming | collected... | reverse complement strand
TGGATATGCTCCGCGAGGCCCGGACCCAGGGCCGAGGGCAGACGACGCAAATGCTTCATTATGCAAGGAGCAGTCAACATGATCCATGTAATGGTGCTACAGTCTCGGATAAGATGGTATTTACCCGGCGATATTCCTGCGAGCGGCTTCGATCCAAAATGCCAATATACATTGGTACAATCTGGAAAAGTGAAGAGCTGACGCGTTGAAAAGTTATCTAATAATATGTCATCTGTACTAAGTAACATATCTTTGGATGCGTATATAGACAAACTTGTTTCAGGGACATCCTTCAGGTTTTGGCGCTTTATCTCTCCATGAAATTCAACCGTGCTTCCCATGACGGCTGATGTTATCTTTTCATCTCGGTCTTCTGTAGTAACCCAAGCATCTATTGCTGCAAAATCCGGGAGTGGTGTAACAAAACCAACACCATATCCATAGATGGCACGTATGCCCATGATATCATCCGGATATAAAAAGCTGCTTCCTGCGCCTCCATAAACCCCCTGTATATAATATGGATTCATTATGGCCGGATTGTATTGTTCATGACCCAATCCAAGGGTATGCCCAATTTCGTGCGCAGCAACCTCAAGAAAATTTCTGCCTAATGAGGGATAATTACCAACAACCCACCAGTCGCCATCATCAAAATGAAGGTCTCCTCCAAGGCCGTTTCCGGGATAACGGGCGTGTGCTAAAGTATTGGAGAACCACGGTTCACCGTCGATATAATGATGTCCAATACGAATATCTGGATAATCGCCATAGTAAGATTGATCGGAAGAACGAGGCAAAGGTCCGCTATCCATTTCCTCTACGAAATTCAGAGGGGCATATCTAGCCCAAAGACCTAGTGCTTCCTCTATTGCACTCTGTAGCATTTGGGAAGTGACAAAACCTGAAATGCCGCCATCAAGAAGATTACTATAACTATAAGTAATTGTAACAGGTGTTCCCGCTCCATAAGGCTGAGGCCATTTCGATCCGCTTACATTATATTCTTCAGGATATTCTTCAGATTGCACCAGATCGTTCCCAACAAAGGAAAGTAGTATCCGCCCCTCCAGTTCCTCGACCGTCAGCCGTCCCCTGTTTTCACCCTGCCTACCCGGACCGCTCCACCACCCGCGCCGCTTGCCCTTCGATCTGCCCATCGCCAACCCCTTTCCGAACGGCTTTCCTGGAGTGATTCTCCTGGTTTTCCGACCTGCCTGCCAAATACCCACTTGCGGCCGGAAAGAATCGCCGCGAGGTATGGACCATTATACCGCCGGTCGGCCCGCTGCCCAATGGCTTATGGAAGTAGTTTCAGGGCAAACGCATCTAAATTGCTCAAACTGACCGGGTTTTGAACTCATGAACTTGGAATGCGCCAAAGAAAACCGGCTGCTCCTGCCGATAAGTGCTTGGGAAACAAGTGCTTATCGGAGGATAAGCCGCAGGGTTGCGATAGGGAGGATGCCGCGGAAAGTCCAGCGTATTTTCTCCCCCGTGCAAGGGCATTTCGGCGAGCAGGCCTGGGCCTCGCCGGCCACCCCGGCGCCCTTGACGCCGCCGGCGCGATTGTTCAACCGGGTCGGGGGCGGGCTAGGGCTTGGCCTGGCGCCCCTGTGGTGCGGCGGCGGACCGCGCCATTTCCTGCACGTGCTTCATCTCATCCAGGAACACGGTGGGGTGATTGGCCCAGCGCTCGGCTTCGAGCGGCGAGACCTTCCCGGCCGCCACCAGCAGCGCCAGCGACCGCTCCAGCGTCATCATGCGTTCGGCCGGCACGTCCTTGGTCCGCGTCTGCAGGAACGTGTAAATCTGCTCCACCTTCCGCAGCCGGATCAGGTTCGCCAGCGCGTAGCTGTTGTTGAGAATCTCCATCGCCACCAACCGCCCCTGTCCGTCGGAGCGCGGCACCAGCTTTTGCGAGAGGATGTGGCTCAGCCCCAGCGACAACTGGTTGGCGACCTCGTCCTGCTGGTCGGCGGGGAACATGTCCAGGATGCGCGTGATCGTGCCGCGGCAGTCGCGGGTGTGCAGCGTCGAGAACACCAGGTGCCCGGTCTCCGCCGCCGTCAGCGTCCACGAGGCCGATTCCCGGTCCCGCATCTCGCCCACGAAGATCACGTCCGGGTCCTCCCGCAGGCAGTCCCGCAGGCCCTGGGCGAAACTGGGCACGTCCCGCCCCACCTCCCGCTGCGAGATCACCGCCTTCTCGCCCGTCAGGCGATACTCGATCGGGTCCTCCAGCGTGATGATCCGGCAGGGCTGGGTCCCGGCGATGTGCCGGATCATGGAGGCGATCGTCGTGCTCTTGCCGGCCCCGGTGATACCCGTAACCAGCACCAGCCCCCACTGCTTGTTGACGATGTCCTGCCAGACGGCGTTGGGAAAGCCGATCTGCTCCACCGCCAGCGGCTCCGGATCGAGCGCCCGGATCGCCACCGCCACCCCGTCGCGGTCGTGGAAGCAGTTGATGCGAAACTGCATGGCGTCCGTGATGAACGAGCTGTCCACCGCCCGCAGTTCGATGAGCCGCTGCCACTCATTGTCCGTCAGCAGCGCTTGCGCCAGGGCCCGCACCATCGGCGCATCGAGCGGCGGTCCCTTCATTGATTGCAGGTTGCCGTCGATCCGATACGTCGGCGGCCGACCAACCTTCAGGTGCAGGTCGCTCACCCGCAGCGACCCGTGCTCCGCGAAAAACTGCAACAGCTCCAACATGCCCACCTTCCGCGCCGACGTTACGGGATAGATCGCCACCTGCATCTTGTCATTGTCCGACATGGCTGCTCCTCTCCGCCTCCTCGGCCGCCCCGTCCGCCCGTCAGTATAACCACCCGCCCGGCATTGCCAACCCTGCACTAGATGTGCTAGAGTGCCGGTCCGTAAGCCTTTAGTGGAAGGGCGCCGGCCGTTGCCGGCTGCCTACGACCTCCGGAGAACACGATCATGCGCCTGTCGAAAGCCACCCTGGTATTACTCGGTTGCAGTGCGGTCCTGCTGGTCGGCCGGGTCGCCCCCGCCGCCCCAACCGCGGCGCCTCCTGCCCTCACCCCCGCCCAGCAGCAGCTTATCGCCGCCTGCCGGCCGGGCCCCGAGCCCCGCGTCAACGGCCCAGCCATTATCGCCGTGCGGCCCGGCACGCCCCTGCTCCACGCCCTGGCCGTCAGCGGCGAACGGCCCATGACCTTCGCCGTCGAAAACCTACCCCCGGGCCTGACCTTCAACCCCGACAGCGGCTTGCTCACCGGTCAACTCAACCAACCCGGCGAGCACCTCATCGCTTACCACGCCATCAACGCCCGCGGCGAGGCCCACGGCAGGCTCACCGTCCGCTGCGGCCAAACGCTCGCCTGGCTGCCCCCCCTCGGCTGGAACAGCTACGACGCCTTCGACGACGCCGTCACTGAAGACGAGGTCCTCGCCAACGCCCGTTGGCTGAAGGAACACCTCCAGCCCCTCGGCTGGGACACCGTCGTGGTTGACTTCCGCTGGTACGACCCGGCCGCCCAGGGCTTGGCGGTCCGCGACCCCAACCTGGTCATGGACGCTTTCGGCCGGCTGCAACCCGCACCCAACCGCTTCCCTTCCGCCGCCGACGGCAAGGGGTTCCGGCCCCTGGCCGATCAGGTCCACGCCCTCGGCCTCAAGTTCGGCATCCACATCATGCGCGGCATCCCCCGCCGCGCGGTCGAGCTCGACACCCCCATCGCCGATTCCGCCGGCACCGCCCGCGCCGCCGTCGTGCCCGCCGATGACGTCAACCGCCCGTGCAAATGGAACCGCGACATGTACGCCGTGGACGGCGCCCAACCCGCCGGCCTGGCCTGGTACGCCTCCATCGTCAAACAATACGCCGACTGGGGCGTCGATTACCTCAAGGCCGACGACATGTCCTTTCTCCAGCAGGGCCGCTATTACGCCACCGCGGAGATCGAGGCCCTGCACCAGGCCTGCCGCAACTCCGGGCGCTCCATCATCCTGAGCCTTTCCCCCGGCCCCACCCCTACCAACCGCGCGCGCCACGTCCGCCGCTACGCCAACCTCTGGCGCATCTCCAGCGACTTCTGGGACCGCTGGAACCAGCTCGACCAGTCTTTCGGCCTCATCGCCGAGTGGCTGCCCGACGCCGGCCCCGGCTGCTGGCCCGACGCCGACATGATACCCCTCGGCCATATCCGCCTCCGTTACGGCCGCGGCAAGCCCGACCGCTGGACCAACTTCACGCCCGACGAACAGCTCACCCTCATCTCCCTCTGGTGCCTCGCCCCCAGTCCCCTGATGCTCGGCATGAACCTGCCCGACAACGACGAGTGGACCGCCGCCCTGTTGACCAACCCCGAGGTGCTCGCCCTCAATCAGGACCCCTGGGCCAAAGCCGCCCGGCGCACCACCGGCCTGCCCACCCGGTCCGAGGTCTGGCTCCGCGACCTCCAGGATGGCAGCCTGGCCGTCGGCATCTTCAATCGCTCCGACGAACCCGACGAGGCCGTCCTCCTCTGGCGCGACCTGGGCCTGACGCCGCCCGTCAAGGTCCGCGACCTCTGGCTCCGCCAGGACCTCGACGCCCCCGACTCCTTCACGGCCGCCCTCGCCCCGCACGCCTGCCGGCTGCTCCGCCTTCAACCCGCCGCGCCCTGAAGACCCCCGCGGCCTGGGCGGGGGTAAACCGCGGATAAGGAGTACCTGGCCATGTCGAAGGCTGACATCGGCGTCATCGGCCTTGCCGTGATGGGCGAGAACCTGATCCTGAATATGGAGAGCAAGGGTTTCACCGTGGCCTGTTACAACCGTACGCTCTCCAAGGTGGACGACTTCCTCCGCGGCCGGGCCAAGGGCAAGAACATCATCGGCTGTCACACCCTCCGGGAGTTTGTCGGCACGCTGGCCCAGCCGCGCCAGGTCATGCTCATGGTCCAGGCCGGTCCGGCGGTGGACGCGCTGATCGACCAGCTCCTGCCGCACCTGGCGCCCGGCGACATCCTCATCGACGGCGGCAACAGCCACTTCCCGGATACCATCCGCCGCACGCGCTACGTGGAGAGCCAGGGAAAGCTCTACGTCGGCGCCGGCGTCTCGGGCGGCGAGGAGGGCGCCCTGCAGGGGCCTTCCCTCATGCCCGGGGGTTCGCCGGCGGCCTGGCCGAGCCTCAAACCGATCTTCCAGAAAATCGCCGCGCACACCGAGGACGGCACGCCCTGTTGTGACTGGGTCGGGGAGAACGGCGCCGGCCACTTCGTCAAGATGGTCCACAACGGCATAGAATATGGTGATATGCAGCTCATCGGCGAGACCTATGACCTGATGCGTCGCGGCCTGGGCCTGACCAACCCGCAGATGCATCAGACCTTTGCGGCTTGGCACGAGGGTGAACTCAACTCCTACCTTATCGAGATCACCCGCGACATCCTGGCGTACCAGGACGAGGACGGCCATGACGTGATCGAACTGATCCTGGACGCCGCCGGCCAAAAGGGCACGGGCAAGTGGGCGGCGCTGGCGGCCCTGGACGCGGGCCAGCCCTTGACGCTGAGCGCCGAGGCCGTCTTTGCCCGCTGTCTGTCGGCCCTGAAGGACGAACGCGTCCAGGCCGCCAACCTCCTCGCCGGGCCCAAGCCCAAGTTCCTGGGCGACAAAAAACAGATGGTCAACGACCTGCGCCAGGCCCTCTATGCCGCCAAGATCGTCAGCTACGCCCAGGGCTATCAGCTCCTGCGCGCGGCCGCACGGGACTACCGGTGGAACCTCGACTTCGGGGGTATCGCCCTCATCTGGCGGGGCGGCTGCATCATCCGTTCGGCGTTCCTGGACCGCATCAAAGCGGCCTTTGACCGCAATCCCAAGCTGGACAACCTCCTGCTGGACCCGTTCTTCAAGCAGGCGGTGCAGGACGCCCAGGACTCGTGGCGCCGCGCGGTCAAGGCGGCGGTAGATCTGGGTATCCCGGCGCCGGCCCTCAGCTCTGCCCTGGCCTTCTACGACGGGTATCGCAGCGCGCGCCTGCCGGCGAATCTGCTGCAAGCCCAGAGGGATTACTTCGGCGCCCACCGCTACGAGCGGGTGGACAGGCCGCGCGGCCAGTTCTTCCACACGAACTGGACCGGCCGCGGCGGCGCCACCGCCGCCGGGACGTACACGGCGTAGCGGGAGGCACGGCCGGCGTTCCGCCAGCGATTACCCCTGGCACAAGAGTTCTTGTCCGAGGTCTTTCGGCTGTACCGCGCGACGGCCCGGCTGCTGTATCGCCGGTATGCCGCGCCCGCCCGGAGACCACGAAGCCCGCCAGGTCGTCGCTGCGCTTGACGATCTCCAGAACCCAGCGGCCCAGCTGCCGCGTCCATTCGATCAACTGGCCCGCGTAGCCGCCGTCGGCCCAGATCAACTTCAGCCGCCAGAAGCGGCCCTTGAGCAAAGCCGGCACCAGCTTGGCCCCGTCGCGGTCCTGAATGTTGGCGGCATGTACCACCACGGCCAGCACCAAGCCCAGCGTGTCTACGACGATATGACGCTTGCGACCATGGATTTTCTTGCCGGCGTCGTAGCCACGCGCCCCCCTTTTTCCACGGTCTTCACCGACTGGCTGTCGATGATCGCCGCAGAGGGGGTGGGCTGCCGGCCGTCCTGGATTCGCACCTGTCGGCGGAGGGCGTCGTGAATCGTCTGCAGCAGGCCATTCCGTCGCCAGAGACGGTAGTAATGATGCACCGTGGGCCACGGGCCGAACTCCCGCGGCAGCATCCGCCACTGGCAGCCGCTGCGGGCGAAGTACCTCAGCCCATTGACGATCACCCGCACGTCGGCGGGCGGGCGGCCACCCTTGCGGGTGCCGGACTTGGCTGGTGGGATGTGCGGCTTGAGCAAAGTCCATTGTTCATCCGTGAGGTCCGTTGGGTATATGGCTCTGTCCATGTCCGTTCTTATCGGCAAGATGGACGGTTTTCATACACGTTGTAAGAATAAAAACCGAACCCTGCAGGCTGGTCAATCGAGAATTCAACCTCTCCGTTGGGGCCGGCTACGATACTTTTCATGTCGCCGTTCATAAGGTCGGCGAATTCAAGTTTTTGCCCCTGAACAAATTTGAGCTTTATGGTTCTAGTCGCTTCTTTGTTCTCAATCTGTCGGAAAAGGGTAATGAAACCTACATTGCGTTCGGGGTTCACGTTTTGGAAGCCCGACCAGCTTTTGTTGTCGGGTTCGTCGCCAATAGGGAAAACGTAGCCTTGGTACATTTCGTCACGCACTTTTTTGTATGCAGCCAAAACAGGCCTAATCTGCGCACGAGCTTTATCGCTTAAAAGATGGGTTTCCTGAAAGAAAATCGGCGACCCCATCAAGGTTTGTGCGGTGAGATAGTCGTGCGGATGGCGGTTAGCATCACTCAATTTGGGGTTACAGCGGTCGCCGTTCTGTACGGTAATCTGAAACTTGTTAAGGTTGGTATATTTTGCCAAGTGCCAGGCATCGCGCAGCACAAGGTACGGCACATATACTACGTTTTCGGGGAATCTGGTCTTTCTGTTTTCCAGATAAATATTTCCGTACTCTCTGCCAAAAAAGTAGCCCATTCGGGCCGGATGCTCGGTTACATCCCAATTGATGCGCACCTGATGGTTGGTATGCTTGACAAATTCACGGATTTTATCCATCACCTCGTCAAGGCTATTAAAATTATCCGCTTTTATGAAGTCGATTTTATAAAACAGGAAACCACCCTGGTCGAAGTTCCACTTCAGGTCTTCCAAAGGAATTTCATTGTGGCACCATAATCCGGGACGAATGCCTTTTGTGGCAAAACACGCCCGGATAGTCGCCCAACCTTCGGGATACATCGGGTACGATTCGCCGTTATCATACTGCAACTCAGGAACCGGCCGCCAGTTATCGCCCCCGGTTTTTCGGCCTTGCCAGCCGTCGTCAATTTGTTGTACGTCAATCCCCAAATCAACCTGACTGTTGATTTCGGCGATCACATTCTTTTCTTGTGCGGCAATCTGCGACTGATTCTTGCTGTCGCCCGACCCCCAGGTGTTTGCCATGATGTAGATATCGCGTTTCGGATCAAGGGGGTAGCGGGTGCGATCGAACTGTTTTATGGCCAGTTCGCGGCCTTCAGCCGTATTCGCCTCGTGTACAATCAGCCAGTTTGCCCAATAGCCTTGATATGCAGTCGTCAGATCCTGGGGCAGGATTCCCCACCCAGTAGCGCCTACACCGGTATCGGCTATTTCGAAAACGCCCGTGTTCACGCCGGATTGATTGGCGCATTTGTGCGATTCTTTGACAAAGACGATGCCTCCATCGTTGTCTTCGAGGCTGAGGATGCTTGCCCAGCCCAGTATGCCGTTTCCAACTTCTTCCTCATGCAGCAATGGGTAGTGTGATTGGTTACGTCCTTGGGTGTAATTGTAGTAGCCGATACCACGCTTAACCATTCCGGCCGTTGCCACAGGAAGAAACTCAGTCCGACCTGTCAGCACTTTGCTCGGTGCGGTTTCAACCAGATGCATTTTATTGGGGGTAATGTCGTATTCGAGCTTGCCCGAAATTTCAGCACCTTCCAATTTTCGTATTTTCAATTGGGCGCGGAAGCCGTTTGCATGGGGAAAAACCCAAACGATGTACTTCACGGCAACTTTTTCATATTCCACCTCTGCCACACATTCGATGTGCTCTGCGGCAAAACCCTCGTCGTTTGACAGCTTGGCGGAGAGGGCTACAAGTTTTCCTGTGCCTGCGGACATATATCCGCTGTATTCCCAATCGGAAAGCACCGATGATTCAGCCGAAGCCCATTCTTTCCCGGAACGAAGATCGCGCAAAGAGGTCGTTACCAATCCGTTTCCACCCCATTTCCAACGGCGCTCTACCCGACCGGTACCGGCGACAAGAATATCGCCTTGGACTTTAACATAAGCGTTATTATGTTTTATATCCGTATTAAACGTTGAAATCTGAGCCGAACACAGAGTTGAACCCCCAATAAGCATTGATGCAACAACCCGTTTTTTAAAACTGTTCATAATTTTATTCCTTTCAAGATATTAGGTTACAAGACGCCGAACGCTGCGCTTCAGCCGCGGCGCGCTCGCTCATCAAATCTTTCGCAATATGACAAGCGCGCCGTCGGCTGCAAGCGCTTGTTAGGCCGCCTCTTGAATCAAATAGGCAGCAAGGTTGACCCTCAGCGCTTCAAAAGCGGCCCGCCCCCGCCTGGCCAGCCCCGACTCCGCGGAACCGGCGCGGGGATTCTACTGCCAAGACCTGCTCTTTCGCAATGGCCCGCCGGCCCCAATTACGCTTCGAATTGCCCCCCCGGCCCTGCGCCGCGCCGCTTCACGGCCGCGGATGGTACTTCCGGTGCACGCTCCGCAGGTGCTCCTGGTCCACGTGCGTGTAAATCTGCGTCGTCGCCACGTCGGCGTGCCCCAGCATCTCCTGCACGCTCCGCAGGTCCGCCCCTCCCTGCAACAGGTGCGATCCGAAACAGTGCCGCAGCGTGTGCGGCGTTACTCGCCCCGCCAGTCCCGCTCGCCGCGCCGCACGCCGCACGATGCGCCACACCTCGATCCGCGACAGCGCCCGTCCCGTCCGGCTGACGAACACCGCCTCGCACCGCCCCTCCCCCACCAGCCCCGGCCGCAACTGCTCCAGATACTCCTGCAGCGCCCGCAGCGCCCCCGCGTGCACCGGCACGATCCGCTCCCGTCCGCCCTTGCCGAACACCCGGCTGAACCCCGCCTGAAAGTTCACGTCCCCCCGTTGCAGCCCCGCCGCCTCCGCCGCCCGCATCCCCGTCGCGTACAGCAGCTCCAGCAGCGCCCGGTCCCGCCGATACAGCCGGCGCGCCGGGTCCGCACCCTCCACCAGTTCCGCCGCCCGCACCCGGTTGAGCACCCCCGGCAGCCGCTGCCACGCCTTGGGCATCTCCAGCAGCGCGCACACGTTCTCCCGCAACTGGCTCGTCAACACGTGAAACCGGAAGAACATCCGCGCCGTCACCAGGTGCCGCGCCACCGTCGTCGTCGCCAGCCGCTCCCGCGACAACGACCGCGCATAGCCCTGCATGTCCGCCGCCGTAACCTGCTCCGCCCGCACCAGCCCCCGCCCCTGACAATACCGCGCAAACCGCACCAGGTCCCGCCGATACGCCTGCACGGTATTTGGCGACAGACCCCCTTCCGCCACGAGGAATCCCAGAAAGGGCCCCACCTGCTCCCCCGGCCAACCGCTCGCCGCCGCCGTCCTCACGGTTCCACCGCCTCGCCCTCCCTGGCCCGCCCTTGCTCCGCCTCCGGCGGATGGACCCCTTTCCCCGCGACGCCGTCCCCTCGCCCCATGCCGCCTCCCCGCCGCCCCTGTTCACCCGCGATCCGGGACCACAAACCCCAGGCCCCGGACCCTGTTCAACACCCCTTCCCTTCCGCCCACTCCCCCGCCACGCCCACCGGATGCAGCACCTCCTGCACGATCAACTCCGCGAACACCGGGCACCCCTCATAGTCGCCCGTGCACCGCCCAAACGCCTCGTCCAGGTGCTGCATGTTCAGAATTTCGCTGCACTCGGAATTGCCTGCCTCGATAAACGGACAACTCATGGTTCTGCCTTTCCCAGCAACCCCCGCCAGACCGCCCGCCCACGGCGGACCACCTTAGCTGGTTATCGGCATTCCCCCGCGCAATTGTCCACCCCAACGCCCCCCACCCCCCCTCTCACTCCGCACCGGGCCATTTGCCGGTTGCAGCTTGCCATGCAGCGTCCCCCTTCCCTTTGACCCAAACCCTGTTCCTTCAATGACTTAAGTCGCCCCACTCCCCGCTGACCGCCGCCACCTCCTCGCCCGCCTGCCCCTGACCCTCCAGCAACGCCAAGCCCTTCCCCACCGCGATCCCCACGTTCGTCCCGGCAAACCCCTTCAATAGGGCCGTGTTGATGGCCACCACCTGGCCCTCGCCGTTGATCACCGGCCCCCCGGACCCCCCGATGGCCGTCCCCGCGTCATAGACCACCCGGTCCCCCACCACGCAGCCGCACATTCCTCGCGTCCCGATCGGCTCGATCAGTCCCGCCGCCGCCAGCCGTTCCGCCATTTGCGCCATGGTCCCCTCGCCTCCCGGCAGCAACTGCTCCAGCCGCCCCGGCTCCAAACGGGCCAAGACGGCGTCGAACCCGGCCGGATAGCCCAGCACAATCACCGTCTCCCCCGCCCGAATCGCTCCCGGCCCCGCCGCACACGGCAAGACCGGGATCGCGGCCTCCCCCAACTCCGCCCGCAACACTGCCACGTCGTCCCCCGCCTCGCTTAGCCGCGCCACCCGCGCGTCAAACCCCCGCTCCTGGTGCGGAAAGTACGCCCGCAGCACCGTCAGCCGGCCTTCGTAGCCCGCCTCCAGAATGTGCCGATATTCCCGGCTCACCGTCCACGGCGCCGCCACGTGCCGGTTCGTCAGGATGTACCCCCGCCTCTCCACCAGGAACCCCGTCGCGCTATACTCCACCGTCAGCAGCGGCCCGGCCGCCCCCACGCTCCACGCCCCTCTCGCCCCCGGCTGCGCCGACCCCTCGCGCCGCTCCTCCTCCTGCGCCCCCCGCAGCGGCCGACCCGTCGCCGGATCCACGAACACGTACTCCCCCTGCAGCAGGCACACCCCGCCGCTCAGCGCCTCCATGATCCGCGCCGCGTCCCCCGCCGGCATTTCTCGACCACAATAATCCACATTGTGCGCGGCGCCCCCCGCCTCCGCGCCCGCCGCCGCCCCCCGCTCCTCCAGTCGGCCCCGCAACGCCCCCACCTGCCGCGCCAGCTCCCGCGCCGTTCGCGACTGCTCCTGCCGCTCCGCCGCCCGCGTCCGACCCAGCGACCGCAACACGCGCTGCTGCCGCGCCAGCAACCCCCCCAACGCCGCCACCGCGCACAAGAGCAGCCCCGTCGCCGCCCACCATCCCGGCGGCGCCCAACGCCTTGCCGATCGCTCGCTGTCTGGCACGCGCCTGCTTCTCCGCCCGCCCGCGGGCGGCCGATAATCCTCCCCGCCGGACAACTATCGGACCTCGCACCGCCGCCGCGCGGCGCCCACTGTATCGACCGTCTGACCCCGCGCCTTGCCCGCCGCCCCGCCCGCCAAACTCGCTTTTTTCTGGCCCGACGCCCCGCCCCGCGCCGATATGACCTGCGACGCTCACTGCCTTGGGCGACGCGCCGGGAAAGGAACGGCTGTTTCGGTCGGGACCCCGCCAACCCTGAGGGAATGTGCCCCCAGGAATTTCCCCCTGAACTCGGCTCGCCCCCCGGCCGATGTGGTCTCTGCCTGGGAAAACCACGTTTTCCGCAGGGGAGACCGCTGGCAGAAACCAAACCAACAAAACACCCCCGTTTCTGCCGAAACGACGCAGGCCAGTGCCGCAGAACACTGACCTGCTTCTTTTTGCGCTCGCCCCAACCTCCTGACGCCCCCATCCGCCCCGTCCTATAACGTGCCCGCGACGACCAACGCCGCCGCGCGCTGAACCTTCCCGAGAAACTCGCCGATTAGACCCCCACGCCCCCGTGCCCGCCGCCCCGCCTGCCCGCCCCAAAACCCCCGCTACTGCCCCGGCCGCTGCGCACGCACCGCCAGATGCAACTCCTCCAACTGCCCTTCGTCCACCCCGCCCGGTGCACCCGTCAACAGGCACTGCCCCCGCTGCGTCTTCGGGAAGGCGATCACGTCCCGGATGTTGTCCGTCCCCGTCAGCAGCATGATCAACCGGTCCACCCCCCACGCAATCCCGCCGTGCGGCGGCGCCCCGTGCTGCAACGCCTCCAGAAAGAACCCAAACCGCTCCGCCGCCTTGGCCGGCGTGATCCCCAGCAGCGCAAAAATCTTCGCCTGCACCTCCGGCCGGTGAATACGGATACTCCCTCCCGCTATCTCGTTCCCGTTGAGCACGATGTCGTACGCCTGCGACCGCACCGCCGACGGGTCGCGCTCCAGACCCCCCGCGTCCTCCGCCAGCGGCGCCGTGAACGGATGGTGCATCGAATCCCACCGGCTCTCTTCCTTGTTCCACTCCAGCAGCGGAAAATCCACCACCCACAGAAACTCCCACTGCCCTTCCTTAATCAACCCCAACTCCCGGCCCAGCTTGCACCGCAGCGGCGCCAACGCCTTGTTCGCCGCCGCCTCCTCCCCCGCCACCAGCAGGAGCAAGTCCCCCGCCTTCGCCTCGAACCGCCGCAAAATCTCCCGCCGCTGCTCCGCCGAGAAAAACTTCGCCGGCCCGCCCGACAACTCCACGCCCCCATCCGCGCCCGCCGCCGCCTTGGCCCAGGTCAGCCCCCGCGCCCCATACCCCCCCACGAAATCCGTCAGCCCCTTCTCGATGTCGCTGCGACTGTATCGCTCCCCGCCCCCCGGGGCGCACAAACCCTTCACCACCCCCTTCGCCTGCACCGCCTGCGTGAATACCTTGAACTCGCACGCCCCCGCCAGGTCCGTGATGTCCTGCAGCCTCATCCCGAACCGCGTGTCCGGCCGGTCGATCCCGTAATTCCGCAACGCCTCCGCGTAGCTCATCCGCGCCAGCGGCAACGCCACCTCGACACCCAGAATCCGCCGCCACACCTCCGCCATGCACCCCTCCGTCAACCCGATCACGTCATCCATCGTGGGAAAGCTCATCTCCACGTCCACCTGCGTGAACTCCACTTGACGGTCCGCCCGCGGGTCCTCGTCCCGGAAACACCGCGCAATCTGGAAATACTTGTCCAGCCCCGCCACCATCAGCACCTGCTTGAAAAGTTGCGGCGACTGCGGCAACGCGTAAAACGACCCCGCGCACAGCCGCGACGGCACCAAAAAGTCCCGCGCCCCCTCCGGCGTGCTCTTCGCCAGGCACGGCGTCTCGATCTCGTAAAAACCCCGCGCCCGGTGATACTCCCGGATGATCCCCACCGCCTCGTCCCGCGTCCGCATGATCTGCTGCATCGCCGGCCGACGCAAATCTATGTACCGGTACCGCAGCCGCAACTCCTCGTTCACCTTCTCTCCCGCGTCGATCTCGAAGGGCGGCGTCGCCGCCTCGTTCAATACCTCCAGCTCGCAAACCTCCACCTCGATCTCCCCCGTCGCCAGCTTCGGGTTGGTCATCCCCGCCGCCCGCGGCCGCACCCGCCCCTGCGCCGCGATCACCCATTCGCTACGCACCGTCCGCGCCAACTCGTGCGCCCCCGGCTGGCTCTGCGGATTGAACACCAACTGCAAGAGCCCCTCCCGGTCCCGCAAATCCACGAACACCAGACCCCCGTGGTCCCGGTACGAATGCACCCACCCCATCACCACCACGTCCTGCCCCGCCTGACCCGCCCGCAATTCCCCGCAATAATGCGTCCGCTTCCACATCGCTGTCTTCTCACCCTCCCCCCTTCTGTTAGCCCCCCGCTTTCGGCGGCCGGTCCGCTACTCCCCCTCCCGCTTTACGTCGCGGCCTTCCGCTGTCTCTTTCTTTCTACGTTCCACTCTACTACTCTACCCTCTCGCGCAGCGCCCGCGTGAAGCAGGTCCGCGCGAAGAACTACTTCGGCTCCCGGTAGCCCTCAGGCGCGCTCCTGGCGCTGACCTGCTCCAGGTGAATGGCGAACTCGTCCGGGTTGAACGACCGGCCTTCGCGGACCTCCTGGCGCAGTGTTGCCGTCTTGTACCAGGCTTCCATGGCTACACCTGCCCTTTGTGTTCAGTGATGACCGTGAGCCCTTCTATGTGGGCAAAGTCACCGGGGTCGTGCGTAACGAGTGGACAGTTGTGGACCAGTGCTGACGCTGCAATCCAAGCATCATCAACAGCTATCGGCTGGCTTTTTCTCTGTGAGCGCACTTGCCCCCAGACTCGGCAGACTTCGGGGGTGTACGGGATGACGAGGTAGTTCTTGATCTGGTCTTCCAGATATCTAAGCCTCTTTTCGCTCCAGTTCCGGCGATAGGCCCCCTCGTAGAGCTCGCCGATGGTCATGAACGAGATCGCCAGGGTCTTGCCTTCCAAGTGCGGTCGATAAAGCTTCCCGATGTCATGTCCCTTCATCAGGAAGGAAACGACGTTCGTATCCAAGACCACGGCGTCCATGATCAGCCCTCCTCACCAGACGGCGTTTCAATGGCCGACAGGAATGCCGCGAAGTCCTCGTCGCTCTCCCAGAGGTCCGCCCCCTTCCCAAGCACGTCTTCCAGACGCGCAATCGGTCCAACACCCTGCTCGGCGACCAACTCGTCAAGGGACCGCTCTCGCCAGAAGTCCTCCGCCGTGAAACTGCCGTCGGGTTCATCCGCAGACCCCAACGCTTCAATGTCCCTTATGTGGATGCTGGTGATGCGTCCGGTTGCCGCGTCCTCACGCGTTTCCCCCCTCACTCGAACGCACTTGCGAAGTAGGTCGTAAACGCTCTCCTCAAGCGGTTCATCGAACATGCACGTAATGGGTTCGCCAATAGCCGGGTGGATTCTACACTTTTCCGCTTCGTGTCGGAAGTCCGCCATCAGAAGGCGCCCCTCGACCGTGCGTTCATTGGTCACCGGGCTACTGATTCGCGCGATAACGCCCCTTTGCACGTCCCTGGTATACCGGAAAACGCGAGATCGCCTTTGGGCTCGCGATTCAGCCTCAATCTCATCGATGCCGGTTCCCAGAACCTGACCAAGGTCACGAAGCACGAAGAGAACGCCCTCGTCGTACCCGCTTGGCAGAGGCCCTCCGTTGACTTTCTCCCATCCTTGCAGCAGCTTCTCCACGGCTTCGACCCCAAGGTCCATCGCCTCAAACCTTCTCCGAGGCAAGTCTAGGGCGATCTCGAAGCTGCCCCGATTGAGCGCTACGACTTCCATGGCGCAGTCTCGGGCAATCTCCTGAGGCTTCCGCCCCGGCCTTCGGCTGTCGGGCTGCCCGACGATGACTCGCGCCACCCGCTCCACCGCTGTTTGCACGTTCTTCCCGATACGGAGCAGGTCGGCTAGGGGCAAACGCCCTCCGTCCGTGGTCGGTCCCTTCGCCCTCAAGACCAAGATTGGCTCGCGGTTCTGTGTGTTCATGGCATTCTCCCATGAGGAAGAAAAGAGGAAGAAAAGGGAAGAAAAGGGGTCAGGTACATTTTTTGTGGGGTCCTTCGGCGCGCCTTCACGCCCGCCACCTCTGCACGCCCGCCTCCCGCGATTCCTCCGACTCCACCTGTCCGAGTATCCTACCCCCGTGCCCGCCCTCCCGTCAATCCCTATTCTTTCTCCTGCTCTCCTGCTCTCCCCTGCCTGTGCGTGTCCGCACGCAGACAGGTCTCTCGCCCAGCGCCCCGGCCCGCCGCAACGCGCTCAGCAGGCTCCCGCCGTCCAAGTCCAATCCCTTCAACTTCTCCGGCGCCAGCATCTCGATGATCGTCGGCGCCACGTCCACGAGCCGTGCCGCGGGCAACCGGCCGCCCCGAGCGATCCCCGGCCCCGACACGACCAGCACCCCCCGCATGTCCTCGGCCGTAACGCTGCCGTGCCCCGCCGCGTTGCCCGCGCCGAAGGCCCAGCCCCACGCCGCAAACACCACCACGTCCCCCGCCCGCTCCGACCGAAACAGCTCGCTCACCTCCACCGGCAGGTCCGGGTACTCGCTCCCCGCCGTAGCCCCCAACCACTCCGC
>Ga0315295_10002177_pt1 | contig 16650 bp, 17 predicted proteins | sample YL17G14_0_MG_FD_204453 | JGI IMG/M metagenome (GOLD analysis project Ga0315295, IMG submission 204453) | Sediment microbial communities from Yellowstone Lake, YNP, Wyoming, USA - YL17G14_0 | ecosystem: Environmental > Aquatic > Freshwater > Lake > Sediment | place: USA: Wyoming | collected... | reverse complement strand
CTGCTTTGAGAAGGGAAAGATGAAATTTGTCCTACCCCTCTCAGGAAGTGAACTCTATGAGTTCCCCGAACCCATAGGCATACTCACCGTCCACCATTCATTGCACTCAGAACTCGCAACCATCCCCGATTCATTCAGGGATAAAGGCATAAAGGAATGCTTCTTCAAATTGAACTCCTTCGGGCTTCCCCCCGATGTCGTCGAGAAACTGAAATTTGTGGGAGACATAGGTCTTTTGAGCAGGGGATTCGTGAAGGTGCGCGGACAAAATATTGCACCACGGGATGTCTTCATTTCAGCCACATCCGCATTTCCTCAGCCTTCTGGTATTCCCGATGATTGCGAGGCGGTGACCGTAGATGTTCGCGGCAAAAAAGATGGAAAGGTGTTCCACCACAGGATGTCTGCCATGAGTTACCCCAAAAAAGAGTTGCGCACATCTGGGGGAACCTTGCTCACCGCAGTGCCTCCCTCCATAGTCGCTCAGATGCTTGTGAGGGGAGAAATAGAAGAGAAAGGTGTCCTCGCACCCGAAAACTGCATCAACCCTACTATTTTTATGAAAGAGCTGAGAAAAAGAGACGTACGAATCATTTCGTGCAGGGAGGAGATAATGGATTGATAAAAATAGAGGGAACGATTACCCAATCCTTCAATCCAGAATTGTTCCTAAAAAAGAAGATGGTCTTTCAGGGAAAGGAGGTTGAGGGAATCCCCCTAGTGGATATTGTCGGGGAGCACGGCATAATGGTCATTGCGAAGGATGGGTATTCAGCTCGCTTTAAAAAAGATGAAATAATGACTCTCTTGCTTTCCCAGAATCGTATACTCTCCCCCCATGAAGGCCTTTCTGTAAGGGAGGTTGAAAAGATTATAGTCGAGGAGGAAAGAATTCCAATTGCCATAGTAGATGATATCCAAAATCTCCCGATGAAGACGAAAATACTTTCTGAGAATACAGCCGGGGAGTACCTCCTCATTCCCCTCCTCCCTCCTTCCTTTTCCTACATCACAGTCTACTCCCATGATGGATATCATTCTTCCTTTTCTTTTGAGGAGGCGCAAAATCTCCTCATGGATAAAAACAAGACCGTATTCGCTCCAAAAATGAGAAAGGCTCGTCGGGTGCGTAATGTTTCAAGGATTGAGGTGTACTGAATTTTTCATTTCATTGTAGTCGTCTGGGTTCATCTCAGGAACGAGTCAATCCCAAGCTCTACAAGTTTCTCGCGTGTGGGAACACCATTCTTATCCCACTTCCGTATTGAGTAGTATTCGTCTATGGCGCGATTGAATTCCTCTTCAGGGATGATGTGCCCTTTCGAGGCACCACTCCTCACAGGCACGTTGAAGAGTTTTTTTGGAATGGAATCATCCTTACGCCCCATGCCTTCCCTCACGATAAATATCCTTGATGTATTATAGATTCTCTCGCCCATGCGATAGAGGTCTTCTATTTCGAGGTCCCAATCGGTGAGGATATTCAATAATTTCAGGTCATACTCATTCAAATCCACCATCTCGCATCGTATGAGGGAATCGAGGACCGCCTTACAGTGCTGTAGATGGATGAGGTGGGCGGCTTGATTTTCGAATGAAAATCTATTCATTTTCCCATTCATCTCTGCCTCAATGGGCCAGCCTCGCAGGTGACATCCACCCCTATCTGCGGTCGCATACGCTAGTGTCATTCCTCGAGACCCTCTGGGATCGTAGGCTGCAATCTCCATTCCTTTTATCTGTATGGCGTAGTCCTTTCCTCCGATCTTTTCTGATGCAATCTTTGAGCCTTCTGCAAGAAGATTTCCTATCCCTCGCCTCAATGCAATGTCTTCCAGGAGACTCATGACACCTTCTGTGTCTCCAAAGGGAGGAATGCCTTCGAGGAGGCCGTTCCGGGCAGCCTCCATCGCAAAGGCGATGGTGCCTCCCACAGAGATTGTATCCATGCCGAAATCATCACAGGCTAGGTTCGCCTTTATGATGAAGTCGAAGTCGAAGATTCCCAGGTTGCTCCCCAGAAGGCCGATGGTCTCATAGTCAGGACCCTCCAAATACTTGCCATCTTTTGACCTCACAAGCTTCCCGCACTGCACGGAGCAGACGGAGCACGTTTTATTCTGTATGAGATATTTTTTCATTTCTTCCGCGTCTATCCTTTCTGCCTTCTCATCAGAGCCGTCGGAGAAATTCTCCACAGGCATGACACCCAGTTCATTCATCATCTCCACGAGACACACGGTGCCTGCCTCTATAAAATCCTGCGTCCATGGATCTCTGTTAATGTAGTCGTGGTACTCTGCCATCGTCTCCCAGAATTTCTCGAAGTGTGGGATTTCCAAATCCCTGTCTCCGCGCACTGTGATGGCTTTGAGGTTCTTTGAACCGAAGACCGCGCCCACGCCCCCGCGCCCCAGTTGCCTGAATCTGTCTATGCTCACGCACGCATATTTTACACAATTCTCCCCCGCACGCCCTATGATGGCTTTCTTGCCTTTGTGGTCTCTTTTGAGAATATCGAATGTCTCGAATGAGTCCTTTCCCCATAGATGGGAGGCATCAAGAATTTGCGTGGTCTCTGTCTCAATGGATATGTAGCATGGGGTTTCTGATTTGCCCCTGATAACAATGAAATCATAGCCAGCAAACTTCATCTCTGGACCAAATGAGCCGCCACATGAGGAATCAAGGTAGGATTCCGTGAGAGGGCTCTTCGTGGATGCGGTGAAGCGGGAGGTCAAGGGAATCGAAGTCCCCGTGAAAGGACCGGTGGCAAGAATGAGGACATTGTCTTCCGAGAGTGGGTCGATGTGGGGAGGGATGCATTCCAGAAGCATCGCCGCGCTCGCACCCCTTCCCCCTAAAAACATCCGTGCACGGTGCATATCGGTAGGGGTGTGTAAAATCATTTTCTTTGAAAGGTCTATGGTCAGTGTGGTGCCCGCAAACATGGTCATACCTCCAGTGCATGGGTGACGCAAAACTTCACACACTCACCGCAAAGGTCGCACTTGACAGCCTTGCCATCGATTTTATCTATGAATATACCTTCAATAGTACACGCATCTACACATAGTCTGCAGCCAGAGCATGACTCTCTATTCAGGCGCACGATGTCATCTTCCCTGTAGAGCGCCTCTGTGGGACACACCTCTATGCAATCTCCACATTGATTGCAGAAGAGTGCCCTGTCCACAATACCCTCTCTCTCTATTTTTATTGCGGAGCGTGAGGGGTTGAAGGCACGATTCTTTATACCCGAGCATATGTACTCGCACGTCCTGCATCCTGTGCATCTTCCTTCAAAAAAGAGCATCATGAGAAATCCAAGACCCCTCGTTTTTAAGGATTTCGTATTTGCCACAGGAGGAGTGGGGAAGGTATAACTGGTTATCGATTCAGCAAACCCTTTTAAAGAGACTTCCTCATTATCGCCATGACAGAGAAAATGGATGAAGTCGACATAAGGATAATGAGAATTCTACAGGAAGACTCGCGTGTGAGCCTCGATGATATAGGCTCCAAGCTCCATATCTCTAAGTCTACGGTGCACTACCGGGTGAAAAAGCTTGTGTCCTCAGGTGTCATAAAGGGATTTTCAGCCATCATAGATCCAGAAAAAGTGGGAAAGGAGATACTCTGTGCGACCCTTGTCAAAGCCAAGTATAAACCCGATTATTCCCCCAAGATGGGACAAGAGCTCTCGGCTATCCGCGGCGTGTGGGCCGTTTACTTTCTGCTCGGGGAGTATGACTTCCTCATTCTCTCGAGGGCGGAGAATCAGAAAGATCTCAAACGCATAATCGAGGAAATCATAAGCCTTGAAATCGTGGAGAAGTCCTCCTCACAGGTAGTCCTCAATACTATCAAAGAAGATATACGGGTAGAGCTTTGATGATGTCTGAAAAATTTCTTGCCTATCTTCTGACTATTTTTCTCATTCTTTTCTTCTCTGTTCATCTCTTCATGGATGTGAGGACAAAGGGGAAATCGATACTCGCAAGGAATGGCGCAAGAGGAAAGGATATTGGATCTCGCTATACAATTCTTGGAATCACGGGTTCGACATTCGCCTTCTGGGTTGTCTTTCTCGCGACACCATTTTTGATTCATTTCGGGGTGTACGAGAAAATATCCTCTTTGCTCACACTCCCATTATTCAAGACCTGTCTTTCCCAGGCGATAGGTTCCTCACTCATGTTACTCGGTGTCATAATAGCAGATTGGGGGAGAGTATCGAGGGGATACATGGCTCCCTCCACGTTTGATGTGCCGGAAGATTTCACATTCACACGACATGGCGCCTATGCGGTGGTGAGGCATCCCATGTACCTCTCATACTATTTCATGTTTGCGGGACTATTCTTGCTCACCGCCAACAGCATCCTCATTTTCTGCATTCTCGGCTATCCTTCCTACTACCTCATGGCGCGTCGTGAGGAAGAGTTTCTGGAGGAGAGGTTTTCCGAATATGAGGGGTACAGGTTGAAGGTGGGGATGTTTTTTCCGAAACTATTCTAGCAGTTTCTGAATCCTTCCTCTACTATGTCCATTGCTTTCTCTGCAAGTTCAATAGAGGTCGTGATGGGGGGGAGCGTTCGTATGACGTTTCCGAACAAACCTGCGGAAAGTATGACAAGACCGTGGCTGTGGCAGTAGGCGAGAATCTTTTTTAATTCCTCGCGGGCTGGTTCTTTCGTCTTCCTGTCGCGGACAAGCTCCACAGCCTGCATGGCGCCGACACCGCGAACTTCACCTATGATTTCAAATCTCTGAACCATCTCCGAAAACCTCTTCCCGATGTATGCCCCTATCTTTCTGGCATTGGGGAGATTCTCTTCTATGATTTTGAGCGATTCAAGCCCAGCAACACAGCTTATGGGATTACCGCCGAAGGTGCCACCGAGTCCTCCTTCCTGGACGCAGTCCATCATGTCTGCAGAACCCGAAACAGACGCGAGTGGCAGTCCCCCGCCCAGGGATTTCCCCAGCGTGAGGAGGTCTGGTTGTATATCGAAATGCTGGAAGGCGAACATCTCACCCGTCCTCCCTAATCCAGTCTGGATTTCATCGACGATGAATACCATGCCGCTTTCCCTGCAGAATTTCTGCAGTTTATGGAGAAACTCCTTTGGAGGAACGACGAATCCCCCTTCTCCTTGAATAGGCTCGACTATAAGACAGGCAGTGTCCTCTTTGTCGAGGGTTGTGTCAAAAAGCCTCTCTAGGAAGAGAAAGCACTCAAAGTTGCAGTTTTGAGGTTCCTGGGAAAAGAGGCAGCGATAGCAGTAAGCATAAGGCGAATGCGTCACGCCCAGAAAAGGACCGAACCCACGCTTGTAGGGCATCATCTTTCCTGTGAGAGCCATGGTGAAATAGGTTCGACCGTGGAATGAATTCATGAAAGAAATGACGTTTTTCTTCTTTGTGTAGTGGCGCGCCACCTTTATGGCATTCTCAACGGCTTCGGCGCCTGAATTGACGAGAAGCGTCTTCTGCAGACCCGTGAGTTCGTGTAGCCGTTTGGCAATGCGCACGTAGGGTTCGTACATGGTGACGGAGAAGCAGTTGTGCATGTATTTTTCTGCTTGCGCCTTCACGGCTTCAACTACAGCTTTCTGTGAGTGCCCGGCATTTGCCGCAGATATGCCTGAGGCAAAATCGATGTAGGAGTGCCCCTCCGTGTCGTAGAGAAGAGATCCTTCTGCCCTCTCAAGATAAAAGGGGGTTGCGCTATAGTGCGCCTTCGAGACATACTTTTCCCTATCATTCATACCATCAACTCTCCTATCTTCTCCTTTGTCGGAATCCCGTTCTCATCCCACCCTCGAATCCTGTAGTATTCTGAGAGCATGGAGTCAAAGTCCTCCTGCCTGAGCGATTTGCCGCTGTCGGCGAGCGGGGTGGTAATCCTTTTAGGAAGATAGTCATCCTTACGCGAGAACCCTTCCCGCACATTGAACATGCGCCCGAGGTTCCATATCCTTTCACCCACAAGTGCGAATTCTTCCTCACTGTACTCTTTTTCTACCAGGAAGTTGAGGAGCTTCCTCTGATTCTCAGGACTGCATGCCCAGAAGTCACAGAGCACGAGAGAGAACTTCGATGCCGTGTTGTTCTGCTGGGTGACGACGAGCTGTGCCTTCCCTTCCGTGGTGAAGGGATCGAGGCTTCCAAATGCTTCATCCGCCACGGGCCATGCCCGCAGGTGGCAGGCTCCCCTGTCCGAGGTCGCATACGCCAAAGCCATGGCGACAGAACCGCGCGGGTCATATCCAGGATACTCCAGCCCCTTCACCTCGCAGGCAATATCTGTCCCGTACTTCTTTGCACTGAACCGCGTGCCTTCGGCAAGATCAGATGCCTTGCCCTGCCTCTTCGCAATGCGCTCAGGCATATTCAGGTATGACTCTGTGTCACCAAATCGCACGCCAAAATCAGCGACACCCTTCTCTGTGCATTCACACGCGAACGCCGTCACACCACCACAACTCATGGAGTCCATCCCAAGGTCGTCACAGCGCTCGTTAAAGGCGACGACATTCTCGAGTTCGCTGATACCGCAGTTAGAGCCGCAGAGGGCAAGCGTCTCATACTCCGGACCATCCGTGCGCGCACTCCCCTTCCTCAAGAATTTGGCGCAGCCGAGGGGACAGGCGAAGCACGCCTTATCCTTCTTCTTGTTTGTCCTTATGCTCTCTGCGTTGAGTGCTTCCCAATTCTTGAAGCTGCCATACTGGAAATTCCACGTGGGAAGTATATGGGCGTTGTTGGACATCTCCACAATCATGGATGTGCCATCTGTCTTTGCCCAGAGGTTGGTGTCTGTCAGGACGTCTTCTTTTATGAGCATGTTGACGAAAGAGACGAGCTCCTTCATTTTGGGCACGACGATGTCTTTGCTGCCTGCAACGGAGACCGCCTTGAGGTTCTTCGACCCGAAGACGGCGCCACACCCCCCTCTCCCGGCATGCCTGAAGTATTCGGTGGTGAGACAGGCGAACTTCACCAGATTCTCCCCAGCCTGACCGCAGCTCATGACAGACACATCACCATGCCTTCTTTTCAGGATGGTTTCTGTCTCATGGGTACCCTTTCCCCATAATTCGGATGCATCAGCGAGGCTCACAGAGTCATTCTCTATATGAATGTAGACGGGATTCTCTGACTTCCCCTCGATGATGACCGCATCATAACCGGCAAACTTCAGTTCCGCAGCAAATACCCCTCCCGCATAGGAGTCGAGGATGGTGCCTGTGTGGGGGGACTTTGTGATGACGGCGATTCGCGATGAGAGGGGAATAGAGGTACCCGCATAGGGACCCGTGAAGAACATTATTTTATTACGAGGAGAGAGGGGGTCTGCTCCTTTCTCAAGCTCTTCAAAAAGATACTTGAACCCGAGCCCCTTCCCGCCTATATACTTTCGCGCCCACTCTCTATTTGTTTTTTCCTTCCTTATCTTTCCGTCCGTGAGATTTATCCTTGCGATTGTGCCTGTATACATTCAGCCCACCTCCATTGCCCCATAGACACATCCATCCACGCATTTGTAACAATAGTTACATACTTGGGCGACGTCTGTCATGTAAATAATTCTTTTGGGACATGCCTCCACACAGATGCCACAGGTATTGCAGAGTTCCTTATCCACATGCTTCTTCCCATTCTCCTCGACAATGGCGCTGGTGGGACACGACTCCACACAGAGGTTGCATCCGTCACAGGCAAAAACCTCTGCCTTTCCCTCATAGAGATCAGTCACTATCCTCATCATGGCACGATGGGGATTGAATGCTTCATAATTGTGCGAAGAACATGCAAGAAGGCAGATGCCACACCCAGAACATTTTTCATCATTGGGTTTAATCATGTCTCGGTTCTGTGGGCGAAAATATAAGGCTTTCGGTGATTGTGGGAATATAATCTAAGATTTTTGTAGCATGATAATACAATTTTTCAAGAAGATTCCCCGTAATGGCAAAGTTTATAAAGATGATGGACAACCTTTCCTGGTGTCTCCATGTATGAAAAATCAAAAGAGTTGTATGTGAGGGCATGCAAAGCTCTTCCTGCAGGAGCGACTTCCAATTTTAGAATCTGGGATGAGCCCTGCACTCTCTACATTAAAGAAGCGCATGATGGCCATCTCGTGGATGTAGATGGCAATGAGTACATTGATTATCGCCTAGGGTTCGGCCCTGTCATTCTCGGACATGGTTGGAAATCTGTCTCAGAGCGAATAAAGAAAATATCCGAGGAAGGAATCATCACCGCATTGCCAAATGAACTTGAGATTCGCATTGCCGAAAGGATAAAGGCATTCACCCACATCGACCTCGTCCGGTTCGCGAATTCGGGAGCTGAGGCGACAATGCATGCCCTGCGTGTCGCCCGTGCATACTCCGGTAAAGAAAAGATAGTAAAGTTTGAGGGACAGTACCATGGAATGTATGATTACATGCTCTTCTCCACGTATCCTCCGGTGAAATCACTGGGGATCAGGAATAATCCCATAAAAGTCCCCGCAGGTTCAGGCATCCCAGGGTGCATTCACGACCTCGTCATCACCCAGCCATGGAATGATTTTGAAACACTGGAAAAAACGGTGAAACGGGACAGAGACATCGCGGCCATAATCACAGAACCCGTCATGGGCAACTGCGGCGCGTTGCTACCGAAGGAGGGTTACCTCAAGTTCCTACGCGAGATTTGCGATGAGTATGATATCGTCTTGATATTCGACGAGGTGAAGACAGGATTCAGGATAGCCATGGGCGGAGCCGAAGAGGTGTACGGTGTAAAACCAGATATGAAGACATTCGCAAAGGCTTTGGGCAACGGATACCCCATCGCAGCCTTTGGCGGTATCGAGGAAATTATGGGAAACATCGGACCAGAAAAGATATCCCATGGAGGCACATTCTCGGGTAACCTCATAGGCCTGACCGCGGCGGATGCCACGCTTGATGAATTGGAAAAAGGCAGCACATGGGAGAAACTATTATCCACAGGCAAGAACCTCATGAAAGGCATACGAGGAATCCTTGAGGACAAAAAGATTTCCTTCACCATGCAGGGATTCCCCACCATGTTCGGATTCTTCTTCACAGAATTGGAGCATGTGTGGGAGCTTCGCGATACGGCCCACTGTGACTATCCCCGCTACGAGAAGATGCAGCTCAGTCTTTTGAAGAATGGTGTCATGCCAGACCCTGACCCCCGCGAACCATGGTTCCTGTGCGCGGCGCACACGGATGCTGACGTAAAAAAGACTCTTGAGGCAATGAAGAAGGCAATATGATTACCAATTTTTTTTTCCGAAATAAAACTGCAAAGATCACATCATTGGATAGTGAGAATTCAAAGGAGAAATCGTGTCTTTCATAGACCGCAAGCCTTAAAAACGTCGAGACGTAAGAACACAGAGGGCTGGTAGCGCAGCTCGGTAGCGCACCTCCTTGGCATATGTCCGCCTCGTAGTGACAGGCGTATACTCCAGAATGGAGGGGGCCTGGGGTTCAAATCCCCACCAGTCCATCAAATCCCTCTCAAATAATGTGAAATATTTTGTGCATATGTAAGACATTTCTGCTTGCGCAGAGAGTCGAGAATTTCCAATGGTGACTCCATAAATCTATCATTCATTCCGATTTTTTCCCTGTCATTTCTTCTATCTCAATTTTTATGATTGCGACTTTTTCTATTTGACCAGGGGCATACTCGAATGAAGGTGTGCCGGAGTATTTCTCCATGATGATGTCGAGTGCCTTCTTTTTCTCTTCCATATCTTCAATAAGGATAGCCTTTCCAAATCCAATGACGCTTGAATACTTAATACTCCAGTTGCACGCCTTTTCAGATTTTACTATGCCGCAAGAGACATCCACCTCAAAACAAACATTGTTGTTCTTACGAATGATGTCTATTTTTTTTCCTTCCATTGACGAATGAAGATAGAGACATCCGTCCCTATAAGAGAAATTCATAGGGACGACGTATGGCATGTTGCCCTCAGAAAGACCAATCCTGCATACTTCAGCTGCTCTCAGTATTGAAATCTGTGTGGCTCTATCCCTTATCTCATTTTCTTTCCTTCTCATCGTCTCCCTCCCGTATTAAAATGCTTTTCCAGGTATTCCTCATGGATGGCATGGATGGCTTTCGACAAATCCTTTCTTTTTATTATGAAGTAGTAAGCCACCTCTGAGGCACCTGCTGAAATCATCTCGACGTTCACCTTCTCACGTGCCACTGCAGAAAAGACTTTCGCCGCAAGACCATGCGTCCTGAGCAGCCCTTCACCCACGACAGCGATGAGGGCTACGTCGTCCATGGTTTCTATCTTCTCTATGACCCCGCCCGAGAGCTGTCTTAATGCCTCAAAGCTCCGGTGCAGGTCGTTCCTGTCCAAAAGGAGGTTGATGCAGGTTTGAGAGGTGATGATGGAGTAAATGTTTATATTCAAGTCGGAGAGCCGTCTGCTCATCTCGGATATGATGCCTGGTTTGTATCCCACACCGGCTCCCTTAATTTTCAGCACGGTAATGTCTTTGTTGAAGGTGACACTTTTTAGAATCTCCTTTCTTCTGTATCCCTCTCTCGATATCCTCGTTCCCCTCTTCTTCGGGTCAGAGATGTTTTTTATGACTATGGGAATGTCTGAATCCACAAGCGGTTCGACTGTCCTCGGATGGAGAATTCTGGCTCCGAAATAGGAGAGTTCGGCAGCCTCATAGTATGAGAGTCCGTTTATGCGGTGGGCTGACTTTACAATTCCGGGGTCTGCACTCATGAACCCGTCAACATCCTTCCAGATCTCAAGGACGGAGGCATCGATGCACCTCGTGATGACGGCAGCGCTGTAGTCTGAAGAGTTCCTCCCGAAAGTGGTAATCCTTCTGTCCTCGGTGCACCCGAAGTATCCCGTGATGATAGGCGTCACCCCCCTCCTGACGAGGGGAAGAATCGTGCGCCTGAGATTTTTTGTCACCAGAGGGAGGATGGCTGTGGCGTTCTCAAACGAGGCATCCGTGATGAGGCCGATTCTGTCGGCATCGAGGGCTTTAGTCTTCAATCCCTTCGATTGCAGAATCCCCTCAAGCAGACATGAGGAGAGGCGCTCGCCGAAACTCAATATGAACGCCTTCGTCCTGTCTGTGAGTTCTTCCGTGTAGGCGACGCCATAGAGCAATCTCTCAAGCTCGTGCATCTTCGCTTCTATCGAGGTCAATGTTTCATCCAGTATTATTTTGTCTCCAATGGATTCTGAGGCCAAAGAGAGATGGGCATTCCTCACCTTTCTAATCACACCTTTGATTTCCCTTTCATTGGTCTTGACCCTGTGGAGGCAGCGAGCGAGAACCTCTGTTATGCCGAAGATCGCTGAGACAACGAGGACCTTTTCCTCCCTTTCTTGCGCCACTATGGCTGCAACTCTTTCCATAGTTGACGCATCCTTGAGACACCCTCCGCCGAATTTCATGACCTTCATTGCATCCCTCACCTGAAATACTTCTTTTCACGAGCAAACTCCGCATTGAGTATGGAGGCACCCGCTGCCCCTCGGATAGTATTGTGCACGAGCAGGAAAAAAGAAATCTTCTTTCCCTTCTTCCTCATGCGTCCCACGCTCACCGCCATCCCTGCCGCGCGCGATGGTGAACCCGCCATGAGGTCGAGTTGAGGTTGCGGTCTGTTCTCTTCTTTCCTCACTATGATAGGATTCCGTGGTGCGGTAGGTAATTTTAATTGCTGCGGCATCCCAGAGAAATACATAAAGGCTTTCTCTATATCCAGAATCTCCGTCTCATTTTCGAATTCGACAACCACGCTTTCCAGGTGCCCATCGCGGACGGGAACCCGTGCGCAGCTCGCATTCACTTCAAACTCTGCATCGCTGATTCCTCCACCCTCCAATTTCCCAAGCATCTTTTTCGTCTCGGTCTCAACTTTTTCCTCCTCACTCTCAATGAAGGGTATGATGTTACCCAATGCCTCAAGTGAGGGGATGCCCGGCAGCCCTGCACCAGAGAGTGCCTGATAGGTGGTGACGGTGACGTAAGCAATATTGAAGGGAATAAGTGGTTTTAGGGCGAGAGCAAGCCCAGAGGTGGTACAGTTAGAGTTGGTCACAATGAACCCAGGGGAGCGTTCCTTCTGGATATCTGCGAGAGTGAGATGTTCTGGGTTGACCTCAGGCATGAGTATGGGGACATCTTTTTTCATTCTGTAGGCGCTCGCATTGGAGAAAACGGCGATGCCTTGCTCAGCACACATTCTTTCCGTCTTCCGTGCTATTTCTGCGGGAAGTGCGCTGAATGCCACACGAATGCCTTTCCTCTCAAGCGAATAGGTGTCCATTTCCACAATAGGCATTTCAGCAACGAATTCAGGAATATTGCCGCTCACCACCCAGCCAACCCTCTCTCCATACCTTTTGCCTGCAGACTTCTCCGAGGCAGTCAAAGCCGCAACCTCAAATGAGGGGTGACTTTCAAGCATGCGAATGAATTGCTGACCTACCACACCAGTTGCACCCAGTACCGCTACCTTTAATTTTCTCATCTGCTCACCTCTTACCCCATTGTTATCAAATTATATTCTATCCTCGACTCGAGGAGTGGCGGGATGTTTCCCTTCATGGCGAGATGGTCACCCACTATGACGAGGACTCCCTCTATCCCCTCCACATTGAAATCAGCCATCGCATCGATAATACTGTCTTCGTTCTCCTCAACAATCAGGTTCCCCAGCGATGTGGCAGCTGCATCGGCGAGAGCCACGTCCCTCGCTACCACAGTTGCCGCATGGGCGCACCCGAAACTTATTGAATGCCCTATTCTCCCCGATGAGGTGCAGACACCCATCATGCACCCTTCCTCCTCAAAGAGAAATCCCGCGGCTCTGATTCCCGCATCACCCGCATAGATACCTATGACCACCGGATGGGAAAGATACAAGGCTATGTCACCGCCATTGTCGACTATGGCATGCGTCGCACCTCCTCCGACCATTGCTAGTAGTGCAGCTTCGGCAATCGCCCCTGCCACAGCCGCCATGGGACCGACACCTGCCTTGGCACCTGCTTCAGCCATCCTATTGGCTATATACGGCGCATGAGAACGACACTCATATGGTTCAAACGTCACCTGGAAGAAAGGATCTTCGAATATGTACCTCTCAAGCTGCCTCCTCTGGTATACTATCTCCCTCTGTGCGGCTGATATGAATTGCTCTTCCGCTATAATTGTGGCAATGGTTTCCTTGTATTGAAACTTCACCCTCTTTTCCATCCCATCACTTCCTCACTTCCTTTAATGACTTGAAGATGTGTCCCGAGCCTGGTCCGGGCAGTTGCGCCAGTGGTCTTTCAAGCCTGAATTTTCTGGAAAGAATCCAGGATTTAAGTATCCTTGAGATTTCAACTGCCTTCTTGTAGCTTGAGAGGGCAGAGGTGGGAACATCCTTTCCTTCTACCTCTATTCTTCCATCCTTCAATGTGCCATAGTCCACTTCTCCCAGGCTTCCTGGGTTACACTGTGGATACGAATCACTGTAGTCCACGATTTGCGTTATGATGTCTTCATCTTTCACTGATGCGAATTGAGCCATTTCCCCGTCAAGAATTGGGATAGCCGCACCTATGCCCACCTTGAGAGTGGGCCCATAGCCGAGGAAGCTTGCACCGACGAGCCAATCCGCAGACATCTGCTTTAAATCCCCGCACACCGCGAGTGTTCCTGCAGGCATTCGTGGAGTTCCATTTTCAGAACGTCTTACCTCTGGGTTATGTTGTGTTCCCTGACTGAAAACATAACCGATGCCACCGCCAAGAAAGATGCGTGTGCCTATGCCTATCGTCCTGAGGAGGGGATCGTTGAGGAGTGGGGAGAGTTGGGCTGCGCTGCAGTAGGTTGCATTTCCCAAATGAGGCTTGAGAACGCCCATGTAGGTGTATAATGTTCGATTCGAGAGATTCACCGCACAGTTGTAATTCTGATAGGCGTTTCTCGGATTGCACAATATGGCTTCGTTCATGTCTTCAAGCCGCACCCATGTTTCAAGCTCCCGTCTCGGATAGCAGTCGGTGCCATATGCCCTCGCGGTAAACTTTACCTCTCTGCCCGCAATCAAATCATGAATCACATGCCCCCCACCATACCTGAATGAACTTGGTTGCTTCACATGAGAGGTGTCATCTATTCTCACCGCAGTCGCACCTATGTATGTGTCTGTGGCAGCGAGGCCTGCGTAGGCAGGGACATCGTTAAGCAAAATAGTCCCACCGCCTAGTTTAATCCTCGGCTTTGAGTGTCCAAAATTGAGAAATGCTCCCGAAGAACACATGGGTCCGAAGGTACCCGTGGTGACCACATCAACCTCGTGGGTAGCCCGCGAGACATCATTTTTCTCTATGAATTTGATGTATTCTTCCTTTGTGAGAATCACAGCATCGCCAGACTCAATCCTTGCGTTTATTTCATCATATGTCTTTCCCAAAAGAACACCTGTCTTTCTATTTGGGCTGCAAAAATATAATATTATTTATACTTTATGTATAAATTATAACTGAAGGTAATATTTTATAGAATCGAGAAAATTTCTCATATAAAAAGATCGAAAAAACCAAAGATATGCCAATTTTCTTCATTTCATTAAAAATTGAAAATCTCCATGATTAGCCAATCACGCCCTATGCAACAAATGAGGACATAAATGCAATATCATTCATAAAATGATGCCGGAAAAATAATAGGAAAATAATCCAATATGAAGAAGATATATGTCATTATATGTCATAATTTTTATAAACCGATTTTTGGGCTAAATCTCCACTACATCCGTTTTCGGTGCGTTCTTCTTTATACTCTCTATGCCTTCCAGGCAAGAAGCCTTGCTCTTATATCCTTCGGATGTCGCGATTATTTCTCCATTGGGAGCCTTCAGCTTGAATCTGAATTCTCCTGACTTATCCTTGTATACTTCGAAATGTGAGTTAACCATTGTATCACCATTCCATAATCTCGCACATGGTTATAAGAATTTCCTTGTTCATCTGCTCATAGCTCGTCATAAAGAATAACAATCTCATTCGGATTGAGGAGATGAGGAGACGATACACTTATATTGCATTTTACGAGCGAGGATTGTGGATGTAATAGAGCTCTGTCCCCAGTGTGGGATGGTCATGGATGAACGTCAGGGGTATGCGGAGTGTCCTTCCTGCAGCAAAAAGATAGAGAGAAAAGTAGCAGAGGCAAAGGATGAGAGGGCTCTTACTTTCAAGAAGAAGCTCGCGATTTCACTCATTGTAGATATGCTTGACCTGACCATATTCCGCATTCCCGTCATTGGCACCATCTATGATGCCTTCTCCGTTGCTGTGGCGATGAAACTTTTTGGCGGCTTTGGATTCCTGAGTTCATGGGAGATTTTTGACCTGACAGACCAGATAGATGCAGAAATTCCCACACTCACAGCCATCTGCCTTCTCCAGTATTTCTATGAGAGGATAGCATCTAGAAAGAAACCCTGAGTGATATGAAGTCCTGCCTTCTTCTCAATCAGACATTGTCGTGTGTCGTGGAAAGAAAGGCTTAAAAGATTCCCGGTCAATCATCATCCATGCATATCACAGCCTGTGGGGGGGCGAATATTGATACGATTTCTATGCTCGAGTGCAACCCGAAAGCATTCGAGGGGGAGTTCAAAATAAAAGAATCAAGGATAGAGTGCGGCGGTTCTGCCGCAAACTTCGCCTGCGCTTCCTCACGTCTCGGTGCGAAAACAATCTTTGTGGGATGTCTGGGAAAGGATAAGGAGGCATTGCATGTTAAAAAAAACCTGAGGAAGTTTGGCGTAATCACATCCCATCTTCAGGAGGATAGGAGGAACCCAACAGGACGGGTCTTCATATTCGTGGCGCAGAGTGGAGAAAAGGTCATGCTTTCCTCAGACGGCGCAAACCGTTCCTTACGCTTCAGAGCCGTTGACAAGAAATTTCTTGGTGAATCGAACCTTATCCATGTCTCCAAGATACGACCAGATTTCGCATTCGATGCGGCTTCGTTTGCCAGAAAAAGAGCCATCCCTTTCTCATTTGATCCGGGACGAATGGCAGGAGCGGGATACTCGAAATTGAAATCGATACTTGAGATGACAGATTTCCTCTTTCCCAACGAGAGAGAGGTATTTCTCCTCACGGGAAGAAATCCGCGCGATGGAACAGAGAGGCTTTCCAGGATTGTGGGATTGTGCGTCACAAAGACTGGAAAGGGAGGGTGTGTGGTGGGCAGAGATGGAAAGGTCTATCGCATGAAGGGATTTCCCATAATGCCGATTGATACCACAGGAGCCGGAGATATTTTCGACGCGAGCTTTATCTTCTACCATCTTGGAGGAGAGGATATTTTCGAGAGTGCACGATTCGCCAATGCCTCTGCTGCACTCTCAACGACACGCATAGGTGGCATGAGCTGTTTTTCCCACACACGCATAGAACGGTTCATGCAGAAAGGGTTATAAGGGGAATATCTTTGAAAGGTTCCCTTTTCAAGGTGAACCCATGAAGGTGAAACTCGGTGCCAGGAATCTTCTATCCCCCATGCAGACGATACTCGTGGGCGCAACCGTTGCGGGAAAGCCCAA
>Ga0315295_10002176_pt1 | contig 16650 bp, 16 predicted proteins | sample YL17G14_0_MG_FD_204453 | JGI IMG/M metagenome (GOLD analysis project Ga0315295, IMG submission 204453) | Sediment microbial communities from Yellowstone Lake, YNP, Wyoming, USA - YL17G14_0 | ecosystem: Environmental > Aquatic > Freshwater > Lake > Sediment | place: USA: Wyoming | collected... | reverse complement strand
CCGAAAAGTACCTGTTCGAAGGGTGGTCCCTCGTATCCACATCGAATGCCACCGATCGTGATTCACAAGATGCACCTATAGAGGTCTTTACTCTTCCGAAGTGACTGAAAATGACGAGTTCCGGCAGACAAAATATAGTGATAGAGAAGAATCGCTCAATTTAGGTATATAAATAAGGAGAAAATTATCCAATGGGTGATTTTGAGACAAAATGTTTTATAACCACAACAGACAATCAGTAAAGGAATGGAAAAAAGGGGAAGAGAGCTTTTGTCCAGATTGTTTAGCCCCTTTATTCAAAAAAGGGGCGATATAGTCATCTGGCATTGGGCTCATTACCCCAGCTCTTCTACACGGGGGGAATGTAACCATGCAGGGCATAAAGTGCCTCCTCCCAGCTTATTCCTGTCCTTAACTAACAAAAATGCCCTGTGGAGCCATTGTCAGGGATGAGACAGGGGAGAGTGCCGTCTGGAGAGTTCAGAAGCTTAGAAGCGAAAATTGAATAGGCTCATAGGCGAGAACCCCCAAGATATCAGAGGGGAATTTTTGGGTTGTTTCGTACTGCCTGACCGTTCCTAAAAACCCCGTCTATATGAGCCTAAATGTATCCCCAGACCTTTTCTGGACAGTAGGACTATTCACAGTACAAGTTGACCCATAAAAAACGGTCTGGGGGCAATCTAAAGGAAGTCACCTGAATTACCTGTTGGCTACAACAAAAAAGGTGTTCCATAATAGATATCCTATTCTTCTCATGGTAAGATCCACAAAAGAATTGTTCTATGCCCTCTCTATTTCAATATTTTCATTTTCAAGGTTCCCAGATTCCTGACAACCTTTGATTCCGTTCTGTTATGTCTGTCCCTGCTCTTACTGATACAGTATCATTTACTGTGACACGATCACATAAACCAATCATTATTTTATTTAAAAATTGCATACCAAATCCATTAGGAGTGCTATTAGGATCAAGGGTGACATTGATAATATTTTTAGCTTTAGCAATTTTCTGAGCACCTTCTTGAATTCCAAGTGGGGTAACGATAATTCCTCCTTCTGCACCTGTATCAATTATGCGGTAAGCTAAACTGCTTAATTTTTCTTGATTCTGCTTTGAGGTTGTGTATCGTCGGCACTCAACAATAACAAATCCTTCGTTACCCGTTTTAACACCTTTAGCATCAATTTCCCATTTAGTTCCAGAGCAACACCCTTCTATTATCTGTTTCCCTTCCACTTTAGCAAGGCCAAATTCCTTGGCAAATTGGTTAAGCAAATATGCAGCAACTTCTTCATATGTTTTCCAACTTTGCTCCATAATCCCCCCTATCTTTACACATAACATTTAAGCTTCTTTACATTTAAGCTTCTTTCTGAAGTCACAGAATAGAATCTGAGGGCACGGCTGTAAAGTGAGGAATGATTTCAGAAAGAAGCAGTTGAACGAAGTCGCTATGTTTTCAATCCTGCTGCTTTGCCTTATTTGGTAATTATATCCGATAAAGGTTCAAGCTGTCTATTTCATTTTCAAGTTAATCAGTCAAAGGGGAAGGTATCTGTAATCACATACTCACCAAAAATCTGCAATTTTATCCTAAAAATAGCAATATTTTTCTTGACATTCCATATTTTTTATATTATTTTCTTGGATATAGTAGTATATAGGGACAGCGCCCAATTAATCGGTGCGAGTTATGGAGCAAAAAAGAGATTGCAGAAACTCAACTGGGTGAGGATATTGAGGAATCATGAATATGCCTCGTCGTGAGGGCCGAGAGTGAGAAAAACTATGGTTTCGACATCTGTCTTTTTGCAGATTGACGGCGAGCAGCCGACAGTCTTCTGTACTTTCCTTGCCCGGCATTCTTCGCACACTGAGAAGATAACCCTGAACGACTTCGTAATCCTTGCAGAACGCAGACCCTTCAGTTCACCGACCAACAGCTCGCTTTTGCAGTTTGCATATGGGTCTTGGGTCAACAGGGTGATCTTTCTGACAAGGAGTTTCTTGAGATGGCGGTACTTCTTTGCCTGTTTTAGGAATTCAGGAGTGAAGTTTGGCTTATAGATTTCCGAAGACCTCTTCAAGAGTCAACAGTTTCGCGTTGTCGCGAAGCTGTTGTTTGGCTCTCCTGATGGACTGCATCAAGGCCTTGTTTGACATGATCTTGAGGGTTTCGCTGATGCGTTTCCAGTCTTCAATGCTTATGACGACGGATTTTGGCGTGCCATCGGGTGAGGTAATAAATTCAACCTTTGGAAGTTCAAGTTGTTTCAGCATGGGAAGACCTCCTTGCTTTCTTGTTTTGTAATAGTTCAGCCCCCCTCCCCTTAGTCACCTCCCGCAAGGGGAGGGGAGATATTTAAGAGGAGAGGAGACACGCATTTGCGTGTCTCCTCTCCAAGAATCCAATTCCCTCCTCCTTGATGGGGGAGGGGAAGGGTGGGGGTGAACTGTTACCTTGTTTTAAGTATATCGTGGTAAGCAAATGGAGTCAATGAGCTGTTCTTATTGTAAGTCTAGGGGGGCGACGAAACACTGTCAATATGGCGTGAATGGAAGGAAAAATGGGGGCAGGGATGACTCACAAGTTGAACTACAGATCGTTGAATTCTGAGACGGAGAGCCCTGCTTGTCTAATCAATTTCCGAAGCAAACCCGGGCCGAGTTCATCGTGTTGAGGTATGGATAATGTCATTGATAGCCAGGTTTTGTCATCATCACGTGGGAGCCTTTCTGACGGGTGGCCGTCCAGCCAGTCCGTTCAAACTTACGAACGGCTTCGGGGCCAGAACAAAGCCTCAGCCGTGCACCCATCACACGGCGATTTCAAATACTTTGGATAGATCAATCTTCTGTTTAGACTCCATTACTTCGAGCCATCCCTCAACCGCCTCTTTGACATTGATAACCGCTTCTTCATAGGTTTTCCCCTGAGAGAAGCAGCCCGGAAGTGCCGGAACCTCTGCCACATAGTAGCCTGCCTCATCCTGCTCAATTACCACATGCAGTTTCATGTCTTGCCCTCCCTTCATATTATTAATCTTATCATACATGAAGGGCTACAAAGAGGGCACAGGGGATCAAAGGTTAGGTTCTTGCTTAAGGTGAATGGCTCGGATTTAATGAGGAGGCCGGCCGTTTAAGGAAACAGAACGAACTGACTGGCACCTCCTAAACCTCCGGCAGCATGATGTTGATCTGTGCTCCCGGAAAATAAGTGAGGTTCCGTTCTCTCTCCCTGCCCTTTGCCCATTTTGGCCTCAGTGACAGCCTGGCGGTGTCTGAGCGGATCGAGAGCTTTCCGTTCCACCGGGTCACAAAACGTTTTACCGCAGCGAGTCCATGTCCCCTCCCCTCTTCACTGTATCGAGAAGCCCCATGGAGCAGTGCCATTTCTATCGCATGGAGATCGCTCCTCAGGAGAAACCTATCGGAAAGAGACATCCTGAAGCCTACGCCGATGTCCATCACTGCGATCTTGACGATGTTCTTCCCGAGACCCTGGAAGTGATATTTCTGTATGCCCACAAACCCCTTGTTCCCACTATGCTCTATGATATTCTGGCATACCTCTGAGAGGGCGACGATGAAGCCATGGATTGTCTTCTCATTATAATGGAGATGCCTTGCGAGAATCGAATAGGCCCGTTCCTTCACCTTCCCTACGATGAAGTGCACATCGTCCGATTTCTCTATGAGGGTAATCTCCAGGAGTACATCGGAAGAGGCACTCCTCGGATATTTCCCTGAAATGGCCTGTTCCCGGGGTTCAAGGCTGAAATAACTCCCGGAGAAGCGGAAAAAGTCCATCCTCTCGAGATATTTGAGAACTTCCTCCGATTCAGGGAGATAGAGGGTCTTCGTGACGCCCGCCGAAGTGAGGAGCGCTCCGATCTCAAGGAGCCCAACCATGCCGTAAGGGTCTATAAACGCAGCACTGCGAAGGTCGATCGCATGTGACTCTCTGAAGAGGTGCAGGATATGCTCGAAGGTCTCTTCCGTTAACTGGAGCACCACCCGCGATTTACCTGATCAAAGAGGTTTTGCAACAGATACAATCCCCTCGGCGCCACTCATGGTAACGTACCATTTAAGATGGATAAAGAACAAACAGGATTTCTTTATCACACGATGACATCGGGTATCAGCATCCACTGCAAGGACCAAATGCCTGAATCATCCCTCCCCAGGCACACAATACCTGCCATTCTGAACGCAATGATGTGCTTATCTGCATCACCACACAGCAAGAGTGATGCGAGTTTTCCGAGATGCGGCTGGTGTCCTGTGAGCATAACGCTCCTGGTCATGCCATTCAACCTCTCTGCCCATATCGCTGGATCGTCAAGGGGGGCCATCGAGTCTTTCTCTGTGATGCTGGCTGAAGGTTTTATATGGATGGCCAGCACCTCCGCCGTCTGTTTTGCCCTCAGTTTATTGCTGTGAAAGATTGTGTCAACCGCAAAACCCTGCTGGGATACATAGGCAGCAACCCTCTCAATATCAAAGAGACCCTCTTCCGAGAGCGGCCTGTCCGGATCTTCCTCTTCACTCTTCGCCTTTGCATGCTGCACAAGATAGAGAAACATTCTTACCTCCTTACGGGATCACATTGACCGCTACGCTTCTGAATATTCTTCCGTGATCTCTGTCCGTACGAGGGCGAGTATGGCCGAGTGGGGTACGATGAGGTACTTCTTCCCTTCGAACTCTACCTCCACTGAGGCCTCCTTGAGGAAGATCGCGTAATCCCCTTCCACTGCCTGGAGGGGGATATACCGCATATCGAGTCTCTTTTTCGTCGACCACGGTTCTTCGATTATCACATTGGGATCATGGACAGGGTAGCCGGGACCTACCTTCACGATGTGCCCTCCCGCAACCTTTTCTTTCTCCTTGACAGTAGGTGGGAGATAGAGTCCCGATGTCGTCTTGTCCATTTTCTCGTCGAGTTCGATGAGGACCCTGTCCCCGACAATTATCAGATTCTTTTTTGCTTTCATCAATAAGATATTCTAAAACATTTGTACAGTGGACATTATGCTATTGTTCGATTATTATATACACATCTATGGCGAAGGTCTATTTTGCATCAGCAAGGGCGACCAAGTGGCGCTACGATGACAGCATGCCTGGGAAACTTGAGAGGCTTCTCAGGGTGATCGGGCTTGCCAACTACTTCAAACCAAAGGAATGGGTGGCAGTGAAGACCCATTTCGGATCAGAAGGCGCCCACAGGATCGTAAGACCTGTATTTCTGAGAAAGGTGGTCGAGGGATTAACGAGTATCGGTGCAAAACCTTTCGTAACAGATACGGTTAGGATACAGGGCCTCGACTACATCGAGGTCGCCAATCACAACGGTATCAACCACCTTTCCGTGGGCGCACCTGTAGTCATCGCAGACGGCCTCTACGGGAAGGACAACCTCATGGTCAAAGCAGGCGAGATCCTCGGTGAGATCGCAGTCGCGTCACTGATCCATGATGTCCCTGCGATGGTCGTCTGCAGCCATGTCAAGGGACACATCAATGCCGGGTATGCCGGTGCGATCAAGAATGTTGCCATGGGAGCCGTCAGCTCTGCTCACAGGGATTGCGGCTGGAAATGCGGCAGGGGAGCCATGCATACCATCGGCGAGGGGAAACTCATATGGAACAACGAGAAGTGCGAACACTGCTATCAGTGTACCGAGATCTGCCCCCTCGATGCCCTTGCCTTTGAAGAAGGCAATGCACTCAAATGGATGAGTGATATCTGCTGGAGGTGCGGACGCTGCGTGAGGGTGTGTCAGTCAGAAGCAATCACCCTCCCCGGGGACGATGAACGTTTCATACGTTCACTCGCAGAGGCATCAAAGGCAGTCCTGAGCACGTTTCAACCACAGAAGGTGCTGTACATAAATTTTCTGACAGAGATACAGCCGGAGTGTGATTGCATGCCCGTCGCCGATGTCCCTGTGGTTCAGGACAAAGGGATTCTCCTCTCAGACGACATCGTCTCCATTGAACAGGCAAGCATCGAAAAGCTCTTAAGGTCAGAGCCACTCCCCGAGTCTGCAGCTTCAAGGGAAATGATGTCAAATGCTGACATTCTTTACAGTCTCCATAAGAAGCCATACATGCTCCAGATTGATGAGGCAGAGAGACTCGGGCTGGGCTCGAGGGAATACGAACTTATCGAGATATGAAAAAAAGGCTGCTGTTCATCTTCCATAGAACAGCAGCCTTAGGGGAGGTAACGAGGCATTTGTTAGTCATAAGTATACAAAACCATCTCATTTGTCAAGAGGCCGAATTGCCTCAACGGCATGCTATGTGCCGTGTGTTATTTGAGGCGGGTTTTTAATCGCATTCCTCCATTGTTCCAAATTTTGGTAAGGTCAGGCGCTACCGAGGTTCTCGGCAGCAAATTCCCAGTTGATGAGTTTATCGATAAGAACGTTCACATAATCTGCACGCCGATTCTGGTAATCCAGGTAGTAGGCATGTTCCCACACATCAATGGTAAGCAGCGGATGCATTCCCTGCACCATTGGATTGTCTGCATTTGATGTTTTTACTACTTTGAGCTTGTCCCCATCTCTGACAAGCCATGCCCAGCCACTCGCAAATTGCGTGATTGCCGCATCTGCCAGTTGTTTTTTGCACCCATCCAGGCTGGTGAATGACTCCTCGATCTTCTTCTTCAATAGCGCCGGGGGTGTACCGCCTCCGTTTGGTCGGAGGCTCCGCCAATAGAACGTATGATTCCATGTTTGTGCGGCGTTATTGAAAATTGCGACTTTGTCAGGTTTGCCTGCCGTGGCTAAAATGATCTTCTCAAGAGGAAGATCTGCGAATTCGGTACCCACGATCAGCTTGTTCAGATTATCGACATAACCCTTGTGGTGCTTGCCGTAGTGGAACCCTATCGTCCTCGCAGAGATAACCGGTTCCAAAGCATTTTCAGCGTAGGGAAGAGGAGGGATACTATGTGGAGTTCCGGCAGTCGCTAACCGGGGAAAGCCCTTGAATACCACGGTCACGGCTGCTGCTGCACCGGTTGCAAGAAATTGCCGACGTGTCATTTCATTGATCTGCACTACGCTATTCTTTGTGTGCATCGTGAACCTCCTTCTACAAATACTGCGCCCCACGTGCGCTTAATGGTTGTGCTTTTTTCTCACGTAACAATTCAGGACCTAAACAAACCCGCCTTTTAATCTTCCTCTTTTTCGGCCTCTCCTTTATTCTCTTAACCGCCCCTCTATCATATCCCCTTGTGATTCGTTTTGTAAACTCAACAGTTGCATACCATAGTCATCGCGGAAAGCCCTTACCGCGAATACCTTGAAGTACCGGAACCGAGTTTTAGGCTCCGCTGAAAAACTACACCGAAAACGAGGTGCAGCCCCGCAGGCCAGATTCCCGGTGTCTCATCGCCTCACAGTGTCAGGTCCTGTATTCAGCGTTTGTCCGTACATACTCTTCAGTGAGGTCACACGTAAGCACCTTCGACGAGGCGTTACCTATGTGGAGATCTACCACGATGCGAACCTCATCGGCCTTGAGCATATCTGCTGCCTCGCTGTCTCGCCCAGTCGCGATCCCCTTTCGGCATACCTTCACCCTGCCTATGGAGATATCGCACGTATCCTCCTGTACTACTATCCCGGAGTATCCGAGGACCGCCATGATCCTCCCCCAGTTCGGATCATTACCGTATATGGCGGTCTTTACCAGGAGGGAATTGGCAATATTGAAGGCAGCCTTTTCAGCATCGCCTCTGCTCTTTGCGTTTTTTATGATAATTTCGACGAGCTTCGTCGCACCCTCTCCATCCCTCACGATGAGTCTTGACAACTCCTCCGTCACCTCCGAAAGCCCTGACGCAAAGGTCCTGAAGGCCCTCGAACCATCCCTGATCACCCTGTTGCCTGCCATGCCGTTTGCCATAGCCAAAACGGTATCGTTTGTCGACCTCTCGCCGTCTACGGTGATCCTGTTGAAAGAGTCATCAACTGCATCCCTCAAGGCGTGGCTTAGGGCCTTCCTTTCGATGAGCGCATCGGTCATAAGGAAACAGAGCATTGTCGCCATGTCAGGGGAAATCATCCCTGCACCTTTGCACATACCAGCGATATGTACCCTTACCTTACCGATCTCTATGACTCTTCCTGCAATCTTGGGGAAGGTATCTGTAGTCATAATGGCGGTAGCTGCATCATCGATCGATGATCTCCCCATTCCGTTGATGAGCTCGGGGATTTTCTGTGTGATCCTCTCCATAGGGAGCGGCGTACCGATCACACCAGTGGAACAGATGAACACCCTGTCTGCCTTCACACCAATGGACGAGGCAACCATTCCGGAGAGCTCTAAGGCATCCCTTATTCCACGCTCACCGGTGCAGGCATTTGCATTGCCGCTGTTTGCGACAATCGCCTGACCCTTCCCCAACCTGATTCTCTCCATATCAATTCTCACCGGCGCCGCCTTCACCTCGTTCGTCGTGAAGACGCCTGATATCACCGCCTCTTTCTCTGAAAATATGAGCGCGAGGTCCTTTCTTCCCGGCTTCTTGATTGCCGCTTCGGCTGTAGAAAAGGAAAATCCCCTCGGAACCACCACTTCCATTCCCCGTGGCATAGTCATTTGCCTCCTTGCACTGTCTGATATCCTCCAGCGACTACTACCATACATGCATTAAAAATATTTTTGCAAGAATTGCACAAGAGCTGTTCGGCTGTCCCTGTTGACAGGACATCATCTTTGCTGGTATAACTATAGCTGCATGATCGACAAGACCGAAAAGATCTGGATGGATGGGGAGTTTGTGGAATGGGACAGGGCACAGGTGCATATCCTGACCCATTCTCTCCATTACGGCCTCGCTGTCTTCGAAGGGATCAGGTGCTACGAGACGGAACACGGACCCGCCATATTCAGGCTGAAGGAACACGTGAAGCGGCTCTTCAGCTCCGCCCATATCTTCCTGATTGAGATTCCCTTTTCCGAGAGGGAGATCGAGGAAGCCATCATCAATACCATCAGGATCAATAATATGAAGGAGTGTTACATAAGACCCCTTGTGTATATCGGGTTCGGGTCTATGGGGGTTCACCCGAAAGACAACCCGATCAAGGTAGCAATCGCCGTCTGGTCCTGGGGGGCATACCTTGGTGAAGAGGGGATCAAACACGGAATAAATATAAAGGTATCCTCATACGTGAGGACCAATGTGAACGCCCAGATGACCAGGGCGAAGGTCTGCGGTTACTATGTGAATTCACAACTCGCCAAAAAAGAGGCCCTCTCCTGCGGTTATGATGAAGCACTCCTGCTCGACACGGAAGGGTATGTATCAGAAGGGAGCGGAGAGAACATCTTCATCGTGAGGAACGGTGTCCTCAAGACAACGCCTTTGACGACGATACTCCAAGGTATCACGAGGGACAGCATCAAACAGATTGCCCAGAAGGAAGGAATCCTTGTCATTGAAGAGAGATTCACGAGGGATGAGGTCTACATCGCGGACGAGGCATTCTTCACCGGTACAGCGGCCGAGGTAACCCCAATCAGACAGGTCGACGGGAGGATCATCGGTAGTGGGAAGCCTGGAGAGATCACCACGAATTTTCAGTCTGCTTTTTTTGACATAGTGAAGGGAAGAAATAAGAACTACGATTCCTGGCTCACCTACATCTGACGCCGAGCCTTGCGATGCAGAGACCGTAAAGGCTTCAGAGAGAGCGGTTTCCCTACTATAGCAAAGATATATGTATCCTAAAAATGGGGAAGTCCCACTACATGGGCCTTCCCCATTTTTGCATGCTCCTTGTTTCCTGCAGCGTTATTTCTTATGGCATTTTCCGCAGGATGCTTCATCGCCTGAGCTGAACGATTTCTTCCCGTTGTGACACTCGCCGCAGTTCTTACCGGCCTTCATGTCAGCCATCGTGAACTTTGCGGTACCCTTCTTCATCTGGAATATCTTGGTATGGCACTCATTGCACTTGAGACCCTTGTCAGCGTGAGTTTTCCCATCGAACACGACCTTGCCTGCGCCTCCGCCTGCATACTCAACGTTCTTGCCCGGAGGTACCGCCATTGCGCTCCCGATAAAGACCACCGCGATCGCTAAGGTGAAAAGGATTGTAAGAAGCCTCATTCTCGTCTCACCCCCTTTCCTTATAAAATAAATTGATGTCACAAAACACCGTCTTTGATATCGCAAAAACCGTACCTTTTCCAAAAGACACGGAATTCCTCATAATTACTCGGCATATTGCCGTAAAGGTGTTCAGTGTTTCTTGCACTATTTGAGGATTACCTTTCCCATTTGGGAATTGATTGAAGGAATTTTTCCATAGTGCGTGACACTATACTACATTTCCTCATGCCTGTCAAGCCTTTCTTGCCTTCAAATTTGTGGGACTAAGGCAAACATTCTAAGCAATCGAGTATGCCTTGCCCGAGATAAGGAGGCTGGAGAAAAAAAGGGTTGACCCGGCAAAGAGGTTTTTTATATTCTTATATGGGTCCTTATTTAGGAAAGCAAAATACAAATGCCATAGTTTCAGGTTCGTCTCTTTCGTGCCTCTCCATACGTATGGATATGAAGAAAATACAGACAGGGGTCAGACTCATCCTCGAAGGGATCGGAGAAGATCCCGACAGGCCAGGTTTGAAGAAAACCCCTGAAAGGGTATACAGCCTCTACCAGGAGATATTTTCCGGCCTCTCCGGATTGCCTGGGGAGATCCTTAAACCGATGGAGGGTGAGACCCACGATGAGATGGTTCTCCTCAAAGATATCCCCTTTTATTCAATCTGTGAGCACCATCTCCTCCCCTTTGTAGGGATCGCCCATATTGCGTATATCCCAGAAGGTGGCAGGATCGTCGGCATCAGCGCCCTCGCACGGGCACTGGAATTCTTTGCGAAGAGGCCTCAGGTACAGGAGCGGCTGACAACCCAGCTCGCAGACCTCATCATGGAGAAGCTCAATCCGAAAGGGTGCATGGTCATCATCGATGCAGAACACCTCTGCATGAGTATACGCGGGATTAAAAAACCCGGGTCTAAGGTCGTTACCTCTGCGGTGAGGGGAATATTCAGGGCGAAACAGAGTACCCGGGAAGAGACGCTTGAGCTCATCAAGCAGAAACAATAAATCATAAGGAGGTGGTGAGAACTATATGAAAAAAACATAAGCGGCATGGAAGTTGCCGCCTTGATAAGGAATGCCGGAAAAACAATCTACTAAGTTGAAAGATGCATGTCCGATGTCCATTGCCCTAGTCATGTATGATCATGTATACTACAGGGTGTCTGAAATGGCAGCGGGAATAAAGGTGCATATATCATAATTTGCTATCGTTAACGTCAACAAAAGGGAGTGAACATGCCATCCATTGGTGAGATACAGGAAACCCAGTTGAAGGAGCAGAGACCCTATCCCCCCTGCCGCGCCGCATGTCCGGTTCATACCGATGTCCAGGCGTATGTAGGGCTCATTGCACAGGGTCGATATACAGAGGCGTTCGATCTGATTCGGTCGGTCAATCCTATCGCTTCTGCGTGTTCATTGATCTGTCATCATCCATGTGAGCAGGAGTGCAGGCGTTGTGATGTGGATGAGCCACTGGCGGTCCGCAACCTGAAACGTTTTGCGCTTGAACAGTCGATTGAATACCGAAGGAAGCGTCGTCACGCGATCCCTCAGTCGCGGAACAAGTCCGTCGCGATTATCGGATCCGGTCCATCAGGCCTGACGGCTGCAAATGATCTGGCAGACCTCGGATATAAGGTAACAATTTTTGAGCGCAACCCCGTGCTTGGCGGATTGCTCTCCTCCGCAATCCCCACCTACCGGCTGCCACGGGACTTCCTACAAGAGGACATCGATGACGTCCTTGCCAAAGGGGTCGAGGCGAAGACAAATTGTGAAATCGGCAAAGACATTACTATTACTGACCTCATGAATCAGTACAATGCGGTTCTCATCGCCGTGGGCCTTTCCTTGAGCCGTTCCCTGCCAATTCCCGGTGTGGAAGGACCAGACGTATTACTTGCCCTTCCCTTTTTGAGTGATATTGCGTTTGGTAAGAAACCCGAGCTGGGGAAGAAGGTTCTCGTGATCGGCGGGGGGAATGTGGCAATCGACGTTGCGCGCTCCGCACTGCGTCTGGGGGTAGAGAATGTTGAGATGGTCTGCCTCGAAAGTGCCGAGGAGATGCCGGCTTGGGAGTGGGAGATTCATGAAGCCCTCGATGAGAATGTCAAAATCACGAACAGGTGGGGTCCTAAAGCGGTTCGCAGGAGCAACGGCCGCGTCGAGGGTCTTGACGTGGTCAAGGTGAAGGCGGTGTTTGATGAGTCCGGCAGGTTCAGCCCTTCGTTCTATGAGGACCAGACCTCCTTCATTCCAGCGGACACGATAATCATCACAATCGGGCAGATGTCAAACCTCTCCTTCCTCAAGGATACCAAAGTGAAGGTTGATGAGAGGGGACGTCTCGCATGGAATGAGTCGACCCAGATGAGCAGTGCTCCAGGTGTGTTCGTCTCGGGTGAGGTCATTACCGGACCAGGTTCAGCGATTCAGGCTGCTGCGAACGGACATCGCGCTGCAAGGGCCATCCACCTCTACATCGAGGGAGAGAATGTGGAGGCTGCCCTCGTAGCTGAGGAGAAGGAGAAGATCGCGGAACTCCCTCCGGATATCTTGGAGATGATCAAGAAAGAATCGAGAGCGGATCTCAAGCTCATCTCACCCGATGTACGCTGTGCGGGGTTTACCCAGTTCGAGATCGGCTATGATGAGTACACCGCCCTCAGGGAAGCGTCACGGTGCCGGGCGTGCGGATCCGGTGCAGTAGTAAAACCTGAAAAGTGTGTTGCCTGCCTCACCTGTCTCAGGGTGTGTCCGTACGATGCCCCTGTGGTTACCAACAAGGCCGAGATACCCCCTGAGAGGTGCCAGGCTTGCGGCCTCTGCGCACCTGAGTGCCCCTGCCAGGCTATCAGCATGGTTGGGTATGACGTGAGAGAAGTCATTGACACAATGAAGGGTATTGTCGGCTCCGTCGATCCCAGGCGGGAGAAGCCTGTGCTTGTGGAGTTCTACTGTACCTATCATGTCGGCGTCAGCAAGACTCCTGGCACGGAGAACATACGCCAGGTACCGGTCCATTGCTCAGGTCGCGTCGGAGTTCTTGACATGCTCAAGGCATTCGAGTGCGGTGCCGATGGCGTGTATCTGTTGCTATGCTCTGAAGACCCCTGCAAACACAAAGGGGTTGTCTCCCGTATGAAGAAACGCATCGAATATACACAGAAGCTGCTCTCGGAGCTGGGGATCGAGAGTGGGCGCCTCCGCTATTTCGAGATTAGTGGAGAGCCAGGAGAAGCACGGAGACGTGCAGCTGAGGAAATGTCCAATCAGGTCAAGGTTTCACGATGAGGCAGTCGTCGAATCGCTTGTATACCTAAATTTGATAAAAGAGGGAGTGGAAAGACAATGATTGTCGGAGAAAAAAAACCTTTTGGAGAGATCTGGGATTTAGTCAAGGGGTTTCGGAACGTGCACGTACTTGGTTGTAACACCTGCGTTGCCATTTGTCATGCCGGCGGCGAAAAGGAGGCAGAGTCACTCGCCTCCATGCTCCGGATCAAGGCATCTCAGGAGGGTATACCCATGGAGGTCAGCAGTGGGGCCATCGAACGGCAGTGTGAGCCAGAGTACTTTTCCCCCGTCATGGAGACCCTGCGGACCCACGATCTTGTCATATCAACGGCCTGTGGCGTCGGTGTGAATTTCCTCGCTGATCTCATCGGCAACGTACAGGTGTATCCGGGGATCAACACCACATTCTTCGGAGGTGTGCCCAAGGCAGGGGTATTTACCGAGTTGTGCGCGGGCTGCGGCAATTGCATCCTGCACCTCACAGGCGGCATATGTCCCATAGCCAGATGTTCTAAAACACTGATGAACGGTCCCTGCGGGGGTACCAACAAGGGTAAATGCGAAGTAAGCGATGAAGTGGATTGCGCATGGTATCTCATCATAGAGAGGATGAAGCAGCTTGGCACCCTTGACAAGCTCGCTGAAATCCAGCCTCCACGGAACTGGTCGCCGGGCCCTTATGGCGGACCTCGCCGGGTAGTGGTGGAACATATTATGGATATAGAAGAACAGGAAGAAAAGAAAGCACAAGAGGGCGGGAGGTAGGAAAGATGAAGAGCGGAAGCAACCTTGAAAGAGTACTCGCGAGTGGTCAATTTGCGGTAACAGCAGAGTTAGGTCCGCCCATGAGTGCTGACGGGCATGAGATCATAAAGAAATCGCATATCTTGAAAGGATACTGCGAAGCCTCCAACATTACTGACTGCCAAACAGCGGTGGTCCGCATATCCAGTTTCGCCGCTGCGGTAATGACGATCAAGGAGGGCCTTGAGCCGGTGATGCAGATGACCTGCAGGGACCGCAACAGAATTGCGATACAGGCCGATCTCCTTGGTGCAGCGGCTCTAGGCATTAAAAACTGCCTCGTCATAGCCGGTGATCACCAGAAATTCAGCTCCGCAGGGAGGCTTAAAGGGCACCCTGGTGCTAAGAACGTATATGACGTAGATACGTGTCAGCTTGTAGCCATAATGAAGAAGATGCGTGACGAAGGTCTCCAGGAGGGCGGTGACAAACTGGAGGTGGCGCCTAAGTTCTTTATCGGCGCATCATGGACACCTGCTGGCGACCCCATTGACTTCAGGCCGATTAACCTGAAGAAAAAGGTGGATGCCGGCGCCGATTTTATCCAGACCCAGGGTATCTATGACGTGGAGATCTTTAAATCACAGATGGAAAAAGCAAGAAATCTTGGCCTCCACGAGAGAACAGCGATCCTCGGGGGGATCATTGTGCCGAAGAGCGCAATGATGCTCAAGTATATGGATTCCTCGGTTGCAGGGGTCTCCGTGCCAAAAGCGCTCATTCAACGGATGGCGAAGGCTAAGGACGCAGCGGGTGACGACAAGAAGAAGCAAAGAGAGTTTCAGGAACAGGAAGGCATCAAGATCACTGTCGATCTGATCAAGGAGGTGCTCGATATCCCCGGGGTCAGAGGTGTTCATATCCAGGCGATTGAGTGGGAGACTGCGGTGCCCGAGATCGTCAAGCTCGCAGGGCTCTACCCGCGGCCCAACATTCCTGAGGCATAAACTATAAAAATAAAGACTTTCATACGTTGACACTATTCCCCCTCGCCCCTCCCTTGGGAGGGGCGTAGTTACCAACCCTCTCCCCTGGCGGGAGAGGGGGGTGAGGGGGATGGAACGTTATTTATGACCTTTACTAAAATCCGTCTGAGGACAACACAACAATGAAAAATATGTATTCTATCATTTTATTTTCTATCCTGTCGATAGCGCTCATGCCCGCCTGTACGAAAATGGGCGGACAGGATTCTTCGGGTTCAGGGTATGTGGCAAAGGTTGGCTCATCAGTCATTACCGAGGAGGATGTAAAAAAAGAGTTGGGAACCCTCCCCCCTCATATACAACGTATCTTTACAGGACCCGAGGGAACAGAAAAGTTTGTTGATGAACTCGTGAAGAAAGAGATCCTTTATCAGGAAGCGAAGAAGAAAGGCCTCGAGGGTAACCAGGATTACAAAAAGAAGGTTGAAGACTTCAAGAAGTACACCCTCATCAGCCTTTTGCTCGAAAAAGAGATTGAGGACAAGGCCAAGGTAACAGAGAAGGACGTAAAGGACTACTACGAGGCCCACAAGGAGAACCTCGCGACCAGTGCACAGATAAGGGCGAGCCACATCCTCCTCAAGACTGAGGAAGAGGCGAAAAAAGTAAAGGAACAACTTGGCAAAGGCGGTGATTTCGCTCGCATCGCAAAGGAGAAGTCCCTTGATACGGGCTCCGCAAAAAACGGTGGCGACCTCGGGTTCTTCTCGAGGGGCCAGATGGTGCCAGAATTTGAACGTGCTGCCTTCAGCCTCAATGTCGGGGAAGTCAGCAGCCCTGTGAAGACCCAGTTCGGATATCATATCATTAAGGTGACAGACAAGAAGCAGGAACCCGTCGCGGAGTTTGAGAGGCTGAAAGACTCCCTTACTCAAAAGGTGACGGCAGAAAAACAGAAAGAGGTCTTCGATAGCTACCTGAACAGCCTGAAAAAGACATACAGTATCGAAATACGCAAAGAAGCCATCGTAAAACTTGGAACCCCTCCGAAAGAGGACACCGCTCCCAAACCGGGTGAGGTACCCTCTCAGCCTGAAAAGGGCGAACAAAAGGGAAAATAGCACATGAAGACAACTATCCATAGAACAGAATAGGAAACAGGCCTTCGAGATACAATACTCGCGGGCCTGTAATTCTCCGCTTCCCGGACAGAAGCATCTCTACTCCCTTTCCCATGTCTTCAAAGCAGATAAAGTTCCTCGTATGAGAAAAAAGATTTTTCAAAAATTATTCGCAAAACACTCCCAAAAACCTTTCTCCGCCTGGCAGATTGAGCTAACTTCACGCTGTCCTCTGAGATGTCGCATGTGCATAAGAGATTCCGCAAGGAAATGGCATACTGGGGACATGGATATTGCTGACTTTAAGAAACTCACTCCACATTTCAAGAATGCAGAAGCC
>Ga0315295_10002175_pt1 | contig 16653 bp, 12 predicted proteins | sample YL17G14_0_MG_FD_204453 | JGI IMG/M metagenome (GOLD analysis project Ga0315295, IMG submission 204453) | Sediment microbial communities from Yellowstone Lake, YNP, Wyoming, USA - YL17G14_0 | ecosystem: Environmental > Aquatic > Freshwater > Lake > Sediment | place: USA: Wyoming | collected... | reverse complement strand
TCGAGGATGTACAGGTCGCGGTACTCCGTCGGCCCGATGTGGTACGAGGCGATGGAGTCGCCCGGGACCACCGCGAACGGGAGCTGGCCGGCGTAGGTGTTGACCGCCTGGGCGGTCGTGCCGACGCCGATGTTGACGTAGTTCGGGCCGACCAGCCGGACGTTGGTGTCCTGCTGCTCGTCGAACGTGATCTTCTCCTGCGGATGGCCCCAGATGATCGACGGCATGCCGCCGGCCTGGGTGATGTGCAGGAGGGCCTTGTCCACCTGGTTGCGGAACGCGCCGGTCGCGTAGGTGGAGGTGGTCGCGGCCACGAAGGTGGAGGGATCGAAGCTGTGCGCGTTCGTGGTCAGGAGCTGGCGAAGGCCGGTGAAGGCATTCGCGTCGTACAGGCCGAACTCGTCGTCAGCCGTGCCGGAAGCGACCGTGGCGTTGCCGCCGAAGATCTGCTTCTGCATCTTGTGGGACATGGCACGAAGGCCACCCTGAAGCTCGATCGCCTCGGGGTTGTAGTTCATGCCGCCCGCCATGACGGCGAACTGGGACTTCAGCGAGATGCCGCGCCGGGTGGCGAGGATCGCGACGTTCGTGGACTTCCGCTCGTAGGTGCTGGTGTCATCGGACACCGTGCCGAGCTCGGCCATGAACTTCGCATCGCCGTAGGCCGTGATCTGGTTCCACGCATGGAGCAAGCCGTTGGCCGGCTCCTTGGGGAACCGGTCGTAGGCCGGGAACATGCGGATGAAGACCTCGTAGAGCATCGGCTCGAGGTCCTGGCGGATCAGGGCGGTGGCCCCGCCCGTATCCAGGGCCTTGGCGATCTCCGGCGAGAGCTGGCCGCTCAACTGGTTGAACGCGTTCTGGGCCGAGAAGCCCGCCGTGTTCAGCCAGAGATCGAGCGGGATGCCCGTGTCCTTCGCAGCAGCCTGGCGAGTGATGAGCTCGATGATGTTGCTGGTGGACTTGGTGCGGAGGGTGTCGGTGAGCGCCATGCGCTCATCCGGCGTGATGTAGCGGCGGGTTGTGGGAGCCGGAGTGCCCTGGTCCTCGACGCCCTTGATCTCGGGCATCGCGACATTGGGGGCCTCGTTCATCTTCAGGAGCGTCTGACCGATCTGCTCCTGCGTCTCGAGGACACCCTTCAGGAGGGCCTCCAGCTCTGGCGACATTGCCATGCTGGTCAACCTTTCTTGAGGAGGGTGAGGAAGTCGTCGCCGTAGACCGACTTCAGGCTCTCGAACTGCTCGGTGGCCTGGCGGACTGTGGCGCGACGACCTACGGGGGTTGCGGACAGGCGAACCAGGATGTCGGCCGTGTTCGCGAGGACCTTCTCGGCCGCCGCGATTGCCGCATCCCGCTCGAGAACGGCGTCGTCCAGCGCCTTCTTGGTGTCGATCAGCTCGCGGGTGATCGCCTTCAGGAGGTCGCTGGAGGTCCGCAGGGAAGCGACCACGGTGGGCTCCAGGATCTGGAGCGCCGGCTCGACTTCCTCGACCTCGGGCTCGCCGGAAAGACCGATGGCCGCCCATGGGTTCAGGGGCAGGCTCTCGTCCTCGTCCGTTTCCTCGTTCTCAGGGGCGCTCGACAGAGCTTCCTGCGAGGTGCCGTCGTTCGCGGGCTTGGACCCGCGATTGCCGGTGTCGATGGAAACGTCCGCGTACGGCGTCTTGATGTTCACCGTCGCGTCCGTGATGTCAGGCTCGACCAATGTGAAGGCGGCCTCGCCCGAGTTGCTGGTGATGGTGGTGAAGTTGTCGAGGGAGGCCACGACTGCCTCCTCGGTCACTTCCTCCGCCGGGATCTCGGCGTCGGCCTCGATCTGATCCTCGATCTCCTCGGCCGTCAGGTCCTCTTCCTCGAGGGACTCCTCGCCCTTGGTGACGCCCCCGTTGAGGGCCTTCACGGCGTACTCGACCCATGACCGAGGGTTGGCCGGCACGCCGACCAGGGAGGTCTCGAGGAGATCGACATGGTTGATCTCGTACGAGCCGGTCTTCCGGTCGCGCACGGCGCCGTTCTCCGGGATCATCGCGCCGATGGAGAGGCCGAGCTGGGTGCCACCGTTGATGGCCTCCCATGCTTTGACGGCCCGCTCGTTGCTCTGGTTCACGATGATGTCCAGGGCCAGGTCGTGGATGCTGGAGTCCTGCGGGTGGGAGCGGATGATGGCCCGCTCGACCGATCCCGCGACATCCTCGGGCACCCGGTACTCGTGGTTGAGGAAGATCGTCAGGTTGTTGTTGGCGGCGTTCTCCATGTCGGAGAGTGCCGACGGGTTCATGGTGTCGCCATGACGGTCCTTGACCGTCGAGCTGGCGATCCCGTGTAGCCTCATCTTGCCGTCTGGTCCCATGCTCGCCTTGAGCATGGGCGCGAAGATCTTGAACATCGGGTTCATGCGGACGCCTCCGGCGCTTCAGTAGTGGCGGGGGGCTGGGCATTCGCCAGCGCCGTCACGTACTCGTCGAACTTCTGGGCCGCGAAGTCCCAACTGAATGTCTTCGCGTGGGCGGCACCGGCCTCACCGAGGTCTCGCCGCAGCCCCTTGGAGTGGTACAGGCGCCCGACCGCGTCCGTGAAGGCGTCGATGTCGGGCAACCAGTTGTCCTCGCCTGCGGGAGTCGTCAATAGACCCCGAGGCTCAAGGAGGATCCCTCCGGGCCCGACCACTTCCGGGATGGCGGACACGTTCTGGGCAACGATGGGAATGCCGCACGAAGCGGCCTCGAGGAGGGTCAGGCCGAAGCCCTCGCCCCGCGAGGTGGAGACGAAGCAGTCGAAGGCCGAGTACAGGACATTGAGGTCCTGGAGAGCCCAGCCCTCGAAGCTGGAGTGAAGGCCGGGGAAGTGGAACCGCGTCGGGTCCACCGTATCGGCCTCCCGGGAGAGCAGAGCCTGGAAGCGGATCCCCGCCGTGGGGCCTTCGTCCTGGCAGTGGAAGTGGACGTCGATGTCCTTGAACTTTTTCATCAGCGGCCAGAGGGCCTTGACCAGTGCCGAGTAGTCCTTCCGTCCGCTGTTCGAGTCCACCCTTCCGATCAGGAAGTTCTGGGGATCGAAGTTGAATGCCCGCTTGCAGTCCGCCTTCGTCTTGCAGACGATCCCGGTGCTGGTGACCTTGGGCTTCTCCCAGATCGGCCAGAAGACCTCCGGGTCGGCACCGTGGTAGACCATCTCGCTCGGCTGGTAGTGCTGTTGTCCCCACTTGCTCATGGCGACGACATTGGTGACCTTCGGGAGGAGCGTCATCCATCGAGGAGGTAGGTTCGTGCCGTCGTCCGGCGTGTACGCGATCAGGGGCCGGTACTGGAGAAGGATCCGTTCCGGGTCGTACTTGTTGTCGAACAGGAACTGGAGAACGACCTGGGGATCCGCCAGGGTGACCACGACATCCGGCTCGACCTTGGCGAGCATCTCGATGATCCTGGACAGCCCGTAGATGTCCGACGGGGAAAGGAGGTCCGGGCGGTAGAGGCGCATTGGCGTCGTGTGGTCATGGCCTGGGCGCTCGCAGGGCCATGAGTCGCCCCTGTAGTTGACGGCTAGGACCGAGACCTCGTGGCCGTAGTCCTCGACCAGCCGCTCACCGATGGCATGCGTGACGCGGGCAAAGCCCGTGGTGCAGCCGGCATCGCTCAACCAGAGAACTTTCGACAAGGGAACTCCTCCACGCCCAAAGGGCTTATGGTTGGGGTGCCGGCGGATGGACCGTAGCGCGGCCCGGCTGGCTCGCTGCCCGCCTCCGCCGGTACTCTGCCCCGTTCTTCCTCCACCACTCCCGGGTGTACGCCTTGCGGCGCTCCACGCCCTCGACCGTCCTGCGTGGGTGACCGTAGACGGACATCGGGGCAACAGCAAATGCCAGCGCTGGAACATCCAGGCTGGTGGTGTAGTCGTAGAAGTGCCGCTCGCGGGCGATGTACGCCCTCATGGCCTCGCGAGGATTGCGACCCTCGAGGATCGCTAGAGCCCGCTCCTGGTCAAGGTCCTCTCGGGGAACGCACCATCGGACCCAGACCATGGTCTACTGGCGGCGGACGGTAATGGTTACCTCCGGGCTGGTCGTCTGAACGCGACCGCCCTGATAAGTGACTTCCCACTGGACGACATAGGTGCCCGGGACAGAAAGGTCGTTCGCCGCCCACGAGTAGCTCACCCGGCCGTTGACGGCGTCGAGGATGTCGGCCCCCGAGTTGACCTGGTAGCGGCGGTCATCCTGCCTCCGCATCTGGAAGCGCACGGAGCAGTTGGTCAGGTTCAGGACCTGAGTCGGGTCGTCCTCTTCATGAATGACGGCTGCGATGTCCGGGGCGGTATCGCCCTGGACGAAGGTGAGACTCATGCGACCTCCGCATCGAGGAGGAAGGTCCGTCGCCTCGTGTGCGACCACGAGGTGCTGACCGTGGCGGCGATGGTCCGGGCCGAGGTGATGGCTTCGATAGTCTGAGCCGAGAGCGTCCCCGCGATCGTCCGAGCCGAGAAGGTCGCCTCGATCTCGGTGATGATCCGCTCGCTGATCGAGGCATCGACCGGGAAGTTGCCGTAGCCGGGCCCGGCAATGGAGGCGTAGACGATGAAGTGCTGGACGCCCGCCCCGCTGATCGAGGCATCGACCGGGAAGGATCCGGCTACCAGCGCCTTGGTGGAAGCGTCCACCGTGAGGTTGCCGAGACCAAGGACGGAGATGAGGGCGGCGGCCGTGAGGGAGCCGGTAACGGTCCCCTGGAAGACCGCGTCTGCGACGAAGGAACCGCCGGCCGCACCAAGAACGATCTCGGCATCGGCCGTGATCGAGGATGTCCGGGGGGTCAGGAGGACGGCGTCGGTGGCAAACCCGACCATTCGGGTGGCCCCGATGACCGCCTGGGCCCCGAAGCTCGCCTGGGAGACCGTCTTCAGCAGCGCGTCGGCGGTAGCCGAGCCACTGCTCGTCCGGCGCACGACCGCGCTTGCCGTGATGGTAGCAGACGCCGTGCGCGTTACAACGGCATCCGCAGAGAAAGCTCCAACACCGGATCCGGCGATCCACGCCCCGGCAGTCAAGGCCCGCGTGTATGACGCGAATATGACGGCGTCGGCGCTCGTCGCCCCCACGGATTGCCCACGGATTACGGCATCGGCCGCGAACGATCCGGCCCCAGCAGTGGGGCTCAGGATGTAGGCGTTAGCAGTCAGTGATCCCGTTGACGGCCGGGTGATGATGGCGTCGGTCGTCAGGGTGCTGGACGAAGTAGCTCGGACTACCGCGTCTGCGGCGAAGGTTCCAGATGTGGTCGCCCTGACGACCGCATCCAGCGCGAACGACTGTGCAACCAGCTTCGTAACAACAGCATCAGCAACTACGAAGCTGGACTGCGAAGTTACGAAGACCGCGTCGGCCGTCAGGCTATGAACGGTCTCTGCGCGGATGACCGCGTCTGTCCATAGACCATTGATAGACGAGGCGAGGATCGTCGCGTCTAGGGTGGCGGACGCGACCGTCTGGCTCCCGACAACCGCGTCCGCCGGAAGGCTACCGGAACCAGGGCGGGTGATTGCGGCGCTGGCCGGGAAGTCGAAGAAGTAGGGGCCGGCGATCCACGCCTCGGCGTTGAAGAAGCCTGCGTTCCCGGACTTGATGAAGGCATCGACCAGCAGGCGTCCCGACAGGAAGGCACTGACCGTGAAGGTGGCCGACTTCCATGCGGCGGCCGTGAACGATCCCGCCTGGCTCCCGAAGACCACCGCGTCCATCGAGGACGAGGCGCCAGGATGCCCCAGGAGGACCGCAAACAGGCTGAAGGCCGTACCACTCTGCTGCCGGGCGATGACGGCGTCAGCGGTGCTCGAGGAGGCCCTGGCGAGGCGTAGAATGGCGTCGGCCGTCAGGCTAGAGGCCCACGCACCTCGAAGAACAGCGTCGGCAAGAAGCGATCCCGACTGAGTCTGCCTGACGACCGCATTCCCACTGAACGAACCAGTCTTCGGCGCGAGTACGATGGCGTTGGTCGTCAGGCTGGCCGCGAAGACCCGTCGAATGACGGCGTCGGCTTTCGGTTCTCCTCCGGCAGTCCGCCTGACGACCGCATTCGCAGAGAAGGAGGTCACCGTGGACTTGAGGACGATGCTGTCCGAGCTGAAGGACGAGCTGACCGGGGCGAGGATCAGCGCGTCAATCGAGGAGGTCCGAGAGGCCACAGCAAGGGTGACCGAGTCCAACCGGAAGCTGTCGGAGGCGCTCCTGAGCGTGCTGGCGGAGGCCAAGAAGGACCCGGTCTGGGGCGAGAGGATCGTGGACCCTGTCTGGAAGGCGCTCGAGCTAGAGCCCCGGACGACCGCCGAGCTGGCGAAGGAGAACGAGACCGAGCTCTTGAGGATGCTCGCGACGCTGAAAGATCCCGGGACCGCCGCGTAGATCGAGGCGTTGAGGGTGGCGCTTCCTGGCACCGCCCTCCGCAGGACAGCATTCAGGGTTGTCGCGGATGCTGACGATTTCTTGACGATTGCCGCGACCGTGGTCGAGGAGCTGACCGTCGCCTTGATCGTCGCGGCGGCGGTGAAGGTCCCGGTCGCGGTCCGCAGCTTGATCGCGTTGACGGTCGTTGCGCCGAGCTGGTCAGGCTTCCTGACAACGGCGCTGGCCGGGAAGTCGAAGAAGTAGGGGCCGGCGATCCACGCCTCGGCGTTGAAGAAGCCCGTGTTGCCGGAGACGATGAAGGCATCGACCCTGATCGCCCCCGCGATCCACGCGGCGACCGGGAAGATGCCGGCCTTGACCGCCTGGATGGTGAAGGTCGAGGTGGTGGACTTCCACAGGGTGGCGTCTGCGGTCAGGGTTCCGGTCTGCGTGCGGCGGAGGACCGCCGCGACCGTGAAGCTGCCGGATGCCGACTTCGCGAGGACCGCATTGACAGTCGTCGACCCCGTCTGGGTCCGCCTGATGACGGCCCTGATCAGGGCGTCGTCGTTGGCGATGGTCGCCTTGAGGGTGGCGTTGACCGTCGTCGTGCCGGTCTGGGTGCGCTTCAGGACGGCGTTCGCGGTGGTGCTGCCCGACATCGACGCCTTGATCGTCGCGGCTGCCGTGAACGACCCGGCAAGCGTCTTCCGCAGGACCGCGTTCGCCGTGGCGGTGCCGGCCTGCGTGCGCTTGATCGTCGCATCGGCCTTCGGAACACCGCTGATCGTGGCCTTGATCGTGACCGAGGCGAAGAACGATCCCGCGACCGTGATCCGGGTGACTGCATCGGCCTTGGCCGAGCCGTAGCCCGTCCCCTTGATGACGGCGTCGGCCTTCGCGCTGGAGGAGAACAGCACCTTGATCGCGGCCGAAGCGGGGAAGGATCCTGCGGACGATGCCTTGACGATGGCACCGACGGCGAACGATGCGGACCCGCTGCCCCTGACCACGGCGTTGGCGGAGAACGAGCCAAGCTTCGTCTGCTGGAGCCAGGCGGCGGTCGTGAACGTGCCGGCCTGGCCGCGCTTGATGACTGCGTCGATCTTGGGCGTGCCCGTCTGCGTAGCACGGATCGCGGCGGCGACCGGGAACGTGCCGGCGATGGTCCCGCGAACGATAGCGTTGACCGGCGTCGACCCGGCGACACCGGCCTTGACGACGGCGTTGAGGTTGAACGATCCCGTGCGGGTGATCTGGATCCAGGCCGCGACCGTGAAGCCTGCCGGCGTCCTCGTCGTCTTGGTGACGGCGTTGACCGTGAAGGACCCGGCCTGCCCGATCTTCTTGATGACGGCATTGACGGGGAACGTGAAGGTGGTGGCCCCGTAGACCAGGGCGGCGACCGCGATGCCGGCGGGCGTGACCGTGGCCTTGATCGTGGCCGCGACCGAGAAGCTCGAGGCGTTGGTCTTCTGAAGCCAGGCGGCGACCGTGAATGTCGAGGCGGACTGCTTCAAGGTGATGGCGCTGGCGGAGAACGATCCAGCAACCTGGACACGGATCGTCGCCGCGACGGAGAAGCTGGATGCACCGCTGCGACCGATGACCGCATCGGCCTTTGGCGTCCCGTAGAGCGTTGTCTTCGTAGCGGCGTTGGCCGTGAGCGATCCGGCCTGTGTGCGCTTGATCGTCGCCGCGACCGTGATCGAGCCGGAGTTCGTCAGGCGCTTGGTGGCGTCGGCCGCGAACGACCCAGTCTGGCCCCGCTTGATCGCTGCGTTGGCGGAGAACGAGACAGCATTGGTCTTCTGGAGCCACGCCGCAACAGGGAAGGTCGATCCCTGGACTCGACGAACCACGGCATCGGCCTTGGGCGACCCGACAGCCGTGATCCGGGTGGTGGCCGAAGCGACGAACGACGAGCCGACGCTGATCCTGGTGGTCGCCTGTGCCAGGAACGACCCGTAGCCCGTCCCACGGATGACCGAGTTCGCCGTCAGGCTCGAGGCATTGGTCTTCTGGATCCACGCCGCGACCGGGAAGCCGGTGGGGGTGATCGTCCGCTTCAGCGTGGCCGCAGCCGTGAAGGACCCGGTCTGGGTCCGCTTCAGCGCGGCGTTCGCTGTCGTGGATCCGGTTTGCGTCCGCTTCAGAACGGAGTTGACGGTCGGCGAGCCGGACTGGGTCCGCTTGATGGTTGCGTCGGCGGTGAACGAGCCGCTGGTCGTCTTCCTGATGATCGAGGAAGCCGAGAACGACCCGATGATCGTCTGCTGGCCCGCCACGATGACGGCTCCACCGGTCCCGTCGTTGTTGCCGATGTAGAAGGTCGCGGTCTGGGTCCGCAGGCGGATGGCGTCAGAGAGGAAGGAGCCCGATTGCGGCTTCGCGATGACGGCGTTCGCCGCGAATGTGCTGCTGGCGGTCTTGGTGGTTACCGCGTTGACGGTCGTGGACCCAGACTGCGTGCGCTTCAGGACGGCGTTGACCGTCGTGCTCCCCGTCTGCGTTCGCTTCAGCGTCGCATTCGCGGTAGTTGTCTGGGCGGTCGTCGCCTCGAGCGTGGCGTTCGCGGTCGTGCTGCCGGCCTGGGTCCTCTTGAGAACAGCGTTCGCTGTGGTGGACCCCGTCTGGGTGCGCTTGATGACCGCGTTCGCCGCGAACGACCCGGTCTTGGTCGTCGCACCAGCAGCGACGTACGTGGCATCAGCGGTGAAGGCGGCGCTCGTCCCGTTGCCCGTGTTGTAGCGGGCGAGGACCTCGTTCGGGGTAAGGACGACGTCGTAGAGGGCGACCTCATCGAGCAGGCCCGACAGCTTGTTGCTGCCCGTCCCGTTCATACGCCCGATGCTCACGTTGGCGACGGGCGAGGTGAGAGTCTGGTTCGGGTAGCCTGCGTCGAGCGCTAGGGCCACTCCGTCGCAGTACAGCGCCCGAGTCGCGCCGTTCTTGGTGGCAACGATGTGGTGCCAGTTGGTGTCCGCGAGGACCGCCGTACTGGACACCGCGAACGCGACGACCGCGTAGCCTTGGTACCACTGGATCTTGCCCGCAGCGTCGGCCATGATGCCCCAGCCCGTCGATCCGCTGCCGGGGTTGTTGGAGAGGAACCAGTGGATGACCCCGGTGGCGTCACGTTTCAGCCAGCACTCGACCGAGAACGGGCCGTCCCCGAAGTCGAAGTCGGCGTGGTCCGTGGCCTCCGCGTAGACGCCCACACCGGTCCACGAGATCGCCTTCCCGCTGTCGGCATAGATGGCGCTCGCCTGTCCGTAGGTCGGTGAGCCGGTGACGGTCGCGGGGTGGGAGTTGCCGGACGAGTCGGTGAGGTTCCCGCTCGCGTCGTCCATCCGCCAGTACGCCTTTGGGCTGCGCTGGAGGACGAACCCGGCGTACTTGCCTCCCCCACCCCACGTCTTCTTGATGACGGCGTTCGCCGCGAAGGTCGGCGTCTGCGTCTTCTTGATGACGGCGTCGGCCTTCTTGTCGGTGAAGGTATAGGTCGTTGAGGGAATGACCTTGACCGCGCCACCCGTTCCGTCGTTGTTGCCGATGAAGAAGGTGCCGGCCTGGGTCTTCTTGTTAGCGGCGTTCGCGGTAAAGGTCGGCGTGAGCGTCTTCTTGATGACGGCGTTCGCCGCAAAGGAACCGGTCTGGGTGGTGTAGCTCGCCGTCGTCCCGATCAGCGCGAAGCCGACGACGCCCCATGCGTCCGAGTCGGTGATCGAGGCCGTGCCGCCATCGATAGTCCCGGCGCGATACACCACAACTCGGTACGTAAAATCATTGTTGCCGTTGGAAGTCCAAGCCTCGGCAGATGACCCGTACATCTGTACTTGACTGGCAACCACATCCGATGTCGCGCAGTTCCAGTCAAAGTTGTTGATGGGATCGGCGGACCCGGTGCGGGCTACGACAATCCAGTACTTTGTCGAGGCGGTGACATTCGCGGGGGAACTGAACGTAAATGTGTTCCAGCCGGTAGCAGGACTGGCGACTGTTGCCGATGCGAGGGTAGTCGCGGATGGGTGGTCGCCACCTGACGCATCATTGGTCCGCAGAGCTAGGGTGATGCCATCCGTAGGCGAATTGTTTTGCGTGAGGTAAATGGAGATGCCTTTGACGGACCCGGTGGCAGAGAACGCAAGACTCTGCGCCCGGAACCAGACGTTAGAAGAAACGCCAATGGGCTGCCCTGCTCCCGCCGTCTCTTGTTTGGCGCTGTCGTCATAGGTTTCGGCGTACTGCAACTGGATCGCGCCGTCGGTGCCGCTGCTCTCGGCGTACTCGGCGACCTCGGTCCACGTCCCACCGGACATCCCGGTGAACTGGACGATGGCGTTGTCATCGTTGACGGCGACGAAGTTGAGTGCCAGCCGGTCAGCGCCGAGCGTCTGGACGCTGGCATCGCTGGCGGTGGTCCCGGTGCCGACACCGTTGGCCGTGGCCCCGGCGGTGCCGTTCTCGATGACGGTGGCGAGCGTGGTGCCGGTGCTTACGTCGGTGAACTGGTAGGAGCGGATGTAGAGGTCTTCGGAGGTGGAGTTGGCCCCGGAGATCGTCGGGGCGCTGGTGGAGAGCGCCCGGCCGATGTAGATGCTCTGGAGCGCGGCGGTGCCCGAGCCGACCGGCTGGTCTACGGCAACGGCGGTCCAGACGTTGTCGGTCCCGGCAAGGTTCTCGATGTTCGTCCCGACGATGGTCGTGATCGCGCCAGTGGTCGTCCCGTCTTGAAGGATCTGGACGATAAAGATATTCCCGAGTGCGGTTGCTGCTTGACAGGTATACGACCACGGCCCCGTCGAGTCGGTGGCTCCGGTTCCCGCGTTAACGTAGGTCGGCGCGGCCATCAGCCAGTGCCGCCGTAGTCAATGTCGCTGCGCCACACGCAGTCGCCGTCGGTGTGCGGGCCGCCGTTGGTCGGGGAGTAGAGGCGGTACAGCACGCCCGGCTGGAGGTTCTTGGCCTGCCACGCACCGGACATCGCCACCTCGCGCTCGACGCGGTCCGTCGAGTAGTTGGTCGGCAGCGGCGTGGAGATGATGACGTTCGTCTCCACGCCGCCGATCGTCTGGGTCAGCACGAAGCGGCGATGCGGGAAGGTAACTTCCTGCGGCGGCATCAGCGTTCTCCGGGCACAGCGAAGCCCCGGGCCGAAACCCGGGGCTCAAACGTATTCATGTTGTCCGAGAGGGCTGCTGCCATTGTATTGGCACCCTTCGACGCTCCATTGCATTGGAGCGGCTATTGGTCGTTCAGTGGCTCATCGCCTTGCTGATGCTCGTCCCGTGGAGCCTACCACGCCCGTCTACCCACCCAGCATCCTGCTGGCGATCTCCTCCACATCGTCACCGCCGCAGACGATGCCGTTGGGAAGAAGCCACATGTTCAGGGTCCTGCCATCAGCGTGCTTCTTGCCGACGCCGATGGCGGCGATCTTGCCACCGGTCATGAGGTTCCCGACATGCCGGACCGTGTAGTAGAACTGGTCGCCATCCCCGAGGATGACGCAGAAGAGGGGGCGCCCTGTGGCCTTGTGGTGAAGGAACCATGTCCCCGGCTGGCGCATGAGCTCCTTGTGCTCCTCAACCCAGCCGCCCTTGTCGAGGTCGATCCCGACATTGCCCCGGGAACGGTCAACCGGTTCCGCGACAAGGAAGAACTCGTTGTCACCCAGCCATCCGGTGGGAGGTGAGTCGCTGGCCGGGATCTCGACAGCCTGGCCCTCGATGATCTCCATCGTCACCACGTCACCCCGAGCTTCTCCTTGGCCTTCTCACGCGTGATCGCCTTGTATCCGACTGAGTCGAGCTGCCACTCGCGGAACTTCTGCTCCTCCTCCGTGCGGAAAGCGATCTCACGCAGGAACATCTCCTCGGTGATGATGGTCTGGCCGACGTGTCCGATCTTCACCGAGGTGTCTACGAAGACTCGGCAGCCGGCCTCCTTGGCCTGCCGGCAGAACATGAAGTCCTCTCCGTACTCTCCGCCCCAGGTGAAGAAGGGAGGGGGAGGCATGTGCTTGCGCGTCTCGAGGTCCGGGAAGTCCTCGCCCGTCCAGTGCTGGAGGATCCTGTCAAAGACGCGCCGATGGATGAGCATGAAGGCCATGCCCGATGCGTCGACCTCGACGGCCGAGTCTTCGTCCCAGGACTCGAGGAAGGTGTAGCCGTGCTCGGCTTCCTTGGCCTTCACATAGAGGGTCGGCTGGTAGGGAGCTGCACGCTGGAAGCACAGACCTCCCACCATGTCGAGGTTGAACTTTACCTGGGTCTCGATGAGCGTCTTGATGGCTGACGGCTGGAACACCATGTCGGAGTCGATGAACAGGATCCAGTCCCCGTCCATCTTGTTGATGCACTCGTTCCGCTGGTGGACGAGGACATTGCCCTGGACGATGTACCTCTGGACGAACTCACCCTCGGCAAGGTAACTACGGTCGTCCATCATCCAACTGATGGTCGTCTGGGCAGCCACGTTGTCGCGGGTGACCATGGCGATCGTGCCAACGCACTTCGCCCCGGCTGGGAGGTTCTCGTTGATCTGGAGAACCTCCATCTCCGTACCGTCGTGGATCCCGACCTTCCGCGCTCGGCGGGTCTTAGGCTTGCGTGTCGTCATCTCAGGAGACGACGATGCTCTTGGCGGTGGCGAGGGCCCCATCCTTCTCGCTGTAGAGCTGGACGGTGTACGTCCCGGCCACCGGGAAGATGTACGAGTTGAACGCGAAGTTGCCATCCGGCGTGGTCCCGAAGACCTGGGAGCGACCCACCTCGGCCCCGTTCACGACGAAGCTCAGGTAGAAGCGACCCTCGGGGGTTGTCGGGTAGAGCGCGGAGTTGAACTCGCTGACATCGTTCGGCTCGCTGCCGGTGATGGCGAACGAGCAGACATCCTTCTTGGCGTAGATGGTGCTCGGCTCCGCGAGGGGGTTGTCCGACAGGTCGGTTCCTGTGAAGACGGTGATCGTGACTGCCATTAGAGATCCTCCGGCGCTACATGGACGAGCTGGTTGCTCGCAAGGATACCCGGCCGGGATCCGGCTACCAAGCCAGTTCCCTGAGTCTGCTCAACTTCGGGGCCACCGTGGTGGACGGATCGCTTCCCCCATCGAACGGTGTCAGGAACACTTCCTCGCGAGGCTCCTCTCCTCCCCACTTCTCACGGTGGTACTGCTTGTTCAGCGGGTACGTCCGGTCGTTGGATTTCCGGCGTCCGATCTCCTTGATCGTCTGGCTCGCAAGGTGCCTCGTGGTGGCTGGGACATCAACGAACCAGACGCCCCCGACCCTCTTGGCCCTCCACTCCCAGTCGCAGTCCTCGCAGTAGGCCGGGTGGTAAGCCTCGTCGAACCAGCCGACCTTCTCGATGGCGCTATCGTTCACGGCGAAGGCCGCGAAACGGCAGTTCTCCAGCCACGCGAGCTGGGGTCCCTCGGCGGCCCACATGACATCCGCCAGGCGCTCCATGTCGCCCGGCGCGAAGATGATGTCGTCGTTGACGAAGAACCACCACGGAGCCCGTAGGTTGGCCTTGATGGCGAGGTTGACCGAGGCCGCGAAGCCAAGGTTCGTCCCAGGCCGGCAGACATGCCGATCCGGCATCCACCGCCGGTCCTCGTCGTAGCGCCCCCCGTTGTCGATGACGTAGTAGCGCCGTACCTCCGCGTCGATGCTCGACTCCATCCCGTCAAGAAGGTCGTAGCGATCGAGGACCGGGACGGCGAGGACGGGGATCACGGGAAGGCACGGTAGTAGTGGTGGACGATGCGGCCGATGAATGAGTGCTTGACCCCTGCCTCCCTCATGCGCTCCCACATGTCGGCGTCCCCGTTCTGTCCCCTCTCCAGGCAGTCCCTCCGATAGCGGAACTCGAGCGATCTGCGGTAGATGTAGGACCCCTGCGTGACCTTCGACTCACCAAGCGGAAGTCTCCCGTAGAGCTGTCCGGTCGGTAGGGGAGGATCGCCCTTGAAGGTGTCGCTCATGCCCCAGACGAAGTCCGCACCCGAGCGTTCGGCCTCAGCGAGCAGGACCTCGTGGTTGTCGGGCGTTTTCTCGTCATCGTCATTCAGGACGCTGACCCACTCTCCCCTGGCGAAGTCGAGTCCGTAGTTGAGGGCCGTCAGGCCGTACAGACCCCAGCCAGCCGGACCTCTCTTGTTGTCGAGGTCGATGAAGCCATCGGGGTAGATGTCGTGGGCCAGGTTCCAGAACCGGAAGCGGCGATCGTTCCGGCAGAGGGCCCCCATGGAGGCAACCGTCCCCTCGTCCGTCCCGTCACCGACGACGAGGCACTCCCAGTCAGGATCCGTCTGGGCAAGGATGGAAGGGATGGCCCGATCCATGAGGAGCCCTGGTCGGTTGTAGGTGGGGATGATGACCGAGATCATCACCGCCCCCAGAACTTCCTGATCGGTCTCTCGACCGGGATGATCTCCTTCTCGATCGTGTCGTGGCGGCCCCTCCAGCGGACCTCGTCTTCGGTCCAGCCGGCCTGGGCGTTCTTGTAGGTGTCGTCCCATGGTGCGGCGTTGGGCGACTCCCAGGCCGGGTGGAGGTGTTCCACGATCGCGTCGTTGGCCCATGCGAGCTCTCCCCTCATGGAGGCCGTGAAGAACATCTCGTTGTCCGCGAAGTTGTGCTTGTAGCCGGGGTGGAAGGCCAGCCCAGGTGCGTCGAAAACCGCCTGCTTCAGGTACTCGCGGTGGATCACGGCCTGCGTGCCGGCCATGTTGTGCATGTCGTTCATGACCACGCAGCGCGGTCCGGTCTGCATGAGGCGCAGGGTGTTGGTCAGCCAGCCCGGGTGGTGGATGACATCGTCGGATCCGAAGAACATCGTCTTGGCGTCGTCGAGATGGTCGATGAGCTTGTTCATGCGGGTGACGTAGCGACGGTCCTCGCCATCTGAGTCATCGAGATACCACTCGCCCAGCTCGTCGAGAATGTCCATCGACTCGACATCGCTGACCGCGAAGAGGATGAAGTGCTCCTCGGGCGTTGACTCGTGGATGCTCTCCACGGTGCGCCTGATGTTCTGCGGCCGGTTCAGGGACGGCACCAGGATGGCGCAGGGCAGGAGATCCTCGGCCTCCTTCCAGATCGTGCCAGCCGCGATCATGGGACGCGGGATGAGCTCGTCAACGGCCTCCTTGACCGTCGTGAAGTAGTCGTGTCCGCAGAGCAGTCCACCAGGAGCGAGGAGGGGTCTCCAAGCCTTGATGTCGGCCTTCACTGACTCCGTGTCGTGGGCTCCGTCGATGAAGATCATGTCGAAGGTCTCGCCCGCCTTGGCGAACATCGCTGCTGCCTCGACGGACTGCATCCGGGCCGGGATGATGTTCTCGGCAGCGTTCTTCTTGAACTCCTCCCAGAGCCAGTTCCACGGCTCCGGGTGGTCCTTCCAGGAGGGATCATCATTGGTCTCTGGCGATCCCAGGAAGGTATCGACGGCGTAGACCACGCCTTCGGTGTTGTCGGAAAGGGCTGCGGTGCTTCTACCCAGCCAGGATCCGACCTCGAGGATGCGGCTGTGGCGGCGAGCCTGGCGGGCCAGCCAGGTCAGTTCCTCGATGCTCATCCAGCCTACGATGGAGTCCGCCCGCTCGATCATTCCAGCCACCTGGGATGAGGGTAGTAGTGGTGGATTACCTTCGGCACGAAGACCCATCTCCTTCCATCGGCTGCGATCCGGTTGTGGAGGTCCCAATCGAGCGACACCTGTCGCGAGACGCATGCTGGATCGTACCGGTAGTTGAGGCTCGCCCTGATGATCTCGGCACCGCTTGCCAAGTTCCCACCGGCCAAGGGCTCGCTGCCGATGAGCTCGTTCCAGTTGTCCGGCCTGTGCTTCAGCGACTGCCCGTAGGCGATGTCGTAGTCGTCCTCCGTGACAGCGGAGAGCAGGACCTCGACATGGTCGGGAGTCCACTCGTCGTCGTCATCGAGGGGGCAGATCCAGTCTGAGGTCGCCATCTCGAGGCCGTAGTTGCGGGCCTTGATCCCGGCCAGCCACCAGCGTTCGTCGCGGTGGTCCGGGTACTCGTTCCGGCGAAGGTTCCAGAACCTGATCCGGCTGTCGCCCAGAGAGGCGATCGCCTCCCCTGTCTTTCTCTCCGTCCCGTCCCCAACAATGACGATCTCGTCCACCGGGACGGTCTGGCGCATCACGGATGGCAGGGACCCGTCGATCAGGAGGCGCGTCCTGTTGTAGGTGGAGATCACGGCCGAGACGCTCAACGGAACGTCTCGCTCTCCTTCCAGAAGACCCTG
>Ga0315295_10002174_pt1 | contig 16655 bp, 11 predicted proteins | sample YL17G14_0_MG_FD_204453 | JGI IMG/M metagenome (GOLD analysis project Ga0315295, IMG submission 204453) | Sediment microbial communities from Yellowstone Lake, YNP, Wyoming, USA - YL17G14_0 | ecosystem: Environmental > Aquatic > Freshwater > Lake > Sediment | place: USA: Wyoming | collected... | reverse complement strand
CGCCGCTCGAGAATGTCAACTATCGTTTGCATCGCGCTGCCAGGTGATTTTCGGCGCGTCGCCCCAAAGGAGTTCCAAGTCATAGAACTGGCGGTATTCCTCGTCGAAGAGGTGGACCACCACGTCAACGAAATCGACCAGTGCCCAGCGGCCCTGCTGGATGCCGGCCTGACTGAAGACGCGGCAGCCGCGTTCGCGGCCCAGTTCCTCGATTTCCAGGGCGACGGCCCGAATCTGCTGCGTGCTGGCGCCGGTGGCGATGACGAAATGGTAGGCGACGGGGCTGACGTCCGCCAGTTCGAGAATCACGATGTCGCGGCAGTGGCGGTCGTGGGCCAATTGGGCCAGCGTTCGCGCCAGTTGCCGGCTGGCCGCCAATGCCTGGGGTTCGACGCCGACGGGCGGGACCGGCTGTTGCTGCCTTTTCCTGCGGGCCACGATGCTCCTTGTCGGCGGGCGGGACGGCCCCCGCCGTAACGCGCCGCCCCAGGCGCCAGGCCCGGGGCGGCAGGGAGGTCGTCAAAAACCGCTGCTGGTCCCTGGGGGGACCGGCGGTCGAGGCGGATCAGTTCTTCACCTCAAACTCGGCGTCGATGACGTCGTCGTCGCCCTTCTTCTTTTCGGATTGGGCCGCGTCCGCCGGACTCGGCCCTGCCGGTGCACCGGCCGGGCCACGCTGCTGAGCCACCCGCTCGTACATGATCTTACCGAGCGCCTGGCTGGCCGTCGAGACATTTTCCATGGCGCGGCGGATGGCGGCGGCGTCGTCCGTCTTGACGGCCTCGCGGAGATTGTTGATGGCCGACTCGACGTTCGAACGCTCGCCGGCCGGCACCTTGTCGCCGTGCTCCTTCAGCACTTGCTCCGTGGCATAAACCAGTTGGTCGGCCTGGTTCTTGAGGTCCACCAGTTCGCGGCGCTGATGGTCCTCGGCGGCATGCTGCTGGGCCTGCTGGGTCATTTTCTCCACCTCGTCCTTGGAGAGGCCGGAGGAGCCCTTGATCTCGATCTTCTGCTCCTTGTTCGTCGCCAGGTCCTTCGCCGAGACGTTGAGGATGCCGTTGGCGTCGATGTCAAAGGAGACCTCGATCTGGGGCAGGCCGCGCGGCGCCGGGGGAATGCCGGCCAGTTGGAACCGGCCCAAGGTGCGGTTGTCGCGGGCGAACTCGCGTTCGCCCTGCAAGACGTGGATGTCAACGGACGTCTGACTGTCGGCGGCGGTGGTGAAGATTTCTTTCTTGCAGACGGGGATGGTGGTGTTGCGCTCGATCAGTTTGGTCATCACCCCGCCGAGGGTCTCGACGCCCAGCGACAAGGGGGTCACGTCCAGCAGCAGGATGTCCTTCACTTCGCCGCCCAGGACGCCGCCCTGAATGGCGGCGCCGATGGCCACGACCTCGTCGGGGTTGAGGCTTTTGTTCGGTTCGCGGCCGAACAGGTCGCGCACGAGGTTCTGGACCTTGGGGATGCGGGTCGAGCCGCCCACCAGCACGACCTCGTCCACGTCGGCGGGATTGAGCTTGGCGTCCTCCAGGGCGCGCCGGCAGGGGCCCTGGAGCCGCTCCAGGAGGTCCGCCACGATCTGTTCGAACGTGCTGCGGTTCAACCCCAGTTGCAGGTGCTTGGGCCCGTGCTGGTCGGCGGTGATGAAGGGCAGGTTGATGGTGGCCTCCAGCACCGTGCTTAGTTCGCACTTGGCCTTTTCCGCGGCCTCCTTGAGGCGCTGCATCGCCATGGGGTCGCGCCGCAGGTCGATGCCTTCCTTTTTTTTGAACTCGTCGGCGATGTAGTTGATGAGCCGATCGTCGATGTCGTCGCCGCCCAGGTGGGTGTCGCCGTTGGTGCTGAGGACCTCGAAGACGTTGTCGCCGATGTCGAGAATCGAGACGTCGAACGTGCCGCCGCCGAAGTCAAAGACGGCGATCTTGCCGCTTTTCTTTTTGTCGAGGCCGTAGGCCAGGGCCGCCGCGGTGGGTTCGTTGATGATCCGCTCCACCTTCAGGCCGGCGATCTGGCCGGCGTCCTTGGTGGCCTGGCGCTGCCCGTCGTTGAAGTAGGCCGGCACCGTGATCACCGCCCGCTCGATCTTGTCGCCCAGGTAATCCTCGGCCGTCTTCTTGAGGTCCTGGAGGATCATGGCTGAGATCTCCGGCGGGGTATATTCCTTGCCGCGGACCTCGACCTTCACGAGGTCGTCCATGCCCCCGACGATGCGGTACGGCACCATTTTCTCCTCGACGGCGACTTCCCGGTGCCGCCGGCCCATGAACCGCTTGATGGAATAGACCGTGTTCTGCGAATTGGTCACCTGCTGGTGGCGAGCCACCTGGCCCACCAGGCGTTCACCTTTGTCGGTAAAGGCCACCACCGAAGGGGTCAGCCGCAAACCCTGGGAGTTAATCAGCACCTTGGGGCTGGTCCCGTCCAGGACGGCCACCACCGAGTTGGTCGTGCCCAGGTCGATCCCGATAATTTTGTTGCTGGCCATGCCTAACACTCCTCACGCCCACTGCCATCAAGGTTGTTGATGACGGACAATACCCTCTCCGGTAACCCCTTTGCAAAGCCCGTGCCATGATTGGACGACAACACATAAGTAATTTATTATCAAGCATTTACATGCCATACTGCCGGCGAAGCGACACGATCCGGAATGTCAGTGAGGCAGGCGCCGCAAAGGCGAACTGCCAGAAACGACAAGACTCCTTGCGCCTGCTGGCCCTCCCGCCAGACCAGCAGGAGGCACCAGGAACAGGGATTGCCCTGCAACCAGCGGAGGTTTTGTGCCGGACGATTCCCGGCGCACAGCCAAGCCAATTGACCAGGCGGCAGCAGCGTCGGTAAACTGAACAAGGTTCAGTTCCTGACCCCGGCTCAGGTGAGGACATGGGAACGACGGAGCGACGACAACGGGAAGCCCAGCAGCGCCGACGGGCCATCCTGACCGCTGCGCGAAAGGTTTTTTGGGAGCAGGGCTACGCCCGCGCCACAATGGAGCAGGTGGCTGTCCTAGCCGAGGTGGCGCAGGGAACGCTCTACCTGTACTTCCCGAGCAAGGACGCCCTCTACGCGGAGCTGTTGGTCGAGGGCTACGAGGTGTTGCGGGAGCGGCTGCTGGCGGCGTTGGGCGGCGGCGGCGGCGCCGCGCAACGGGCCGGCGCGTTGATCGAGGCCTTTCTGACCTTCGCGCGGGAGCACCCGGAGTACTTCGAGATCATCTTTTTCGTGCTGCAGCGTGAGATTGCCGAGGGTTGGCGCGGGGCGTTGAGCGAGGAGCAACTGGCCCGGCTGGCCGAGAAGGAGTCGGCCTGCAAGCAGGTGGCTGCGGCCCTGCTGGACGAGATCGGCTACGGCCCGCCCGACCGTCGGGAATACATCGTGGAAGCCCTCTGGAGCATGTTGGCGGGCGTGGTGTTCTACCTGCGCCACCAGGACCACTTTGACGAAGTGGCGGGCGAAGCCAAGGACCTGCTGCTGCGCGCGGCCTTTGGCGGCTCGGTAAACTCGTAGGGGAAACGCCGATCGCCGTCCCCGCGGCCGGCGGGCGTCCGGACGACAACGAATCACAGGCCGGCGAGCGCCCGCAAATCGCGGATCAGCCGCTCGGCGGTTTGCGGCGCGCGGGCTTCGGCGATGATGCGGATGATGGGCTCGGTGTTGCTGGCGCGGACCTGGACCCAGCCGTCGGGCAGGTCGATGCGGATGCCGTCGCGGGTGTCGAGGCGCGTCAGGGGGTCGGCGCGCTCGGCGTAATGTCGCCTCACGCGGTCGAGCACGGCCTGGGCCTGGTCGGCGGGGCAGTTGAACTTGGTCTTGATCATGTGGTAGCGGGGAATCTGGGCGACGAGTGCGCTGAGCGGCTGGTTGGTCTCGGCGAGCAGTTGCAGGACCAGGGCGATGGCGACGAGGCTGTCGCGGACGGGGACGACGCGGAGGTCGATGACGCCGCCGTTTCCCTCGCCGCCGATGACGCAGTGGTGTTCGAGCATGGCGTTAGCGACGTGGGCCTCGCCGACGGGGGTGCGAATGACGGTGCAGCCGGACTGCGCCGCCAAGTCGTCGATCATGCGGGAGGTGCTGAGGTTGGCGGCGGCCGGTCCTTGGCGGCGGCTGAACACGTACTTGGCCGCCAACGCCAGGGTGTATTCCTCGCCGATGTACGTGCCCTTCTCATCGACCAGCGCCAGGCGGTCGGCGTCAGGGTCCTGGGCCAGCCCCACGGCCGCGCGGCGCCGGACCACCTGCGGGCCCAGCTCGGCGAGGTTCTCCGCCGTCGGCTCGGGCAGGTGTGCAAACAACCCCGTCGGGCGCTCGTTCAGGTGAATCAGCTCGCAGCCCAGCTCCGAGAGCAACTGCGCGGTCACCACGCACCCGGCGCCGTTAATGCTGTCGAGCACCACGCGAAACCGGCGGGCGCGAATCAGCATTTTGTCGCAGATTTGCAGGACGGTATCGACGTGCACCGCGTGGGTCTTGCTGTTGTGCGAGGTTTGGGCCACCGCGCCGGCGCGCTGCGCGTCAAACTGCTTATCGGCGTAGAGCTGATGAATCTGGCGAGCCTCGTGGTCAGGGTAGGCGGCGCCGTCCCGGCGGAGGAACTTGAGGCCGTTCCAGGGGGTGGGGTTGTGGCTAGCGGTGATGACGACCCCGCCGTCGGCGCCGAGATGCCGGACCATCAAGGCCGCACCGGGCGTGGTGACGATGCCCAGTTGCACGGGTTCGCAGCCGACGGCCATCAAGCCGGCTGCGACCGCACCGGCCATCATGGCGCCGGACGGCCGGGAATCGCGCCCTAGCACCACCTGGGGCGTTTTCTCGGGCGCGGCGCTACGGCGTAAGAACGTTCCGTAGGCCTGGGCGAACTCCACGGCCTCGCGCGGGCCCAGCGACTCACCGATGACGCCGCGCACGCCGCTGATGCTGATGATCAAAGGCATCGTCATGGGCTGCACGTATAGCAGGCGCGTTGCGCGGCGTCAACGCCCTGGCCGGACCGGCGCGGCCGCGCCCTCAACGCCGGATGGTCGTCTCCAGCTTGTCCAGCAACACGTTGATCTTCATTTCCCGCCGTCCCAGGGGCGTTTCCCACGGCACCGGCTGCTCCTGATGATCCAGGTAGCTCTGCACCTTGCGGCAGGCCAGGATCACGGTGGCGTGGTTCTTGTTGCCCATGAACCGGCCGATCTCCGGAAACGACATGTTGGTGTGCTTCCGCGCCAGGAACATGGCCACTGCGCGCGCCAGACTAATGGTGCGCGTTTTGCGCGAGCTGTGGACGTCCGCCGGCGTAATGCCGAAAAACGTGGTCACGGCCGCCTCGATATCGGAGAGGTGGACGATCGGATCGGTCCGGGCGATGTGGCCGTCGAGGGCCTCCCGCGCCATGGTCAAACTGACGGGGCTGCGGCTCAGCGACGCATACGCCACCACCTTGAGCAACGCCCCCTCCAGTTCCCGCACGTTGGCGCGCAGGTTCTGGGCGATGTAGTCGATCACCGAATCGGGCGCCTCCTTGTCCATCTCCCGGGCCCGCTGACGGAGGATCCGCCGCCGCGTCTCCAGGTCCGGCGGATCGATCTTGACCACCATCCCCGAGATGAACCGATTGAGCAGCCCGTCGGACAATTGGCCGACCATCTTGGGATGGGCGTCCGACGCCAGGACTACCTGTTTGTTGGCCATGTCGATGGCGTTGAAGGTGTGCAGAAACTCCTCCTGGGTGGCCTTCTTGCTGGCCAGGAAGTGCACGTCGTCGATCACCAGGAGGTCCGCCTGGCGAAAATGCTGCCGAAAGCCGTCCAGCCGGCCCAGTTTGAGCGCCAGTACGAACTGGTTGGTGAATTCCTCCCCCGATACGTACACAAAGCGTGTCTGCGGCCGCTGCTCGCTCACCGCGCTGCAGATGCCCTGCAACAGGTGCGTCTTGCCCAGGCCGCAGCCGCCGTGGACGAACAACGGATTGAAATGCGTCCGCGGCTCCGCCACCACGGTCCGCGCCGCGCTGTACGCCAACTGATTGCAGGGCCCCACCACGAAGGTCTCCAGCCGGTGGCGCAACGCCGGCCGGCGGCAGGTCGTCCCCTCCGCCCGCCGCGGCGCCGCCGTCGCGCTCCGCGCCAGGAAATCCGCCTGACTGTCCAACTGCCGCCGCCGCTGGTTCCCGAACAGTTCCGGATCGATGGTGAAGATCACCTTGAGCGGTCGTTGCGTCACCTCCGTCACGGCGGCGGCAATCGCCTCGGCGAAGTGGTTCTCGATCCAGCCGCCGATGAACAGGTTCGGCACCCCAACCTTCAGGTAATTGTCTTCCAGCAAGAGCCGCGTCGAGTTTTTGAACCAGATCTTGTAGCGCTGCGGCCCGATCTTCTGCGCCAGCACGTCATTGATCTTCTGCACCACGTCCGAGCAAACAGTGTTCACGACGATACTCCATCTGCTCTGGTTTTACGTTTCCCACAATCGCGCTTCGTGCCCCGGCACGCAGCCGCCGAACGGCGCCAGAAGGCCACCGAAGAATCTGCCGCTTCGGCTCGCCTCGGTCCCATCTTAGGGCCCCCGCGCGGCGATGCAACCAAAAACAATGCACTTTCTTATCCACCCGTCCCAGCCATCCCGCCCACAAAAGGTTACACGAAAAAAAATCTTCCCGTCCACCACTTGTGCACCGCGCAACTCGCGTTGTGCATAACCTGTGGATGAAAATGATCGCGTCGGCGCCGGCCAGCGCCCCTCCGGCCTGAACCTACCCCTCAACCCAGCGCACCGAACGCAAGTACACGCTGCGCCGCAAGATCGGCGCAAACCCGAACTGCTCGTAGAGCCGACGCGCCGGCTGATTCCGACAGTCCACCGCCAGCGTCAGCGACAACCCGCCCGCCCCGTGCGCCAGCCACAACGCCTGCTCGAGCAGCACTCGCCCCCACCCCCGGCCCCGCACCGTCGGGCACAACCCCATGTACGTCAGTTCCATCGCCTCTCCCGACCGCAAGCGGGTGAGCAGCAGCACTCCCACCCCCTTGCCCTCATGCAGGAGCACCTGCCAATAGCGCGGTTCAAACACGCCCGCCCCCTGATGCGCCGCCAGGGCGTCCTCCACCTCGCGCCACTCGGACAGCTCCGGACAGTCCCGGCTTTCCACGTAGCTCCGCACCAGCACATCCCGGAAGAGCTGATGGTGCTCGGGTGCGTAGGTCAACCAATTGCACCCCTCGGGCGGGAGCGGGGCCGCCGGCGGCGCTTTCGGCGGCCCCGCCGGACGCACCAAATAGATCAAATCAGTCAACGGCCGAAAACCGCTCTGCCGACACAACTCGCCGCGCTCGCGGTCGCCCGGCTCCAGCAGCATCTGCAACAGCCGACAATGGAGCCGAAACGCCCACTGACACGTCTCCCGCACCGTTTGGGCCGCCCGGGGCATGGACTCGGTCCCCGCCGGTCGGCTCGCCCAGACGAACGCCACTCCCCCCGCCTGCGGCACAAACAGGCAAGCGTGCCTGACCCGCCCCCGCTGGACCGCCACCATCATTCGCGTCAGGTCGCACTGCTCGCCTTGGGCCCACTGCTTGAAGGCGTCGATCTGCCAGCCGTCCGGCCCAGCCCCCTCGCCCCCGGCCAGGAGCAAGCCCAGCGCCGCGTCCAGCTCACCCGCCCGCACCGGCCGCACGGGCGCCGCGCGCCGCTGCGGCAGGTACTCCCCCGGCCGACGCAGCGGCACCTCCACCGCGTCCGGCCGGATACGCACCGCAGGAGCACCAGGCTTACGGGGCGGGGGCAGAGCCATCGGAGCTGCTCCTCTCCTTCTTCAGCTCATCCGTCAGCCGCTGATACAGGTCCAGCCGTTCCAGATTGAGTCGCTGCAAGAGCAACTGCTTGAGGTCCGGGGCCACGAACGGATCGTAAACGAAATTTTTGTAGGCCAGCAGCGCCATCTCCGCCAGCGACGGCAGCATGATCCGATCGCCCTGCGGCGTCCGTTGCACCTCGTACAGCCGCCGCACCTGCTCCGCCCGGGCATAGAAGGCCGAGGCCATCTCATCGTTCTGCTGGGCGTAGAACTGGTGCCCGCGCCGTAAGAGGGCGTCAACGTATTCGGACGCCCGCTTGGGGCCGATCTGCTCCGCCTCCTGCACAATGCGGGTCCGCACGAACTCATCCAAGCTCAACCGGTAGTCCGGATTATCCGGATACCGCCGGCGCAGATCATTGTAATAGGCGCCGGCCGCCTCAATCCGCCCCATCAGATACAGGTTCTCAATGCCCACCCACGCCAGGTTCGCCGAGGCGTCCTGCACGGATTTGGGGGGATTCTGGCCCGCGTCGCTGAAGACCTGCATGACGTCCAACGTTGTCTGATACGCCGCCGGGAACATCCGGATGTCCTCGCTGTTGAACAGCCGCAACTCCGGCCGCCGCTCCTTTTCCAGCACCTCCCGCCCCGTTTCCCGCCCCGCCGTCTCCGGCGGCGGCGCGTAAACGTAAAGCTCCAAGCGCCCATAGTGGAAGAGGTCCTGCATGGCATGGTACACCCCCCGCCACAGCCGCAACTGCTGGTCGCTCGCCGGGGCGGTGTACGGCAAACCTTCGTGCGCCCAGTAGAGCGCGTGCGACCACGGCAGCCGCCAATCCAGGCTTAACCGCCTCCGCTGCGGGTCGTCGTAATTCACCGGACCGTACCTCCGGTTGATCTCCAGCATCTGGCCCGGCGACATCTTCCACTGCTGCCGCACCGCGTAGGCCCGGATAAAGGCGTTCAGCTTCCCCAAGGCCGGGCTGGCCTGATGAGCCTCGACCCACCGCCGCAGCTCCTCCGAAAACGACGGAGGATTCGCCAGCAACTCCGGCGGCGTCGTATAGTCCAGCCAAAACTCCGCCAACGCCTCCCGATCGCCCAAACGTCCGTCCAACCGCCGCAACGACTCGCACACCCCCGCCACATTCGGTTCCGCCAGCGCCTCCCCCCAACTCCGCGGCGCCCGCGCCAACGCCTCCAACAACTCGTTGCTGCCCCCCGCCGGACCCAGCACGCGCATCACCTCTTTGGCAAACCGCTCCTTGTAATACCGATGGTATGTATCTGTTTCCCCGCCCAGCTTGTGCTGAAAAATCCACCCCAGCTCCCGGTAGATCTCCGGCTGCCGCGGGCAGGCCCGCAGACCCTGATCGCGCAGCAACTCATACCCCGCCTTCACCCAGTTCCACCGTTGCGGCGCCGTCGGCATGGCCACCGAGATGTTGTACGCCATGTTCCACGCCTGGAAGATCCACACGCTGGGCAGATTCGGTTGCAGCGCGCAGATCAGCCGCGCCAGGTGCAAGGCGTCGAAGTATTGCCCCTCCAACTTGAGCGTGTCGGCTCGAATCCACAGGTAATCGATCGCCAGGCTGCGGAAGATCGCCAACGCCACGGTCGGCAACGGCACCTGCGCCGCCGCTGCGCTGTCCTGCCCCAGGTCGGCGGGGTCCAGGTCATGCGCCCGCCGCAGCGCCTTCAGGGGAACCAACCACGCCGCCGCCCCCGCCAGCGAGCCCGCCGCCAGCACCACCAACAGCCACGTTTTCCAGGACCCCTGTCGCATGACCGGCTGTCATCGCCTCCCTTCCCGAACCTTCGTACCCGCTTATACCGTCACCCGCGCCAACTCCCGAAACCGAAAGATCGCGTACCCCGCCAACCCCGCCAAACCGCCCTGCAATACCACCATCACCCCGAACGCCCGAGCCAGCATCCCGAACGCTACGTAGCGCCCCTTCTCCAGGGCCGGCGCCGGATCGTACGCCGCCAACCGCGGCACTAAAGCCATGATCGTCCGGTTGAACGCCGTCGTCGCCTGCACGCCCTGCCACTTCAAGGCGTCATCAATGAACTGACTCGAAATGCCCAGCCCAAAGACCACCAAGACCAACAGCACCGCCACCGGCAGACTCAACCACGCCCCCATCGTCGTTCCCAGCAGCGCCAGAAACGCCAGCCGCAGATAGATCGCCCCCAACCCCCGCAGCAGATTCGCCTCGAACCCGCCGGCCACGTACAGCGCCTCGATGCTCACCTCCCCCTCCTTCGGCAACGGAAACACCATGGTAATCGGATAGTTCTCCGCCGCGTTCTGGTACGCCACGTACAGCTCCCCCGCCGGCGACAGCTCTCCGACCGGCACCGCGAACTCGTGCACCGCACCCGCCTCCTCCACCCGCACCAGCGGCGGCTTGGTGAACGGCACGGCCGGGTCGTCGCCGTAATGCCATAAACCCATCACCGCCAGGTCGCCCACCGGGGGCGAAGCGTTCTGTTTGTACCGCACGTACACCCGGCCGCCCGCCGCCGCGCTCGGCCGAATCCCCGTAAAATGCCAGGTTACGTGCCGCCCCGGCAGCACCGCCCGCCGCTGCAGCGCCATCTGGTTATACACCGTCTCGGTGATCGTCCGGCGCATCACCGCCAACTCCTGGCCGGTAGGATTTTCCAAACGCCCCGTCTCCTCCTCGATCAGCCGCTCCGCCTCCCGCCGCACCTCTTCCTGAAGGTCCTGCTCCGACACTCCCACCAGCACCGGCTCCACCGACCGACGCGCAATCAGCACCAATTCCCGCACCCGCGAGCGCTCATCTTCCGTCACCGGCTCCGTCCGCTGCATGACCCGCGCCCCCCCATAGACCGCCGCTCCCACCGCCCCCAGCAGCAGCAGGTCCAGCAGCGCCACTCCCGCGAACTTCCCCGCCAGAAACTCCCCCCGGCTGACCGGCTTGACCGCCACCAGGAAGATCTCCCGCCGCTTGATGTCCCTGGTCACCGTCCCCACGGACAAGAAAATTGTCAGCAGCGACAAGATCGCCATGGAAAAACCCAGACTGTAACTCAGGAACGTCTGGATCTTTTCGTCCCCCCGCCCCGCCCCCAGGTGCAACCAAACCGCCAGCCCCGCCGTGCACGACCCCAACACCAGCAGCACGAACGCCAGCAGCGACCTCAGCCGCACGAACTCGATGAGCACGCTCTTCGCCACGGCCCAGATGCGGCCCATGTCTGCCCTTTCCCGCTACGCCCCGCGCGCCGGGTCATCCGGCCCGCGCCTCTCGGCCGGCGAACTCGACCCGCCCTGGGAACCCGCCCCCGTCGCACCGCCAGTCTTGCCCCCCGGCTCGCTTTCCGGCGGCGGCGACCCCAGCAACCGCTCGATCAGCGACCGGTCCGGCTGGCCCGACGCGCCCGTCCCGGCGCGGCGTTCCTGGTCCGCCTCCACCGGGGTGGTCAGCTCCCGCCTTCCCGCCGCCCTGTGGCCCTCCCGCAGCAGCGACTGCAGCACTGCATCGTCGGTGCGCTCGGCCACCGGCGCCGCCGGCTCACCCGCCGGCCTCGTTTCCGCCAAGTGTAACGCCCTCTCCGCCGCCCCGCCCCGCACCAGTTCCTCAATCACCACTTCCTCCTGCGCCTCCCGCCCGCTGGTCAGGAAGTCGCTCACCCCCGCTCCGGCCAGTGCCCCGCTCGTCGCCACCGCCTCCGCCTGCGCCGCCGCCACCACCCGCAGAAAGTAATCCTCCAACCGATCCGTGGGCGTCTCCACCTCCACCGCGCGGTCCCCCGCCTGCTCCCGGCGAAGCAGCTCCCGCACCTTCGCGACCGCCTCCTCCCCCAGCCGACCGCAGCGAATCTGCGTCATCTCGCTCCGCGCCAGCAGTTCCCGCACCGGCCCCTCGCGCTGCATCCGCCCCCCGTACAGAATGCCGATCCGATCACACACGTCCTCCACATCCGCCAACAAATGGCTGCACAGCAGGACCGTCTTGCCCCGCCGACCCAGCGCCAGGATCAAATCCTTGATCTGCCGCGTCCCCAGCGGGTCCAACCCGCTGGTCGGTTCGTCCAGAATCAGCAGTTCCGGATCGTTGATCAACGCCTGGGCCAGCCCGATCCGCCGCTGCATTCCCTTGGAAAACTCCCCCACCAGCCGCCGCCCCGCCGCCGCCAAACCCACCATCTCCAACAGACTGTCGCTCCGCCGCCGCCGCTCCTCCGCGCTCAGCCCGAACAGCCGCCCGTAGAAGTCCAGCGTCTCCCGCGCCGTCAGAAACGGATAGAGATTCGTCTCCTCCGGCAAATACCCTATGCGGGCATTCACCGTAAGATCGCCCGGCGCCCGCCCCAACACCTGCGCCGCCCCCCGGCTGGGAAACAACAGCCCCAGCAGCATCTTGATCGTCGTGCTCTTGCCCGACCCGTTCGGCCCCAGCAGCCCGTACACCTCGTGCCGCCGGATGGCCAGGTCCAGACCCTCCACCGCCACCACCCGCTTACGTCCCCAAAAATCGCGGAACACCTTCGTCAGACCGACCGTCTGAATCGCCAGATCATGGCTCGTCGCCTGGCCAACCATGCCGCCTCATTCCACCCCCTGTCCCGGTTTCAGACCGCGGCGACGCTCGCCTGGCCTGCCCCGCGCGCGCCCTCGTGCCCCCAGCCCGCCTCGGCCGCCACCAGCGCCTCGTGCGCCGTCAACTCCTCGCCAAACCGCACCAGCCGCGCACTGTTGAACACGATCACCAGCGAACTCACCAGGTGCAGCACTACCGCCAGCACCGGCGGGATCCAACTCTTCCCCGCCGCCACCAGCCCCAGCGTAATGAACGCCACGCCGAACCCCAGGTTCTGCATCACCACCCGCCGCGTCACCCGCGACAATCGGACCAGGAACGGCAGCCGCTTCAGATCGTTGTTCATCAACGCGATGCTCGCGCTATTGATCGCCACGTCGCTCCCCGCCGCCCCCATCGCCACCCCCAGATCCCCCGCCGCCAGCGCCGGCGCGTCGTTCACCCCGTCTCCCACCACCGCCACCCGATACCCCTCCTTCTGCAACTCATGCACCAGATGCAGCTTCTCCTGGGGCAGACACTCCGCCTTCACCTCGTTGCACCCCATCTCCGCCGCCACCCGCCGCGCCACCGCCAACCGGTCCCCGGTCACCATCACCAGCCGTTTGACCCCCAGGGCCCCCAATTCGCCCACCGCCTCCCGCGCCTCCTCGCGCGTGCGGTCCTCCATCCCGATCCATCCCACCCAGCGTCCGTCCACCCCCACGTGCAACAGGCTGATCCCCTCCGGCGCCTTCATCGCCTCGCCCGCCAGCCCCGACACGTCCACCCCCTGCTCCCGCAGCCACGTCTCCCGCCCCACCAGCACCCGCCGACCTCCCACCACCGCCCGCACGCCCCGGCCCGACGCCTCCTCGAAACCTTCCGGCCGCTCCAAATCCAGCCGCGCCCGCCGCGCCACCTCCACCAACGCCACCGCCGCCGGATGCTTGCTGAACTGCTCCGCCGACGCCGCCCAGCGCAACATCGCCGCCGGGTCCGTCCCCGCCGCCGGCGTCAGCTTCGTCACCGCCAACTGCCCCGTCGTCAGCGTCCCCGTCTTGTCAAACACGATCGCGCTGAGCCGACCCGCCTGTTCCAGGTCGGCCACGTTCTTCACCAGAATCCCCAGCCGCGCCGCGCAACTCAGCGCCGCCACCATCGCCGTCGGCGTCGCCAGCACCAACGCGCACGGGCATGAAATGATCAACGCCGAAATCGCCACCTCGATCCGCCCCGTGAACGCCCATAGAATCGCCGCGATCATCAACATCGTCGGCGTGTACCAGTGCACGTACCGGTCGATCAGCCGCATGATCGGTATCCGCGTGCCCTCCGCCTGCAAGATCAGCGCCTGCACCTTCCCCAGCGTCGTGTCGCGCCCCGCCGTCGCCACCTCGATTTCCAATACCCCCGTTACGTTGCTCGTCCCCGCGAACACCTGGGCCCCCGCCGCCTTGTCCGCCGGCGCCGACTCCCCCGTGATCGTCGCCTGATTGACCGTCGATTCTCCCCGCACCACCCGCCCGTCCGCCGGAATGTTGTCGCCCGGCCGCACCCGCACGATCTGCCCCGGCCGCAACGCGCTCGTCTCCACCTCCGTCTCGCTCCCGTCCGCACCCACCACGCGCGCCGCCGTCGGCGTGATCCGAATCAGCGACGCGATCGACGCCCGCGCCCCCAACGCCGTCCGTGTCTCCACCAACTCCGCCAGCAGCATGAAAAACGCCACCGCCCCCGCCGTCCGGTACTCCCCGATCGCAAACGCCGCCACGATCGCCAACGCCACCAGCTCGTCCATGTGCGTGTGGCCCGTCAGCAGGCTCACCAACGCATGCCACACCACCGGCGCCGCCAACAGCACCGCCCCCACCATCGCCATGATCCGCGCGTGGTTCTCCCCCTCCTCAAACAGATGCTCCGCCAGGTAGCTGTTGATCAGCAACGCCCCTCCCAGCAGCGTCCCCAGCAGGCTCAGGCTCACCCGAAACGTCCGCGCCCGCGTCTGCTCCGCCTCCCCGCCCAGCTCCTGCTCCCTCAGCTCATGATGACCGTGAATGCTCATGCTCGTCCCCGCTTCTCCTGCTGCTTGCGCTTCTCGTCTCCGCGCGCCCGGGGCCCCTCCCCGCTCCGAGCCGCCGGCCTACCGACCGGGCGCCGGCTGACCCGGCGGACCTCCTCCCGGCTGCTGCTCCGCTCCGCGCGGCTTCAACGTCGCGTCTCGACTCAATATCGGCCGCCACTGAATCGCCTGCCCCTCCGGCGAACTCAACACAAACACCTCGTCCGCCTGCCCGATCACCTCCCGCAGCGCCTCCTGATACAATTGATCCACCGTCACCGCCAGCAGCTCGTCAAACGTCCGCCGATACCTCGCCTCGCCGTCCGCCCCGTCCCGCGGCGTCCGCTCCCGCGCCGCCGTCTCGATTTTCCCCAACACCTCCCCCAGGTATCCAGCGTCCGCCCGCGCCCCCTCCACCACCTGGTTGCGACGCCCCCGTGCCTGGGCCACCCGGTTGTCCGCCTCCGCCCGCGCCTTGGCCAACAACTCGCTCGCCTCCGCCCGCGCCTTGTTCACCCGCCGCGCCGCTTCGCTCCCCGCGCCCGTCGCCGCGTCATAGTTCGCCTTCACCTGCAGCGGCGGAATCGCCTCCAGCAACTCCAACCCCTCCAACGGCGCCTGCAAACCCACGTCCAACGCCGCCAGCCGCTCCGCCACCCGGCCCCGCACCTCGTTCTTGAACGCCAGCCGGTCTAACAACAACTGCTGAATGTCCCACCGCGCACTCGTCACAATCACCGCGTCCGCCACCACTCCCTGCAGCACATCCTCCACCGCCGCCCGACTCCGCCGCTGCTCGTAACTGCCCCGCCCGTCCCACAGCCTCTTCACGAACGTCTCCGCGTCCGCCACGTGATACCGCAGCCGCCACCGCGTGTGCACCAGACTGTAGTCCGCCCCCGGCACGTCCACCGGCCCCGGCCGCCGCCCCAGCCCGTTCGGCTCCGCCCACGCCCCGCTCCCCGCCGACGCCGTCAGACTGTACCCGTCCCTGGCCAACTGCAACGTCTCGCCGGGAGTATAATCCTCCAGCCCCAGCCGCTGCTTCTCATTGCGAAAGTACCAGAACGACTCTATCTCCAGGTCCTGCGTCACCTCCGGCTTGGGAACCTTGATCACCTCCTCCAGCGGCTGCGGCAGCTTCCATTTCAACCCCGGTTGCGTATGAACCCGCGCCGGCGCGCCAAACCGCAGCACCACCGCCACCATGTTCTCCTCCAAATCGTACGCGCACGTCAGAACGAACACTCCCGCCACCCCCAGCATGATCAGCTTGAGCATCACGAAGCTGATCCGCAGCGCCTCGGCCAAGTGCCGACTCCCCGCATCCAGCTCCCCCAGCCGCCCCTCACCCGCCGCGCCCGCCGAAACGTGCCCCCCGGCAAGCGCGTGCCCGTGCTCGTCCATCTGGCCTCGCCGCGGCTCCTCGCGTGCTTCACTCATCCGCCGTCTCTCCGCCGCCGACTCCCGCTCAATTACCCCCGCCGCTCGTCCCGCCCGCCCCGGCCGGCGTCCGGCCCGCGCCCGCCGCGCCGCCCTCCTGACCACCCGATGCCCCACTCTCCCCCAGCCGCGGCCCCTGCGTCAACAACCCGTACGGCGCCGTCTGACTGTCCAGCACGATCGTTGTCCGCTCGCTCAGCGTTTTCCGCAGCGTCTCCAACCGCCGCAAAAACTGCGCCAACTCCGGATGCTCCAAAAACCGCTGGTAATACGCCGCCGCCGCCGCGTCCCCCTCGCCCATGATCGCCTTCGCCTTCGCCTCCGCCTCCGCCTTGATGATCGTCGCCTGGCTCCGCGCCTCCCCCTTCAGACTCTCCGCCGCGCTCGTCCCCTCCGCCTCCAACGCCGTCGCCACCGCCTGCCGGTCCTGCCGTATCCGCTCGAAGATCTTCGCCGTCACGTCGTCCGGCACCCCCAACCGCCAAATCCCCACGTCCAAGATCTGCACCCCGTACCCCCCGCTCGCCGCCGCCTTCTCCCGCAACCGCCGCAACATGCCCCCCTGCCCGTCCGCTCCCTTCTCCAACTCCGCCAGCTTGCTCTGCCCCGCCTCCAGCGTCACCAACGCCTCCAACGGATACTCCGCGAAAATGTTGCCCGCGTCCGCGATCCAGCCCCGCAGCGTCTTCTCCGCCTCCGTCACCACCTCCACGCTGCTCGACCGCGACCCCTTCCGGAACCGCGCGTAGAACGTCCGCGCGTCCGCCACCCGCCAGTTCACGTACGCCGACACCACCAGGTTCGT
>Ga0315295_10002172_pt1 | contig 16657 bp, 8 predicted proteins | sample YL17G14_0_MG_FD_204453 | JGI IMG/M metagenome (GOLD analysis project Ga0315295, IMG submission 204453) | Sediment microbial communities from Yellowstone Lake, YNP, Wyoming, USA - YL17G14_0 | ecosystem: Environmental > Aquatic > Freshwater > Lake > Sediment | place: USA: Wyoming | collected... | reverse complement strand
CCAGCGGAAGAAGCGCCGGCTGACCTTGAGCACCTTCTCCTGGGTGACGGCCGCAAGGGACCGTGAACCGTTTTCCCCGCTCAACGACTTCAAGTAGACCGGGAACGTGGGGCGGATCTCCGGGGCTGCAAGCCAGGGTCGCTCGTCCGCCCAGATCAGCAGGTGGCGCAGGTGGAAGCGATAACGCTCCACCGAGATCGACGCAGTCTGCATCACCTCGCCCAGGTACTTAAGATGCTCTTGAACTAGCAGGTAATTCGAGCGTACGATCACTTCGTCCTCCACGGTTGATGCCGGCTCCGCAGCGCGGGCAGCGGCCTTTGATCAGGATCAGCTTGCCCTTTACCTGTTCCCGGCGGGGATCGATCAGGGTCACCGCTTGTTTGCAGCGCAGGCAGTAAGCCTGGTCATCCTGTAGTTTCTCGCGGACTGTATGCGGTTTCCGGTTCGCAGAGACCCAGCCGGCAAAATCCCGGCCGTCGATCCACAGGTTGCCCTGGGCATCTTGGGTATGCGGCGCTCCGGTCTTGAGCCAGTCATAAAGAGTGCGTGCCGGCATGCCCAACTCGCCGGCCAGCTCCGCTGGCAGGTAGAGCATGGGCAGCAGGCCGGGGGCTTTGACGATCACGGAATGGGTCAGGCGGATGCGGGAGTGGGATGTGGCCACGGGCTTACCGTTCCCGGGTTGTTGGATTGGCAAGGGACACATACTGCGCATAGTCTTGCCATTCGAAATCGCGTGGGATGTAGGCATAGGTCACATCCAGGCGGTTGTGCCCGAGCAGCTTCGAAACCATGTGCCGCCCCTCTTCATCTTCTGTACCGCTCAGGCGCAAGCGAACGTATTCCATCTGGGCGAAGGTCGCCCGCAGCCGGTGCACCCCCGAGCCTTCGATGCCCAGCACTTTGGTGGCTTTCTGTACAACGGTGCGGAAGTTGGCACACCAGGATTCCTTGGGATTGAAGAAATAGCCTTTGGTTTCCCCGAGCTGGGCCAGCAGCACCTGGGAGACCGGCACCTCGCGATAACGTCCGCCTTTGCCCTTAAAGCACAGTAATCCCCGCTCCCGGTCCACGTGCCCGCCTTTCAGGCCGGCAATTTCGTTCTCCCGCAAGCCGCAGCGCAGGGCGATCTCGGCCGGCAGTGCATAGGGCGACCGGTGTTCCGTAAGATACGCGATGATCTTCTCGGCGTCGGCGGGATGGTATCCATAGCGGTGTGTGCGAACATGGTTCTCGTCCCGTTCACGCAGATCGTTTTCAATTGGACACTTTCCCTGCACCCAGCCCAGTTTCAGTGCCCCGGCAAAGATCTTCTTGATCGCAGCTTGGATGCGGTAGGCGGTACCAGGTGCGCAGCTGGCGTAGTGGTAGTCGAAGGTCTTGAGAATGACCTCATGGGTCAGCAGCTGGCCGAGCATCTTCTCATCGGTCAACTCCTTGGCCAGTTCGAAGAAAGTGCGGCCGGTGCGGAAATACGTTTTCAGCGTGCCCTTGCCGATAATTTTCGGCAGCGGTTTAGTGGGGTCGCCGCCCGGGCGCAGGGCCTGCTTGACCGAACGCCCACCGAGCTCTGTTTTCAAGTGCTCGAGTTCGTCTTTGTCCAGGGTGACCTGCTCCAGGCAGCGGTGGACTTGGTGTGCGATGGAAGCCATAAAAAATTCCTCCTGCCTTGTTTTTTCGTTTCCCGCTGTTTCTAGATTAATTAAGCGTTCTTGCTGTTAAGCTGTTCGCCAGGAAATTGGCGCAATTGGGACGTGTTGCATCGCCAGGTGTCAGTGTCCCGGACTCTCGCTCTGGACACCGGCGCAAGTTTCCCGCGCATACGGGTTTCTGTGGACTTACTAGTTCTGTGCAAACGAATCAGAGCGGTGATCGTTCGCAGGTTGCCCATATGATCTCGTCGTGCAGCATTGGGCGCTATTCAGTTGGCTGGAGTGGGGGATAAAAAAACACGTGCCAGCCATCGACCCGCGCCAGAGTGTCTCTGACCGGATATCGTAAAATGCTAGCAACGTGCAAGGACCGGGGTGTTACCGGTTTAACGAATGGGGTGTAAGGCGATCAGCGATGTGATGCCTATTGTGACCTGATGATAGCACACATGTTCTAATTAAGTCAAGGGTAAAATCGCTCATTTTCTGCTTGGTGGTTGCCCTTTGAGAAGTTGGTTTGGGGCACGATAATGCGCACTCCCCATAGCCCGATTCCATTTTGCTGTATTCAGCCTCCTTAAGTCCACGTTTACAATGCTCCTCAATGGTTTTTTTACCAAACATTGTGTTATATAGACTACTAGGTGTTACATGATGGAACCTACCTCTGTTATTATCAGAAACGCCAGAAAGATGAATTCCAGGCGACGGCGCATACCAGAAAATGGTGCTGGAGAAAATTAATCTTAGCCATCTCAGGCCTGGGCTTCGAAGAGCAATAGACTCCAGCTTTAATACAGTCAAGAGGCACAAGAGATTGCCTCTTGACTCCGAGGGTTGATTTGACGCATAATATTATTAAGGTATCAATTACATTCTTCAAGCATTTCTTGGGGGAGCAAACGACGACCCCAAGAAACTGACAACCGAATAATTTGCCTCATGGAGGGGATACCATGTCAGGAATACTTGGCAAGGGTTTATTTACGCCCATCAAGCGTTTTCCTTTGAGAAAATTGCTGGATGGGTTTTTGTTTGTGACGCTGCTGTTTGCAAGCCTGGGTCCACAACCTTCTCTGGCGCTAGAAAGTCCCAACGATGGATCTGCTCAAACATCAGTCTTACCGGCTATGGCCGAGCGCTATCAATCGCCGGTATTTATCCATCCCGCGCCGATCAAGGTAGATCAAACTGTACAGAATGAGGTGCCGGAATCGTCCTTACAATCGGGCAACTTTCCTGCAATCATGTTTGTGGAGAATGTAGGTCAATTCGATAAAAACGCCCTTTTTCAGACCCGTGGCGATCGGGGCGCCATCTATTTTACACAGGATGCGCTTTGGATAAGCCTCTTGGAGGCACCATCTGATCCTCCAACATTAGATTTGGAGCAAAGAACGCAACCAATAACACCGGAATTGGCACCGGAAGGGGGGCGGATTTCACCCACGCCAACACCAGGCGGAAAAGAGGATATGGTCACCGGTGTAAACCTGCGCTTGACCTTTGTGGGAGCAAATGCTGTTTCGAGAATTGAAGGATTTAGACCCCTGGACACCACTATATCCTACTTTGATGGAAAGGATCCGGATGGCTGGCATGCCGATGTACCCGTATGGAGTGGCATTCGTTACACAGACTACTATCCCGGGTATGACCTGGAAGTCACCAGCCAGGCCGGCCAATGGAACTGGCAACTGGCGCCAACCGGGAATGCACTCGAACCAGGTGGGGCATTACAACCAAACCAAAATACCGATGTGCGTCTTAGGATCGAAGGAGCAGAAGCACTAGCGCTGGAGGGGGATGCAGTGCGGATCACAACTGCAGTAGGGGACTTGCTGCTACCCCTCCCAAAATCAGATCTCGATGTGCCAGGCTTGGGAGCAGGTTCTAAGATTGGTAAAGCAGGAACGGCAAATACAGAAGCCTATCTCGATGGAAACGAGATCGTTTTACCCCTTTTGCTCTCGACAGGGGACGGCCAGGAGAGACCCAATCACGTGCCGGGATTGATTGAAACGCCATTCAGTATCAGTGATCCATTTCATAAAAGCGCCAACTTAGCTGCTCCAGCTGGAGCCGTCCTGCACATTGACAGTGACAGCGTAATCGGTTCCCCACTGGTTGCTCCCTTACTGGAAGGAACAGAGGATCTGCTTTATTCCACTTTTTTAGGGTCGGGGGATGGTGTTGATATCGTTGTCGACAGCACCGGAGCTGCCTTTATTGTAGGGACTACAACCAGCACATCCTTTCCGACAACCTCAGGTGCATATCAGACATCTTTGGCTGGCGGAAGCGATGTGTACGTAACCAAGTTGAATGCATCCGGCAGTGACCTGGTTTACTCGACGTATATCGGTGGGAGTGCTGCAGATTATGGCACGGGGATCGCGCTGGATGGGAACGGAGCAGTATATGTCACTGGACGGACATGGTCGACCAATTACCCAACCACGTCAGGAGCCTATGACACGACCAACTCAAACTCTGAGGCCTTCATTACGAAATTGAATTCCTCCGGCACAAGCCTGGGGTATTCCACTTATCTGGGAGTCGGCGGGACACAGGGTTTCCGGATTGCGGTGAATGGCAATGGGGAAGCTTATGTCGTGGGGCAGACCGCCGCCACAACCTTCCCAACCACCAGCGGCGCGTTCGATCAGACTCATAATGGCGGTCTATTCGATGGATTTGTCACACGCTTCAATGCGTCCGGCACTGGCCTGGTGTTCTCAACGTTCATTGGGGGCAGCGGTGTTGACTGTGAAGTTGGCGGAGACGCTCTAGAATGCGATATTGCCCTTGGACCGGATGGTTCGGTATACATTGCCGGGCCGACCCTCTCATCCAGTTTTCCCACGACCACCGGGGCTTATGACCGTACTTACAACGGTTCAGGGGATGTTTTCGTACTCCGATTAAATCCAAATGGCGGCAGTTTGATTTATTCGACTTATCTGGGAGGTTCATCCACCGACGATTGTGAAATGATGTGTTCGATTGCGGTCGATTCCAGCGGATATGCTTATGTGACCGGGACAACCAGGTCCTCCAACTTTCCAAAAACCACCGGCGCGTTTGACGAAAGCTACAATGGGGGCCGGGACGCCTTTGTGACAAAATTGCGGGTGGATGGTAGTGGCCTGGTCTACTCTACATTCCTGGGTACAACAGGAAACGATCAAGGGAGGAGCATCGCTGTGACTGCGGGCAGCGGGCCTGTTGTAATTGGCACGACAACGTCTTCATCTTTCCCGACGAGCCCCGACGCCTTCCAAAGTGAATTTGGCGGAGGCCCGCGGGATGCGTTCTATGTTCGCTTCTCGATCAATGGCGATGGGGTCAACTATTCGAGCTTTCTGGGCGGCGCAGGCGACGAATTGGGTTATGGGATTACCACCATGGGTGTAAGCGTGGTTTATGTAACCGGCTGGACCTCATCCGGTGATTTTCCCACCACCGAAGGTGCTTATAGCACGTCAGGAAGCGGTGCCTTTGTTTCCAAGCTGGCGGGCAATACGACAGTAGTCTACGAACTTGCCACTTTGGATGCCGGTCTGGATCGTTACTGCTGCCAGTCAATGGCGGGAACCTTTGGTACAGTTGGCAGCCCGATCAACACCCAGACGGGCGGCGAGTTCTACCAGGTCGAGGATATCTCCATCCCGACCTCCGCCGGGCTGCTCGCTTTCCAGCGCAGCTACTCTTCGCTGGCGACTGATTTGTACACCACCGCGCTCGGTTATGGCTGGACGCACAGCCTCGACTCGCGCCTGATCCTCCCGGACGATCCAGATGGCGAAGAGGGCTATGTACTTTTCAAGGCGAGTTCCGCCAACCGTTACCAATTCATAGACAATGGAGATGATACTTACTCTGCCGCGCCCGGCGTAATCGGAACTCTTACGTTTGCCAGCTCGGAATTCACACTTACTCTTCCCAACCAGTCCGTCTACACCTTTGATGATGAGGGGGTACTGCTAACCTGGGCGGATGCGCAAGGACACACCTGGGAATATACGTACAGTAGTGGTCGTCTGACACAAATCGATGCCGATGGAGGCGACCGATATCTTGCGCTGACGTACGACGGTTCAGGACGGATTGCGACTGTCGCCGACCAGACCGAGCGCGGCGTGACCTTTGACTATGACGGAGCAGGAGATCTGGTAAGCGTTATCGATGTTATGGCGGAAGAGTGGACATATGATTACGATGCGGCTCATCATCTCACGGAAGTGATCGACCCATTGGACGACACCGTCGAGCGCAGCGAGTACGACGGCCAGGGTCGTGCGATCCGGCAGTGGGATGGCCTGGATAACCTGGTTGTGGAGATCACCTATAATTCCGACGGGACCAGAACAATAGAAGATGCTCTCGAAAATATAATCACTCACACATACGATAGTCGCAAGACGCTGGTCGAAAGTACAGACCCCCTGGAGGCAACGATCGGCAAAGAATACGATACGAATTTCCGCCCGGTACTGATCACGGATGCATTGGGGAACAGCACGCAGTTGTCCTGGAGCGAGGACGGGGCTAATCTGACCCGCATGGTCGATGCCGAAGGGAATGAGACGGATCTTACCTACGATGAGTTGAACAACCCTATTGCGGTGGTTGATGCGCTGGATTATCTCACCACCTACGATTACAACGGTACACTATTAAGCAGTGTCACCGATGCACTGGACAATGAAACGGTCTACACATATACGGTGGAAGGCTTCCTGGAGTCGATTACCGACCCGCTCAGCAATACTATTTCCTACACATATGATGAGTTCGGGCAGCGCGAGGCGATGACAGATGCCCTGGAAAACACCTGGACGTACGAATACGATGACCAGGGCAGGCTGACAGACACAACCGACCCATTGGGGCGCGTCACCCACAACGAGTACGATGCGGCAGGACGACTGATCCGCATTACTCAAAATTACGACGCTCTGCGTCCGCAGAATGACGAAAATCAATTCAATATCGTCACGGAGTATGATTACAACGCAGCCGGACAACAGGTGACTGTCACGGATACCTATAATCGGACTACGTCATCCGCCTTTGACGATGCGGGCAGGTTGATCTCGACGACCGACCCGGATCAGAATGTCACCACCTACACTTATAATGTTGCCGGGCAGCTGGTTGCCACCACAGACGCCCTGGATCGCATTACTGAGTATGCGTATGATGAGGCGGGCCGCTTGATCTCGACGACCGATCCGCTCGATCAAGTAACCGAGACCACGTACAATCCCGATGGCACCGTTGCCAGCACGCTTGATGCGTTGGAACGTGAGACCAGCTATGAGTACGATTCGCTGGGACGGGTGATTGCGATTACCCAGGCGGACAGCTCGGTGATCCACCACACTTATGATGAAGTCGGCAATCAGATCGCCAGCACGGATGCGCTCGGAAAAGCAACCACTTACGAGTATGATGCCCTCGGCCGCCTCATCAAAGAGACCGACCCGCTGGACGGTGAAACTGAACATTTTTACGATGAAGCCGGTAATCTGATTCAGACCATTGATCCCCGCGATAATGCCACAACTTATGAATACGACGACAACAACCGTCTCTTGAGCGTGACAGATGCGCTTGGTAATGTCACTGCATACGAGTATGACGACCTCGGCCGCCGTACAGCCGTGATCGACGCCCTGGAAGGCCGTACAGAATATACATATGACGAGCTTGACCGCGTCATCGCGGTAACCGACCCACTGGAGCATACCATCAACAGTGAATATGATGCGCGAGGCCAGGTCATCTCGCAGACAGATGCAAACGACAATACGACTACGTTTGAATACGACGACCTTGGGCGGTTGGTTGAAAGGACTGACCCGCTGGACGACGTCACAACATACACGTACGACGCGGTTGGAAATCTATTGACGGTCACCGACCCCAATGAGCACACAACGACCACCGAATATGACGCCCTCAACCGGCCCATATCCGTCACCGATGCCAACAACAATGCCACCACGACGACTTATGACGCGGTGGGCAATATCCTTTCCGTCGAGGATGCCCTGGAGAACACGACCAGCTTTACTTATAATTCTCTGAACCAACAAACCCAGATCACAGACCCGCTGGCCAACGAGACACACTACCTGTACAACTCGATAGGTGATCTGGTATTGATGACCGACGCAGAAGGTGTCGTCACGCGCTATCAATATGATGATCTTGGGCACCTGATCGCTGTGACGGAAAACTACCTAGTCGGTATCCCCGCCGATGAGCAGACGAACGTCCGGACCGAATATACCTATGATGCCAACGGCAACCGCCTGACGATCGCCGACGGCAACGAACATGTCACCACCTTCACTTACGACGAGCTCAACCGATTGGTGAGCGAGATTGATCCTCTCAGTCACACCTGGACATATGAATACGATGACCTGGGCAACCGCGTTTCGATGACGGATGCCAACAGCGTGACTACAGTTTACACTTATGACGCTGCCAGCCGTCTGACCGGGATTAACTATCCCGGCAGCAGCGCGGACGTCTCCTTCACGTACGATGCCGGTGGCCACCGCACAGGCATGACGGATTCAGTAGGGATTACGACCTGGGTTTACGATGACCTGAACCGCGTCCTTTCCATCACCGACCCATTCGACGAAACCGTCGCGTATGATTACGATGCGGTTGGTAACCGGACTTCACTCACTTATCCGAACGCACAAGTCGTCAATTACGATTATGATCCGATGAACCACCTTCTGGAAGTCACGAGTGGTGTGTTGGCTGTCGCCGGTTATGAGTATGATGCGGCTGGGCGGTTGACGGCCATCACGCGTGCCAATGATGTAGATACGACTTACGGATATGATAATGCCGGCCAGTTATTGAGCATCCTGCACGCCGATGGCACTGAGACCGTGGCCTCGTATGAGTATGCCTATGACAACGTTGGCAATCGTATTCAGGCCGTTGAAGAAGTGAAACTTCCGCCGGTGCCACCGAGCCCGACGCCCACCATTACACTGACGCCCACCGTAACGCTGACACCCAGCGCTACTACTTCACCCACACAGACACCCTCGCCTACCGAAACGCCCTCTCCAACGTTGACGCCGTCGGCCACGCCAACAGCATCGCCTAATCCCACTGAGACGCTGATCCCCAGCCCAACGCCGCCCCCAGGCGCGATTGTGGACGAGTTCGATGGGAGTTTGCTAGGCTCCGATTGGGAGTGGTACGTCCCGGCAATTGGCCCCACCTACTCGCTTGACGATGAGCCCGATCATTTGCGATTGGTCGTGCCGCCGGACCGCGATCACTGGGGGGATCTTGACACCGCCCCTCAAGTGCGCCGCAATGATATGGGGCCGGGCGATTGGGCCATCGAAACCCATCTCGAGCTGGGAGATGCGAACGCCGGAGATCAGTGGCAGGCCAACCTGGAGGTGGGCTTTGATCGCTACGACCAGCAATGGCTGAGCATCGGCAGCGATGACACGCTAAGGGTAACGCGGGTTAACGAGTACGACACGGCGGTAGAGTACGAGATCAGCCTGCCGCTTTATCTGCGGATCGAAAAATCGGGTACCCAGTACACATTCAGGTATAAAGAGGAGCTGGAAGACCCCTGGACGACTCTGGACACACAGAGCATAGGGACCGAAGTCTCTTATATCGGCCTGCAGGTGCGCAGTTTCTGGACCAGTGCAGGGGATGTGGTCCTTGACATGGATTATTTCCGGCTGGAGCGCACCAGCGCACCGGATCCGGGTCCCGATAAAGAGGTCGAGATGGACGAGTTTAACAGCCTCAGCCTGGCTGAGGACTGGAACTGGTACGTGCCGAAAACCGGGCCGACCTATTCGTTGAGCGCTGTGAGCGGCGTATTCCGCATGATCCTGCCGGAAGGTGATAGCTTCGAACATTGGGTGGAAACGGACGATGCGCCCCAACTGCGGCGGGAAGACCTGGGTGAAGCCGACTGGGCCATCGAAACCGAACTGGTAGGGATAACCGCTGAGAATGCAGCTTATTGGGGGGCACTGGAAGTGGGGTTCGATCAGTACGATCAGGTCTGGTACGGCCTGGACGACGGTTCTTATTTGAAAGCGATCCGCGTGGGAAATTGCTGTCCTTACTTTGAAACACCTGAAAGCATGACGATCATCCTGCGGCTGGAGAAACACGGTGAGGACTATATCTTCAAATACAAGCATGACCCGGACGAGGCCTGGACAGCGATATCGCCTATAAGCATTGAGGAGACTCCGGTTTATGTGGGATTGATCAGTCGTGTTATCACTACAGGCGACGAAGAAATGAACCTGGATTGGTCCTACTTCCGGCTTGAGCGCTGGGAGGACGAGGAGAACTTCATGCTGGCGCCTGAAGCCGGTGAGGACAGTCCAGAAATTGGAAAAGAAAAAGAACCGGTCAGGGGTGATGATAATAGACCAACAAGTACGCCCACGCGCCAACCCACCGCCACGATCACACGCACGCCCTCTCCAACCGGCACTGCGACACCGCAGGCGATAGACCTGGCACCTGGTGGTCCGGATTACGCAGTTCACTTCGCTCCAGTGGGCTTCAATCTCCCAGCGGGGAATGGCCTGCCGCATGAGAATCGCGTTTCAGTCGGACCGCTGGCAGTCCCGCGCCTGCAAACCTTCAGCCAGACGATCGACTACACCTATGATCCCCTCTATCGCCTGACAGACGCAGACTACTCGAACGGTGACTTCTTCCAATATACATATGATGCGGTTGGGAATCGGCTCTTACAAGAGTCCTCCATAAGCAGCCTGCCATCCGAGGTTGATTATTTATACGACGCTGCGAACCGTCTGATCGACGTAAATAATGTTGAGTACACCTGGGATGACAACGGAAACCTGATTTATGATGAGGTCGACGAGTATACCTATGATGGCGCCAATCGGTTGAGTTCGGTGAGTGGAGCCCACGAAAGCAGCTACGTCTACAACGGTAGGGGGGATAGACTGCAACAGACTGTGGATAGCAACACTACCACCTACGTATTAGATCTAAATGCTGGCCTGACCCAGGTGCTTGAGGATGGGACCTATTCTTATACTTATGGCCTAAGTCGCATACTCCAGGATGGAGGTAGTGAAACCGAGTACTTCCTGGGGGATGCGCTGGGAAGCGTGCGCCAACTCGCCGATGAAAGTGCAGGAATCAACATGGCGAAAGCATACGATCCATATGGAAGTGTGCTTTATACTGCTGGGAGTGGTACAAGTGAATTTGCTTTCACGGGTGAGCAAACGGACATGACCGGAATGGTGTATTTAAGGGCACGATATTACAGTCCTAGTATGGGTCGGTTTATCACCAAAGATATTTGGGACGGAAACCAACGCGAACCAATCTCTTTACACGAGTTCCTCTATAGTAGTGATAACCCAATTGTTAATATAGACCCATCAGGTATGTGTGATTATTTGGGCTGGAACAATCCTCCTGGCGGTCTTTTCTCGGAAAAGCAATGCGATGACATAATGGATGATTTCAAATATGGGGATGGATCACGGATAGAAGAATGGTATTACAAGTTAGCAGAAAGAATGGCTCAAGATGGAAACAAGCAAGCTAGCGCTAATTTGATTCACTTCTTGGATGGTTCTGGTTCCCAGTTGCAACTTTACAGTGATTTTATGCAGAAAAGTATTTGGGGTTGGGGTTATATTAGTGGGAAAGTCAACAATTTAGCCGACTGGTATGTGCGTTCTAAGGTCACATCTCTTGAGGGCTGCAATTCTATCAACGTCGGTCCAGATGGGTTTGCACGATTTGTAGATGTTACTGCAAACAATCCAGAGATGTGGCTCCCTTGGAATTGGCCGTCCCGAGACGCCTATGGATCGTTGGGCTCTTTTCGATTAGATGTTGTAATCTCAGGGCAACTTAATCGCCCTTGGAAGATACTAACCGGGATGTTAACTGAAGTAAATTTGAATCTTCATATTGTAGTAATAGATTATTACAATTGGCATAAGGGTGTAGGAGTAACATATCCAGGTCCAATTTCAGGAGCAAATATCCCTGACCAGTGGGCAAGATTCCTCCTCGAGAAGGGCAAAGCTCACAATTTCTTGGTTCGGGGAGATATAGACATTCCACATAGTGACCAAATGTGGTTGGTATCCCCCAGTAGTCAAACTCCCCCGAGTGGCTGGGTTCGCGCGAGTTGTATTGGTATTGGTTTTGAAGGTGGCGGATATTCACCAGAGCAATGCGCACCTGGTCCAGTGTCTCCTCCGTAAACTGCTATGACAGTCCTCGAACTTCCATTAACTTGATTTACCCGATAGTTTCCACCCAGTACGCTTTTGGCAAAACGACATGACTATTATGAATCGCTATTCCAAATTAGGCAAACTCGTATTCTGGGTTACTTCCTGTGCAATTGCTTGGATATTGGGAAGGATGATGCTTTGGTGGATACTAGAAATCTTTATCACATTCGATGTTCCTGCCTACGAGTCCAAGCGCGCTCTCGCGGGAGTAATAGTCTTCTCAATTTTATCTCTCTTAGTTTTAGCCTGGAGAGATAAATATGCACTTAATAAATCCCTGATACGTATCAAACTCGCGTATCCGGAACAGATCAATTCAGCGCGCCTGCATCGCTTATTTTGCATGTTCGTACAAGGAGTGCAGATAGCTTTATCAAGCTATATTAGTATATATTGGTTCTATCAATCTGCCTTTTGGTTATCTACAAGTGATTCTCTTGTAGACTTTAATCTATTTCGTACATTTAGTCCATTTCCCACGCTCTTAGTACTAGGCGGATTTGTTTTCCTCAATGCTGTGATTAGTGCTTATATAATTGTCTTAGAACCTTGGAGACCTATTGCGCTCAAATTACTTTACCGAAAATATGCTGTTGAGAAAACAGTACGCCCAAAAGAATTGATTCTAGTAATCCTGAGTCTTGCGAGAATTATCATATACAGTACCATACATGTAATTTATTATTGGTTTTCAATTCCTGATTTAAGTACGCGTTTGCCAGCCACAATATTATTTGTGATAATGTTTTGCTTCTGGATTTTATATAGTTGTGGACTATTAAAAAAAATATAGGTGTGGCTTGGTAGACCAAGGTGGAAATAGCTTACAACGAGCTTGGCGACCGCCTGTAGCAGACAGTGGATAGCAGCACTGTTGGAAGGGCCAGAACCAATAAGGCAATACGATTGGAAAGGATGCACTACTTATCCTTAAGAACATCTTACCCATACTGGTATTCTAGCCCAATTCAAGGATGATTTCACCATCGCCGGTTAATAAAGCGCCAATATCACCGTAACTAAACCGATGACTGTAACCGTCCGAGATACGGACGGCACAATCTAGGGTGGATTGTCTGTAAACCCCTTCGACGGCGGCCCTTCGAAAGGCTCAGGTTAAGCCTACACCGGTTGCCACGGAACGACAAATGAAACCGGCGCTGTTGGTTTCACGTTACCCTAGGGTGAATACCGCTTTCGAGCCGATCAAAACAGGACCCAGCTCTAGTCCGGGACAGAAAATGGCTTCCTCTCGCTGAAGCGGCGAAGGGAACACCAAATACTCCGGAATACCTGAGTCATCTTGCGCGAACTGACCGGCTTGAAGCGATCATGAAGGGGCGGATATGGTACACAACTCATAGAGCAGTGGAGGAATATCGCAAATCGCTTTAGCCTTTAGGGAAATACGTACTTGTTTAGTGTCAAAAACTGTATTTTGTAAAGGGTCAAACCTCAGAAAAAGAGGAAATACAACAGAACTTGCGTTCTGTGTGTTTCCATGCTAGAATCCGGTCGCTGATCATCCAATTTTAGCTCGCCGGGCCCCGATCCATCTCAAACCGCCGGGTCAGGCAGAATCAGCAGCCCGTTGGTCTGTAATGTGCGACGTAAGATTGGTGCTCATAACCTGGAGGTCGCTGGTTCGAGTCCAGCCCCCGCAACTGTGTTAGTCCCTCAAAGTGGGGAAAAGTGCCTGAAAAGGCACTTTTTTGATTAAAAATGTGCGGTGACATGAGCGGAGCTCATAACCTCTGGATCGTTGGTTCTGATCTAACCCTGACATAACAACTGGCACAATCCTTGGGGGCTGGTCAGGATGGCAGGGTGGGTAATCTTCCTCGTTGAACCATTACCAGCACTCGAATGAGTTGTGTTATAATCTTACTGGTAAGAATAAGGAGAAAACGATGAATACTCTTGCTACCACTCGCATGTCGTCTAAAGGGCAAATTGTCATCCCTGAAACCATTCGTAAACAACTGAATCTCAAGGCAGGTGCGCAGTTTGTTGTCGTGGGTGAAGATGACGTAGTGATCCTCAAGGCAATTACTGCTCCTGGCATGGACACATTCGAGGCCCTCATCCAGCAGGCGCGCCAGCAGGCGAAACTTGCAGGCTTGAAACGAGCGGACATTACAAATGCTGTATCAAAAGCGCGAGGCCATAAGTGAAAGTGGTTCTCGACACAAATGTGTTTGTTTCGGGGGTCTTTTTTAGTGGGCTGCCATTTCAAATTCTCCAAGCATGGAGGGATGGAAACATCCAATTAATCACCTCACCTGAAATTCTGGACGAATATCAGCGCGTGGGAGAGATGCTTGCTGAGGAACATCCAGTGATTGACCTTGAACGCATGCTTGAATATGTCATCCATAATGCAGTTGTCTTTTTTTCCCCCCCGCTTCTTGAACGCGTTTGTGACGATTCGGATGACGATAAATTTCTTGCCTGTGCGCTGGCAAGTGGAAGTAATCTCGTTGTCAGCGGCGACAGGCATCTTCTCAAAGTGTCAGGATATCAAAACATTGAAGTCCTGAAACCACGTGATTTTCTCGAAAAGTATCTTGGATGAAATGACCAAGAATCATGTGAGTCCAGTTGGTCTAGACAGCGTGGAGATTCGCCAGGCGGAATAGTGTCAGCGAGAAACCGGTCTGTGATGGGTGGCTTTTGTGATCGGCTGTCAGTGAAAAAAAGTTCAAAAACCATTTCGGGAGATATCGTTACCACCCCGCAAGGGATTCCTAACTTGCACGTGCTAAACACGGGTTTTGGTAACTGTGGCAAACTGGTCATTCAGGCAGCCAGAAAGAGTATTCTTATGAAAATTGGATCGGTCAGGAAACAAAATGGAGAACCGTTTACTGGTTGAGGTGGAAGAAGAATATTCACCCATCGCCCGGCTGATCGAGTTGGGGCGGCTAAAGAAATACGTCACCTTTGACGACATCCTGCAATTCTTCCCTGAAGCCGAAAAAGATATCGAGCAATTGGAGGAGGCTTTTTCAGCGCTCTTAAGCGCGGGAGTTGCTTTCGTTGAAGACGCTCCTGCTAGTGAACAACCAGAGAATGAATTACTTAATGTGGAAGAGACCGAGGTCGGGCCTGAGCTAAAACTTGCGTTGGATGATTATCTCGCCAACATTGATGCCACCGACGGTATCGGACTATATCTCAAAGAAATTGCCCAAGTCCCATTGTTGACAGCGACAGAAGAAGTCGAAATCGCCCAGCGTATTGAGCACGGGCGGATGGCTCGTGTGGAACTGGCAGGTGGCAAAGTCAGCCCCGTACGCCGGATCGAGTTGCGTAAATTGGTCGAAGAAGGTTGGTCTGCCCGCGAGCACCTGATTACAGCTAACTCCCGCTTGGTGATCAGTATTGCAAAAAAATTTATGGGGCGCGGCGTACCTTTCCTTGACCTGATCCAGGAAGGCAATATCGGCCTCATCCGTGCCACCAAGAAGTTCGACTACCATCGTGGCTTCAAATTTAGCACCTATGCCACGTGGTGGATCCGCCAGGCCGTGACACGAGCCAATTCTGACCAGGGACGAACCATCCGTGTCCCGGTTCACATGGGTGACATCATTAATAAGCTCTTTCGCGCCCAGTATAAGTTGACACAATCCCTGGGTCGCGAACCGACAGTCGCGGAGCTGGCCGAAGCGCTGGAAGTGTCTCCCCAAAAAGTCGAGAACATAATCCGCGTTTCGCGCTGGCCGCTCTCGTTGGAATCACCAACCAGTACTGAAGAAGACTCGGTGCTTGGCGACTTTATCGAAGATGACAAAGTCGCCCCACCCGATGAAACTGCAACATATAATCTTCTGTGCGAGCATTTGCGCGAGGTCTTGAATGGATTGCCACTTCGCGAAGGGCGCATCCTGCAACTTCGCTACGGATTATTCGATGGGCAGGCTTATACGTTGGAACAAGTTGGGCGCAAGATGGGCGTGACGCGAGAGCGCGTCCGCCAGATCGAAGCCCAGGCTCTGAACCGCCTGCGCCACCCGTCCATCCGCCGCAATCTGCACGACTACCTGGGTGAATAACTTCTGTCTAATTAACACAAAATCGCCGCCATTTGTGGCGGTGATTTAAATTTTACAGCAACAGAGGCTAAGGTATCCTTACGGAAATGGCGTGGGCGGTCTTAAGCCATCATAGGTTGTTTCGGCAGCACGAACCGCTTAAAGCGGCTCCTTCACCTCACTGTTGGGGGTGATAGGTTGTTTGAAAAAAAGTGATAGATAAACAAAATTTGCGTTTCGATTGCTTCCGTGCTAAAATCCGGTCGCTGATTACCCAACTTTAGCTCGCCGGGCTCCTATTTATTACAAACCGCCGGGTGAGGCAAAATCAGCACCCCGTCGGTCTGTAGCATGCGACGCAAAATTGATGCTCATAATCTGGAGGGTCGCTGGATCGAATCCCGTTCCAACAATTGGAATTGGCGTGGAAACCCAAACATAGTATCCGTAGTTGTTTTTATAATCACCCGTTCGAACGCTTTTTACTTTTTCCCGTGTGTGCCTTGGACGGAGAAGCTGCATCGGTAAGTTGGCGTAGTAGCCACTCGATCGCTCCAGGTGTAATACGCCAATAGTTGAGATGATTGGCAGCATAATCAATTGCTTCTGACTCTTCACCAAAACTAATGGAGGCAGG
>Ga0315295_10002169_pt1 | contig 16659 bp, 17 predicted proteins | sample YL17G14_0_MG_FD_204453 | JGI IMG/M metagenome (GOLD analysis project Ga0315295, IMG submission 204453) | Sediment microbial communities from Yellowstone Lake, YNP, Wyoming, USA - YL17G14_0 | ecosystem: Environmental > Aquatic > Freshwater > Lake > Sediment | place: USA: Wyoming | collected... | reverse complement strand
TTCCCATGGCGTACATGGATGACCATCCGGGCGCCATCGACGTCGGCCACCGGCAGTTGGACACCTTCCAGCAATCGCAACCCGCAGGCGTAGATCGTGCTCAGACACACGCGATAGCGTGCCTTGCGCACGCAACCCAGGATCTGCTGCACTTCTTCCACGCTGAAAACTACCGGCAGCTTCTTCTCCCGAGCGGGGCGCACGAAGTCGAGCACCGGCCAATCCCGTTTCAGCGTCTGCTGGTAGAAGAACTTCAGGCTGCACAAGGCCAGCGTGCACGTGTTGCGCGCCGCATGCTTCTCATTCTTCAGATACAGCAGGTACTGGCGCAGCTCTTCCTCGGTCAGGACGTCCGGGGACTTGCCGTAGTGCTCCGCCAGTTTCCGCACCACGCGCACGTACGAATCCTGCGTCCGGGGAGACAGACCGCGTAGTTGCAGATCTTCGATGTATCGTTGCCGTAGGGCTGTCATGGCTACATCTCCTGTCCAGAGGGTTGGCCAGGACTATAGCCACACGAAAGAGGATGGGTAGCTTATCGAAGAGCGCGCAGCGATGCACTCAACCTGCGCGAAGCGCTTAGTTCAACAACTGATTCTACAACCTCCCCCTCCCAGCAGCACGTCTCCCCCGAGCGGGTGATGTGGACAATGCGGAGAGTACGTCTAATCCGCTCATGCGGGGTGAGTCGCGGAGCAGGACGCCCAAAGTGTCGGCAAGTGGGCTAGACACGCTCATGTCCTCTCCGGCTCACCCCAGGGGGTCGCATGCCGGCCCGGCGGCGCTTCGGCCCGCATGAGATGTTAGGCTGCCAGGAATCTGGAATCCCCGCGCGCCCATCCAGCATACACCCCCATGGGACCTTGCTGCCCCACTCGGACCAACTCCCCAACTCGCGCTCTGGCCCCGAACATCTCGAGGAACAGGGCGAAGTCGCCAAACCACTCGTCGGATTGACTGAACGAATGTACGACCATCACTGCGTATTTGGCGCCGAACCGTTCGGCCTCGATGATCGCCGAGCCAAGGCGATGCAGCAACTGGTACCGAATCCGATCGGGCACCTGACCGACTAGGCCCAGTTTCTGCGCAAGGAAGGAGAGTCGCTCCCGCTTGCCGTGTGAGGGTGGTTCTCTCCACTCGCCGACCGTTTTGTCGAAGCTCTCCGAAACCTTCCCCTCAACAGTGATTGAGACCAGAGCGCCATCCGCCGCTCTGGCGAGCACGAAGACATCGTTCTGCGATGGATGCCCAGTTGCTGGAGGCAAGGGGACTTGATGCTCAGGGATGACGATCAGGGGGTCGATGCACTGGAATGCTGCGATCGCTGACGAGGAAAAGACCAACCGGATCTCTGGGGGGATCCCATCTGACGCAAGCCAAGAGTGGGCGATCGTTCTGGCAGAGTAGCCTGTGCGCCACTGCTTCTCGGGCTCGGCCAACAAGCTTTTCCACTCGTCCGGCGATGATATCGGTATGTACACAGAAGGCATGGTTCCCCCTCAAGGAGTACGCTGGGTGCCTAGCGGCCAGGAGCCTAGCTGCCTAGCTGCCTAGCGGAAGCGTGCAACGCCACTGGGAAGATATGACATGACAGCGGGCTAAGCAAGCCACAGGTTCTGCCCGCCCCGCCGGAGAGTAGACCCGTCGCCTTGAGATGGTGGACAACTGGCTTGGATCGCCGAGGAGGAGAAACAGCTTGGCTGGTCCGGCCGAACCACCTATAATGGCGCGGGCCGGCTTCGGTTTCGAGATTGGTCGAGGATAATGAAGAGAACGACGACCTCCTCCTTCGGGACGGGGAAGAGAGAATCACACGACTCGTCTTCGTTCTACAGCCGACAGCTGTTCAACGCGGTTTCTTCTGAACCCATCAGTCAAGCCGAGCTGATGAAGGTTCAGGTCCCTGCCGCTGGGGACTGGGCAAACCGGGTGTATTGCGGTTCTTCCGAGAACATGGACGCCCTGCCCGATAACTCAGTTGCGCTGGCGTTTACCTCACCTCCGTACAACGTCGGCAAGGACTACGACGAGGACATGACCCTCGAGAAGTACTTTGAACTGATCCAGAATGTCGGCCGAGAAGTCTATCGGGTGTTGAGGCCAGGTGGTCGGTACGTCATCAATATCGCCAACCTAGGCCGAAAGCCGTACATCCCACTACACACGTTCTTCTGGGACATTCACACGGGACTCGGCTTCTTGCCAATGGGCGAGATCATCTGGCAGAAGGGCAAGGGCGCCAACAGCAGCACTGCGTGGGGCAGCTGGCTGAGCTCGAAGGCGCCTCGCCTGCGCGACATTCACGAGTACCTGCTCGTCCTGGCAAAGCAGGATTTCTCGCGACCCGATAAGGGTGAGTCGGACATCGAGCGGGAGGAGTTCATGGCCTCCACGCTTTCAGTTTGGGAGATCCCGTCTGAGTCGGCGAAGCGAGTTGGCCACCCTGCCCCCTTCCCTGTCGAGCTAGCAGCGCGGGTGATGCGGTTGTATAGCTACCGAGGGGATGTCGTGCTGGACCCATTCGTCGGTTCCGGGACAACGTGCGTGGCGGCGGCCCTCAATGGGCGCCGCTTCGTGGGTTATGACATCGCGCAGGATTACGTTGATCTGTCGTGCAGACGGCTCCGGCAGGAAGCTGGGTTTGAAGTGACGGGAACTGACACAGAATAGGGCTCAGCCCGCGTGCCTAGCGCCAAGACCGAGACTTCTGAACTGTGCGTAGCATTTGGGATCCTTGGATTGGATCCCTCGCGCGTCTACCCACAGGCCGAGATCGATGAGCGGCTTGACAGGACGCTCTCCGCCGGAAAGTACATTGCCTTCCGCTCAGAGTATCAGCGAGACCCGACCTTGTACCCGCGGTTGCTGACGGTTGGCCAGCGGATGGCCGCGCAGCACGCCCCCTTGCGACAGGCAGAATCGGTTCAGTGGACGGGGCCGTTCCATCAGGCGTCGACCGCTTCAGGGGCGAAAGACCTGATGGTCGGCAACACCCCCGTCAGTGTCAAGGCGGAGAGCAACGTTGTAGCCAACCTCTCGCCCCCGAACATGATGGTTCACCTGCCCGGCGGGACTGCACAATCGACGCGTGAGGAGAACTGGTATCTCACGACGTGTCCGAGGGAGTTCCAGGATCTATATGCGCTGGTGCGGAGTCGGCGGCCGGAACTGCGCGGGTTGCCTCCGGATGTTGCCGGTTTCGAGGAGCGGGCGACGCGGGAGGACCGGAAGCGGCTGCAGGAGATCGTCGGCAGCGCGTCGAGAGACGAGAAGCAGGCGTTCGCTGACAGGTACGAGGCGCTGTGTCACCGTGTCGCACAGAGATCCGCCGATCTGTTCAACGAGAACCTGACAGCGTCGTTCGGTACGCCCGGGCGGAGGGCAGTCCAAGAGAACCTTGCTCGCTGGTTCTTCCGGCTGGACGCTGTGCAGTATGTCCTGTGCGGGATCGATCGGGGCGAGGAGTTCGCCGTTGTGATCCCCGACTTGACGGCCTGGCTCAGGGAGTGGGACCTGCCGGGGGTCGTTGCGACGGCGGACTCGACGAGGGGTCAGAGCGTCGTCGATTTCCGCGTGACCTGCCGGCGAAAGCGTGACCGCAGTGAACATCAGATCATGTACCACGCAGAGATCCGGTGGTCGCATGGTCGCTTCTCGGGGGCAGTGGAATCCAAGCTCTATAAGGAGTTCGCCTGGAAGGACCTGGTCTTCTTGCCCAGTTACTTGGCTGCATGACGGCACCTTGCCAAGTTGAAAGGCGCAGGAGTCTCCGTTTGTTGACCATCCGGAGGGTGACGCTGTAAAACCAAGACAGCCGCTCAGGGTAAGCACTTGGGGAGCTCACTGCCAGGACGAAACGGACTGCAAGGCGAAGTGCATGGCGTAGCGAGGATAGCACAAATGTTCTATGCCGGGCGGGGATGATGGGTGGCGGGGGTGAGGGGCTCCCTCCCACCCTCACGGAAACCACCCGGCGAAGTTGATCGCCTTCGTGAGCGTCGGGGTCGATCCCTCCTTCGGGCAGGCGCTGCACCTTCTGCGCGGTACCAGCGAAAGTGCAACCACGGTAGCACTTTCCGCTTCCGAGGCAGCTGCCCGCCCTCCCGCGTCGGGCTTGAACTTGGGGCGTGCTAGGGTATTCCCTATCTGCATCCTACTCAATGCCTGCTGATTGGCGGCTGCGCTACCCGGTCGCATCGAAAGGCCAGCGAGATGAGCTGGCCTTTCCGTTTCCCCGGAGCGTGCAAGAGAAGGAGGATGGGATGAAGCGCAAGCTCGGCGTCATCATCTTGCTTGCTCAATTCATGGTCGGAGGAAGCTTTGGGAGCGCCCCGACTTAGCTCGCGACTGGTGTGTAGGGGCCTTGCTGCAGAAGAGGGCGAGAATGACATCTGGCAAGCCTCCTGGCAGTTCCTCACCGAAGTGCACCTGACCAGCCTGGGCGATTGCCGTTCCGCCGGAGGGCGCGAGAATCGGGCCAAGCGTACGCAACCCGACGAACTCGCTCGGAGCCATGGGGCAGCGCGTTTGCCCACGCGAGAGGGGCTCAGTATGCAGCACTCAGCCCGCCGCAGGACCCGCGCTTTCGTTCTGACGAGCCTCCTCCTCATCCTGATCGTGCCCGCCTGCCTCCCGTCTCCACCATCCGACCAGCCCAAGCCGCCATCTTCAGGGGGGATCGAGCTGCCGCGTGAATGGACACCAACGCCATCCCGTCAACCAAGCCCTTCTCCCCGACCGAGGTGTCTCCGACCCAGGCGCCTAGCAGTCCAACTGCCGCCCAAGCACCGCCACAGTTGGACCCTGCGGCCGTTGTCGCAACCATCGAATCGACTTACCCTCAAGTAGATGCAACTGATCTTTACCTCTATCCAAACAAGTACATTGATGTCAGGTTCCGCCTCACAAGTACCGTCGTGAGAACGGGCTTCCACGAATCCTTCTACCAGGGGACACCTGGGCCCGTCTCGGTGTTCATCGTTCAGCTCAATCCCCGCGTCGGGGGCAACTTGTTCCAGTATCCCTTCCTCGTCGTTGGCATACCATCAACAGAGGTCCTGCGCCCGGGGGTCACAATCACCGTGTACGGCTACGGCCCCGGAGCAGTCCAAGGCGAGAACGCTGCCGGCGGAATATCCAGTAGCCCCGCGATCTTCGCCGAAGGGTACATTCTCGGTTCGTAGGACGGATCCCGTACTTGCCTTGCCGCTCGAAGACTCGCTTGAGCCGACCGGGCAGCGGTGGCGGCCCAAGCGGCTCGTGAACCAATGAGGCTAAGGCGGCAGGGCAAGATGGGGTGACGGGAATGTCGCGCCGGTCGAGGTGACTGTCGCGCGGCTCCAGAGGGCGAGGGAATCGGCTAGCAAGTGACGCCCGGTTGGCGGACCTTCGTCCGTTCGAAAGTGCTACCGTGGTTGCACTTTCCGGCTGTCAGCGCCTACGCTTCACCCGAACCCTCAACAGGCTCGCCAGCTCGTCCAGAAGCGTGAGCGTCGCCTCGGCGTCGCCCCGAACGACGATCTCGTCCGCCAGTTCGTCCATGACGCGCTGATGGCTGCGAGGATTGGCTCGCGCCAGGGCCTTCGAGAAACCCCGGATACCGCGGAAGGCTGCATCGGCCGGCTGAAGGCGGCGGGTCACAGGTGGCGGCGAGCCACCTGCCGCCGCAGGCTGGGCCGGCATGTCGCCCGCAATTTCCTCAATGTCCTTCGACACCAAGGCGTTGCTGATGGCGGCATCAAGCAACGGCTCCCACTTGTCCGGGCTCTCGGACATGATCGCCCGCAGCACCCGCTCGGGTACCCGGTAACGGTTCGCCTTCTCGAGAAGCGCTGAGGGCAGAGCGAGGAGCCCCAGCAGCTGCTCCATGCGCTGACGCGAGACCTGCATGAGCGGGACCATCTTGTCCCACAGACCGCGGGGCATGCGCGGGATCGCCAGGGCCTGGCGGAAGTACTCGTACGGGTCGGCGATGTCAGCTACTGGCTGGATCCCAACCTCCGAGAGGATCAGGGCTGCGACCTCACGCGCCTGGCCGACGGCCGAAGGCTCCTCGGCGTGCCGGTTCTCGAGGATCTGGCGCTGGCGCGTCGGGTGCGCCACAACCTCGACACGGAGCTGCGACTCAGTGGTGCGGGCCTCCCGCACGTACTGGATACAGGCGGCCCAGAACCGTCGCTCCCCAGTCTCGATCTGGAAGACATACTGCGCGTCCCGCCCGGCAACCCACGATCCGGTGATGGGCTTGATCTGGCCGTGGTCGGTGAAGCTGTCGCCCATGGCCACGAGCGTGTTGATCTGCCGGCGAATGCCGGGGTCCGCTTCGGCCATGCGCAGCCACTCGGCCGTGGCGGCATAGCAGTCGATCGAGCCCGTGAAGAAGCGCTGGGCGATTTCCATCGGGAGGATCGGCCGGGGCTGGAAGCGATCCGGGCGCATTTGCGAGGGGACCAATCGCTCAATGCGCTCGACCGCCAACTCGGGTTCCGGCTTTGGCTGAGGCCGTTCCTTGGCGGGCGCGGCATTGGGGTCGACAAGGGGAGTCACCAGCGCGAATGGATCCTTGCGGGCACGCTCTTCGCGGCTTGGTCTGCGCTCGGTCATAGGCGCACTTCTCCTGAGGCCGGGCGTCTGGAGCTGGCGCCGGCGGACGAGGCCCTATAGCCGGTGCGACGCAGGACCTCTTCAACAAGGGCGGCGTACTCGTGCGTGGCACGCGAGCTGGATTCGATTCGACTATCGTCCCGCGCCTTGGGAGGCTTGTAGGTGAAGACGTCCATCTGGGCGGCGTGGGCATAGGCTAGGTCTGTGGAGCGATGAATCGGAGCCAGGGTGGCACTGCCGTAGAGGGTCTTGAGCTGCTCGAGGATGGCGTTCGCCTCGGCGCGTTGCTCCTCGAACATTGTCGGCAGATAGCCAAGGATCTCCAGATCGGTGCGGCCGTATTCGAGGCGCACCTCATTGATGGTGGCGTGAAGACCGGTCAGGCCGACAACGCCGAGATAGCTGGTCTCGACGGGGATCAGGACGTGGGTGGCGGCGAGTAGCGCATTGGTGAGAAGGCGCCCGGGGTTGGGCGGAGTATCGATGATGATGAAGGCGAACGTGTCGCGCACGGGGGCGAGCGCCCGGGCGAGCCGCTGATCGGGATTGACCAGCCCGGCCAGGCGGCCGGCGGCCTCGGCCAGGGCGGGCGTGTTGGAGGCGATGACGTACAGGTTGGGGTGGTACTTTGACGGGCGCAGCATGCCCTGGATCGAGGGCGGGGGTGTCTGCGTCAGCAGGGCAGGCAAGGACTGGTCGGGCGCGGCGCTGTAGTGATCCTGGGCGATGGCCATCAAGGCGTGGGCCTGGGGATCGGTGTCGACCAGGAGGACCCGGGCAGGCGAGTCGGTGTGGTAGCGCAGGCGGAGCGAGATCCCGGCCGCCAGGTTGACGGCGGTGGTCGTCTTGCCCACGCCGCCCTTCTGGTTGGCGATCGTCAGGATAGGCATCGACCCCTCGGAAGGTCAGCTCTCAGCTGCCCTTCGGGAAAGTGCAACCACGGTAGCACTCTGGCTGCCGAACTTCTGGCGGTGGTTATCAGGGCGACCGCCATGGGTATGCGTGTGTTCACAAGACCTCGCCCGCGTGATCCCTCTTGGGGGATTCAACACCGAAAGCGATTGGCTGTCAAATGCCTTTGGGCATTATCAGGCGGTTTGGGGGGCCTATATGGCATGATAACCCCTTTTCGGCTGACCATATTGCATTGTCCCCGTCTGGAGGCTATAATACGCCATAATCAGGCAGGAATCAGCCCGGAGTCGGCGATCGCTCATGCCACAGCCCAAAAAGACAACTTACCGCGGACCGTTCACGGCGGAGAACCTGGCACGCCTGGGATTGCGGGAACACCCCTTCCTGCCCACCGCGGACCCGCGCTTCCTTTACCTGTCCGGCCAGCACACGGCCGTGCTCGACCGCGCCCAGGACCTGATCAACCTGCACGAAGGGCTGGGAGTGGTCGAGGGGCCGATCGGCGTGGGCAAAACGCTGCTCGCCCGGCGCCTGCACAGTATGTTCGATTTCGAGGACGGCTACCGGCCGGTCTTCATCCACACCGCCACTTACAACACCCCGACCGAGGCGGCGCGTGACATTGCCAATGCCTTCGGGCGCCCTGCCCGACGGGCGCAGATCGACCAGCTGCGCGACTTCGAGAGCTTCCTGGTGGATCTGCGGCGCCAGGAGATCAACGCCATCGTGATCGTCGACGATGCGCAGAAGATGTCACCCACCAGCCTGGATGCGATCCAGAACTTCCTCAACTTCGAAGCCCGGGTGCGCCTGATCCAGATCGTGCTCTTCGCCCAGCCGGAGATCCACGGTGTCTTCGCCGCCAACGATGCGGTGCTTTCGCGGGTCGTGAGTTGGCAGCGTCTGTCGCCCCTGCCCGTTGCGGAGTCCGTCTCCATGCTGCGCTTCCGTTGCCAGGTGGCGGGCCGTACGGAGACGCTGTTCAGCGAAGCCGGCGTGTTGCGCATCTACGAGGCGGCCGAGGGTGTCCCCCGCCCGATGATCACCATCGGCGCCGAGGTGCTGCGCATCCTGCTCGAAGCCAACGCAACTACGGCCGAGGTCGAGCACGTGGACACGGCGATCGCCGCCTACCGGCAGCGCAACATCGAGGCCGCCAGCTGATGGCCCCCAAGAAGCGGAGCTTCCCCTGGACCGAGCTGTACAACCTCGAATCACAGCTTGGCCAGCGCGCCCTGCCCGGGCTGCGGCGGCGCGGCCGGCCGCCACGGCCCTTCACCCGCGAGCGCGTTCAGCTCATGATGACCGACGAGGAACAGCGGATCCTGAAGAGGATCCGCAACATGCTGGAGGAAATGCTCGACCCCGCCAAGGTCAACCGCAGCCAGGTCAACGGCCTGGCGCTGCGTCTGCTGGCCATGCGGCTTGAGGATGCAAGCCTGCCGGAACGCGTCGAGAGCTGGTCAGAGTTGATGGAGATCCTCGCCGGTGCGGAGGGGAAGGAATAACTGTAATAAAGTATTACAGGAATGATAATCGAGGGCTTGGATTGCGAGGGCAGGGGGTCCGGGATACTACACATAAAGTATTAATCATATTCGGCCGATCCGAGGCCGTCACCGGGGCGGGGGGCAGGCAAGGCACGATGGGCCAGAGATGCATACCTGTGGCGATGGTTGGGCACATGGGTCTGCATGCGGGACCAAGGATGATGCGACGTGGCGCAAGGCCGCATCACGCCGCACGCGGTTGCCAACATTGGGGCCTGCCCAGGTGACGAGATCGCCTGAGCACGGCCGTCAGGCTGCGTGCTGCGAGTGGGCAATCACAAGCCGGCCGGGCGCCTGGCGCACGGTCGGGAGACCACGGAAAACGGGCAGTCGATGTCCTTAGACCACGGACCTGCGCATGTGTGGCAAGCGGTGCTGGAGAGCCTGAGGGCCCAGCTGCCGTCGTCCACCTACCGCACCTGGGTCGTGGCTGCGGAGCCCGTGGCCTACGAGAACGGCGTCCTGACGATCGGGGTTGTCAATTCGTACGCCCGGGAGAAGCTCCTCGCCCTGGACGAGATCCCCCAGGCAGCCAAGCAGGTCCTGGGCCATGATGTCCGGGTGGATGTCGTTGTGCCGGGGGAGCCTCAGCCCACGCGCCCGCGCCTCGCCAACCTCGAACGGGCAGACCAGGAGACAGGCTCCTTGGCGTCGGCCGAGCGCGATGTCGCTGTGGCATCGAGGTACCTATCTCGCTACGACGAGATCGTCCGGCCCGAACGGGTCGTCTCGATTCCACGCTACTACCTGCGCTGGATCCCCTACCTCGGCGTCGACCTGGCCTGGATCCCGATCGGTTTCCGGCAGGTGGCCTACTTCCGCGGCCTGGGCTTCGAGGCGGGCGACGAGTTCCAATGCTCGCATCGAGAACTCGCCATCTGGTCGGGGATGAGCGAGCGCAACCTGTACCGGAAGATCAACGATCCCAGGCTCGGATGGTTCATCCAGCGGGCGGACCAGGAGATGGTCTGGTCGGTGGGCAAGGACGGTGCACCTCACCGAGAGGCTCTCTCCTGGGTAGTGATGATGTCGATGCCGCTTACCCCGGCGGACCAGGTTTCGCTCGAGCGGTACTTGCACCGGGCTGTGGCTTCGGGGTTGAGCAAGCGAAGGGCGCTGCAGGCGGCCTACGAGGCGCCGCTGGACGATCTGCTGCCGCGGGCCGATGTCGCCGAAGTACCTGAGATGGCCGGCCCGCCTCGAGGGGTGGAGCAGGTCGTCGAGAGGGCGCTGGGCAAAGAGATCCTCGAGCCGGAGACGAAGAAACTCGTGGCGGCACTCTCGATGAAGATCGGGGGTTACGGCGAGTCACTCGAGATCACGCACTACTTCATCCGGCACCACCTTCCCCGGCCGTGTATCGGCGGCGGCCGCGGCTGGCTGGTGCAGGTCCTGCGGGCGCTCTCACAACAACAAGGCTACCCGCCGGAGACGGTCGTGCGAGGAGGCCACGGCGCGCTGGGAAGCCTGCTCGGTGTCAATGCCGGCACTGTGCGGCGTTGGATGGGTGAAACTAGGGCCGGGGAGGGTGGGGAGGTTGGGCTCGAGTCGTTCGTGCAGTATCGGGGCGTGGTGAGATACGCGGACGGCAGCGTCGACCTGGTCGTGCGGGTAGCGCGAGATGAACCCGTCCTGCCAGAGCACGAGAGGGCCACGGAGAGCAAGGCGTCGTATCCGGATGTGGGTACGGACCTGTTGGATCCCTCGGGCGATGGTTCAGGCGCATTTCCTGTCAGCATTGAGGCAGGGCCAGACGTGCAAGTTGACAGCATTAGAGGCAACCCTGCCGCACAACCTGTCATGCATAGAGAGAGCACTGGCGCGCGAGTTGTCAGTATTGAGGCACAGGCGGGTGTGCATTCTGTCAGGAATGAGAAGGCTACCCAAGCGCGCAGCCTGTCAGGACTTAAAGGTGTTGGTGGATCTCCACATCCAGAATCTCTAGATATAGAGACCAACACCTCATTTGATGATGACACGATTGAGGGCGACGCGCAGTCTGGCAGGGATGGAGAAGGAAGAGCGTGGGACCTGGAAGGCCTGCTCCTGCAGGCATCGGTGCATCCGGCAACAAGGGCACGCTTGCGGGGAGCGTCATCGGTGGCGTGGGTGTCGTGGCTGCTGTACTGGGCAAGCCCGCTCGGCGAGCGATTGCTTGAGCCAACGGGGAACGCGGTCAGTCGGCTGAAAGAGGCCCCGACGGCGCCGATGGCAGGGGCCTTCGAGCGACTGGCTGCGCTGGGGCCGGATGACCTGGCGAAAATGATCGTGCCAAGGGTCCTTTCCCGGTATGGTGATCACCCATCCAATCGGGACTGGGAGGACGTGATGAGCGGCGCGCCGGAGGACCGTCTCCGACGCCTCGTTGACCTCTTCGGCTTCGACCTGGCTGAATGGCGGGAGGGCGAGGGCGGTAGGCTCGATGGTTGAGATCAGCGGGCGCCTCGACAGCGGAACACGACCGCCTGCCGGGCTCATTGCGTGTGGTGGAACTCAAGGTCGCGCGGGGAACCGACCAGGAGGGTAGGTGGCTGCAGTCGACGCAGCCGCAGAAGTAGCGCAGGTACAGGCGGCTCCCTTCAGCCAGGAGGCAGAGGAAGCTGTCCTGGGTTCGGTCCTGATCAACCCCGAGGTCTTCTTCGACGTCGCCCCGTTCCTCCCCCCTGGGGACTTCTACCTTCACCGAAACCGCTGGATCTGGGAAGCCTTTTTCCGGCTACAGGACCAGCGTCAGCCGATCGATATCCTGACCGTCTCGGAAGAGCTGGAGCGGCAGGGAAAGCTGTCCGAGGTGGGGGGCGAGGCCTACCTGACGGCACTCATTGCCGGGGTGCCAACCTCGCTTCACGCCGAAGCCTACGGGCGGCTGGTGGAGCAGGCCGCCACCCGGCGCAGGTTGCTGGCTGCAGCCGGCCAAGTGGCTCGGCTGGCGCACCGGTCTGAACTCCCCGTTGAAGACGCTGTCGAGGACGCCGAGAAGGCAATCTTCGCCGTGGGGGAGCGGCGGCTGCGGCATGAGCTCCAGCCGATCAAGCAGATCCTTAGCTCCTACTACGACCGGCTGGACTACCAGGCGCGCCATCCGGAGGAGTCGGTCGGCGTGCCCAGCGGGTTCATCGACCTCGATCGTTTGCTGGGCGGCATGCAGCCCAGTGACCTGCTGATCATCGCCGGCCGCCCGGGGCAGGGGAAGTCCGCCTTCTGCCTGTCGGCAGCCTACAATGCCTCCCACCTCCACAACAAGCACGTGGCCGTGTTCTCGTTGGAGATGTCCAACGAGCAGCTGGCACAGCGCTTGATCGCCCAAGCGACGGAGATCGACGCCCGCCGGCTCCGGCTTGGGGAGATCCATGACGAGGAGTGGCCGGCCTTCACTCAGGCGCTCAGCGCCTTGAGCACGAATCACATCTACTTCGACGACACGCCGGCGATCACGCCGCTCCAGCTGCGGACGAAGTGCCGTCGCCTGCACGGGGAGGTGGGGCTCGATCTGGTGATCGTGGACTACCTGCAGCTGATGACCGGCGACGGGCGGATGGAGAACCGGGTGCAGGAGGTGTCTCACATCTCCCGGAGCTTGAAAGCCCTGGCGCGCGAGCTGGGGGTACCGGTTCTGGCGGCGGCGCAACTCTCGAGGGCCGTGGAACAGAGGGCGGACAAACGGCCGGTGCTCTCTGACCTGCGCGAGTCCGGGAGCCTGGAGGCGGATGCGGACGTGGTCATGTTCATCTACCGGCCTGATTCGTACGAGGCGAGCACGCCGTTGCAGAATGTGGCGGAGATCATCGTCGCCAAGCACCGGAACGGGCCGACACATTCGGGCATCGGACTTGTGTTCCGGCGCGAGCTGGCCAAGTTCGAGAACGCGGCGAGTTGTGGGGTGGGGGGCTCGTCTCAGTAGCCGGACACCACTCCCCGCACTCGACGACACGCGTCCAGGGTCACGGCTGCCTGGGTCGGGTAGGGAGCCATCTTGCGGCCGGCCGAATGCCGCAGGGGGGTGGGATACCCGCCAGGCCAGCCCACCAGGATAGTGGTGCTACAAGCATAAAGTGGCCGAAACGGCCACTTTATGCTTGTTTTCCATCGCGCCCACTCCATGCTTTGCGGCGCTCGGCCAAAGGATGTGCCTTCGGAAGAGCTCCCCGCGCGCACGATCATGCCGTAGCAGCTACCCCCACCAATGATCGTGGCCGGTAGGGAGCAATCCCGAACGGGTTACCAGGCTTATGCACAAGTTGTGAGTGCACTTGAGGGGAGCATGAGGGGGCGGCAGTCCAGTGCTGGTGCATGCCTCTATGTGGGTACTGGGATGTCGATCTGGGGGTGCGGGGGCTCGAACCCCGTTCGGGCCGGCGCCCGCCGGGGCGAACGGCCCTCGACCTTACGGATGTGAACTAACTCGGTCAATCCCCCTACCGCTGACCTTCCGGATTGGCTGTCTTGATAACCATCGCGACAGCCAACAACTCATAGCCGTGAGGTCCGTGGCACCTTCTCAGTGCCCCTCTCTGGGATGCACTTGATGACGTGAATCGATTCCGATAACCGCATGTTACCAGCATGGATCAGTGTGGGCAATGTGCTGTATGGCGTGGCTCTGGATGTGGATGTGGCGGGTACGGTTCGATAGCACGATCTGTAGACCCCTATGGCGACGAGGGCTTGAGGTCCTCACGTTGAATCATTTCTGTTCAGATGTCCCTAGACCGAGTCAGCGGCCTTCCGGATGTTCCAGGGGTGACCGTACTACTGACAGCCGTAACGTGATGTAGGATATTTGAGACTGGATAGATGAAGCCTGCAGATGCCGCTCGAGGATGCATGCCTCCGCCCCTCGTAGGAGACCAGCCCTGGGATGTACGCCCTGAGAAATCACTATTGGTCCGGGGGCTGGCAAATGGCCAGTTCTTGTACGAAATCGGGGCGAGCCGCCTCGTGTGATAGTCATGGCCCAGCATGACCCCTCCGATGTTGAACTCATTGCGCAATGCCTGGCCGGGAATGGCAATGCGTGGGATGCCCTGTTGTCTCGCTACGAGCGGCTCATCTATTACGCCGCCCTGCGTGCGGGAGCCGGCATGGACGAGGCCGAGGACATCTTCCAGTCCGTTTGTCTGATTTGGCTCAAGGAGTTGGGCCGGCTTCGCGACCCCACCCGTCTGGGTGCCTGGCTGGTGACGACCACCCGTCGGGAGTGCTGGGCACGCTGGAGGTCAGACCGAAAGCGACAGGACGCGGCATCCGATCTGCTTGCAGACCAAGTGCCGTCGAGTGAGTCAGCGGATGGCTTGGCAACTCAGGCGCAGGACGCCCGCACCGTCCGCCACGCGGTTCAGCAGCTGCCCGAGCCTTGCCGCCGTCTGTTGTGGCTGCTCTTCTTCGACCCGGCACGCCCGTCGTATGCGGCTATCGCTGGTGAGTTGAAGGTCCCAACAAACAGCATTGGGCCAATGAGGGCGCGATGTCTGAACCGGCTAAGAGAGGTTCTGAGGGATCTCGGATGGTGAATGTACGAAAGGGGACCGCCCTGGCTCTACTATTGTGGGGTTGCGATGACGGTGCCGTGGCATATCGAGCGTGAAGAGCTCATAGATCTCCTGCAAGGCCGCCTAGGCCTGGGAGCGTGGGATCGGGCATCGCGGCATTTGACGACCGGATGCGCTGAGTGCTTCGCTGACTCCGCCTTTCTGCTGCGGGTGACACATGCCCCTCGGCCAGTGACCCACAGCCTTGTGACCGCTTCCGTGCAGCCTACTCCGAAGGGTCGTCAGGGGCTTGCGCTCCGTGCTATACCACCGCAGTGGGTAGGTCGAGCCTATGAAGGAATGACCGAGAGGGTCATGTAGCCAGGATGATGCAAGGACAACACGAGCACATCCCGTTTGAACGCCTCCTGGCCTTTGTTGAGGGTGGGCTTCCCCTGGTGGCTGTGACGGACATCCAACGGCGCCTGGATGCTGGTTGTGAACTGTGCGCCGGGGAAGCCGCATTGATCCAGCGCCAGATGGGTGCTCTGCGGGCCAACGCATGGCCAGCCCCTTCGGCGGCTGCGCACCGGAGAGCAGTGCATGCCTTTCGAGGCCTGCAAACGGCCACTCGTCCCGGACTCCGCAGGGCCCGGTGGACGACTGCCCTGGCGGGGCTGGCGATCATCCTCCTCCTGGCGCTTGTCGGAACTCTCAACCCGTTCGGCGGTGTCGCCTACGCCGCCTCTCTTACTGAGGTCACGGGGCAGGTCCAGGTGCGGTTGGGGCCAGGTTCACAGTGGAGCGTTCCATCCATGGGTAGCCTCCTCCCTGTCGGATCCGAGCTCCGCACCGGTGCCCAGAGCCATGTGGTCCTCGTCTTCCCCGGCGGCGACCGCGCTGTCCTGTCGGAGTCAACGTCCATTTCGCTTGAGGCGATCGCCCGGACGCACGGCCAATGGCAGATCGCATTCGTCCAGCTCAGCGGCACAACTGACAACGATGTCCAGGAGCAAACGATCGAATTCCGCGTACGCACGACGGCTGGGGAAACGGTGGCGGGTAGTTCGCGGTTCGTGGTGAGCATGGATCAGGATGGGACCGTTGTTGTCGACGTCGACGAGGGTAGAGTCGCTATGATTGACCCCTCCGGTGCCTCGGTTCACCTTTCAGCCGGGCAGACGGCGTTGTTCTCCGCAGCGGCAAGCGCTCCCGATGCAGGTTCGTCCAACACCTTGGGCTCGACAGGCACGCCAGCCAAGGGGGATGGGGTGAATGAGGGAGACGGGCAGAACAAGAGCGATGTAGGTGCAGGGGAAGGGCAGAACAGCGGAGACGACGCGGACCTACAGGACAGCTCAACCGCGACGGCGACGCCGTAAGCCAGCGCTTCGGCCGCAGGCACTTTCATCGACCCGGAACCGGGAAGATGAGGGGGAGGACCAATTTCCTACCCCCATCTGTACGAGACCAAGGTGAGGACAGCTCCTCTGCTACGAGTGAACTAGGATGATCCGAGAACGAACCGTGGAAATGACAAGGAGGGCGACAATGGGTATCGGTCGAGCCGTGCTGGAGAAGGTTGTGGCCGGAAGGTCATCCCTCTCCTGGCGGGTTGGGACGTCGGCGCTGGTCCTGTCCGTGTTGGTGGCCGCAGGCTTTCTCCGGGTCCCGAGTGCCTGGGCAGCTCCCTTCCACCAGGCTGCCAGTCCGAACGAAGCCGCCGAAGTCATCGAGGCCCAGGAAGGCCTGGACGAGCCGGACGGCGCCAACAACGACGCCCAGATCAATCAGGCGCAGGAAGGCGTCGATGAGCTCGAGGGGCAGAACAACAATGCCGAGCTAAACGAGGGCCAGGAAGGCGTCGACGAGCTTGAAGGGCAGAACGGCGACTCCCAGGGGGACGAGAATCAGGTCGGCGCCAATGAGGCCGATGGCCAGAACGGCGACGATGCCCCGGAGCTGCCTCCGGCGCCTCCAGTGCCTCCGACGCCTTAGTGCCGTAGCACGGATATTCGGTGATGTATTCACGCGGCCTTGGCCAGCCGGCCGGAGCCTCGTATCGCCAGGCGTTCGAGGAGCTTGGTGAGGTCGGCCCGGGTGAACTTCCATTCGAACGG
>Ga0315295_10002168_pt1 | contig 16659 bp, 12 predicted proteins | sample YL17G14_0_MG_FD_204453 | JGI IMG/M metagenome (GOLD analysis project Ga0315295, IMG submission 204453) | Sediment microbial communities from Yellowstone Lake, YNP, Wyoming, USA - YL17G14_0 | ecosystem: Environmental > Aquatic > Freshwater > Lake > Sediment | place: USA: Wyoming | collected... | reverse complement strand
AACTAAAAACCAATTTCCATTGACAACCCTGTCTCTGATCTAATAGATTGGAATGAAAGAATTAAAATATTGGAGGTGAAAGATGTCTTCAAAAAAGGTATTGATTCTTTATTATAGTGGGAGTGGGAACACCAAGAAGATGGCAAAAGCGATAGCTGAGGCTATGAAGTCAAGTGCCATCAGTGTCACGGTAGAAGATGTTGGGAAGTTTGACATTTCTCTTCTCCCGAATCACGACAGCATCGTTCTTGGTTCACCTACCTATTTTTCCAATGTGGCATGGCAAGTAAAAAAGGCGATTGATGAATCTATCGTTCATTATCGTGGTGGAAAATTGAAGGGGAAAGTGGCGGGTATTTTCACATCTGCTGGAACAAGCAGAGATGGGAAGGATTGTCTAAAAATGCTTGAGGTTGCCCTGGGATTACACCACGGGATGAAGGTGGTTGAGGGTATCCTGCGGGTGGATGGTGAAAGTGATAAAGAAATTGAAAAGAGATGCAAGGAATATGGGGAGAGGCTCGCAAAAGAGATTGAAAAATGAAAGAAGGAGAAGGGAGTCATGGAAAAAAGTGGGATACAGGTAATAAGGTTAATTGATTTGGCAGATTATCAAGAAGGTTCTATTGTGAGTCGGACGATCATTGATAAAAAGATAGGGACAGTAACCTTTTTCGCTTTTGATGAAGGACAGGGGCTGAGCGAGCATACAGCACCATTTGATGCCCTGGTCTATCTTCTTGACGGTGAAGCAGAAGTTGTTATTTCTGGTAAACCGTTTCGCTTGAAGGGGGGCGAGATGGTGATAATGCCTGCCAACAATCCACACGCATTGAGAGCAGTAACGAGATTCAAAATGATTCTGACAATGATACGATCTTGATTGACATATGGACGGATTTGAACCGTCAACCCGCTGATTGCAAATCTAAATTTGGCGTAATTTCTAACCCCTTGATATCTGGTCTGGTTTCCCGCTAAGCATTGATAATATTGGGTTAGAAGGTTTTTGATCTATTCCAGTCTATTCTATCTGTTTCGGTTTTTTTGATTTGATTCTATCACAATTTTATCACAGTGAGTGTATCGGAGTTTTAGCAACATATTCATTTACAGCTGCCTCCATTTAAAAGTATCGGCTAGAAAAAATCACTTGCCACCTTACTTCTTCTTATAGATATTCAATCCTATCTTAATATCTTCCTTATTAGGAATAGAAATATTCCCTTCCGTTGATGCAATGATAATGGTCTTTCCTGATGATGAAGGACCATGTTCTTTTGTAAGGTCTACTTTAATAATCAGGATATTGTCTTCCACTTTCATCTCTACATTTTTCATCTTTTGTTCTCCTTATAAATTATTGGTAGCGTCCCTACTTGGAGACCTGCTGCATTAAGTTCATTTTTAATTGATAAACCGTTTTCTGTCAAGACTTGGGGCTCTGCCCCCACCTATGAAAAGTGGGCATTTTCAATTAGTTATGGAGCCCACGGACGGATTTGAACCGCCAACATTTGGCAAATCAGTTTCCAGGGTTCAAATCCCTGCACCGCCACCAATCACACTTAATTATTTCAATAGCTTGCAGCTTTCAAGCCCTCAAAAACACTGTCAGTAACCTGTCACTGAAATCCGTTCAGTAACCTTCCCCAATTTCCATTGACACATTGTTTGATTCTTAATACAATCCAATCGAAAACGAAGCCATCCATTTTTAACCCCTAACGAATTGAGTTGGTATATAGGTAATAGATAAAGGTAAAGTCCGTTCCTAATGAAGCGTGACTTTTCGATTTCCTAAGCCAAAAGAGGTGTCCAATGCCCCAAATTCAGCAGGGCAATATACTGAAAGGGTCTTTTTGGCCAGAGAAGGTCAGGGTAATTTCAGTCAAGACCATCGGAGAGAATCAGATTAGGATTGAGGCGGTAGGTGTTGAAACCCAGCGTTTCTATAATCCAATCCTCTCGCTTGAAGATATAAAATCCGTTGACATAATAGAAGAAAAAGCACTCCAATTTAGTGGTGATGGGGAATCTCTATTCCTGTTTCTGGAATCCCATCGAATAAGAAACGCTTTCCAATTTGACCCTCTCTATGCCGTGAATGTTTCTCAAATTACTCCCCTCCCTCATCAGATAGAGGCTGTCTATCACAACATAATGGCAAACCCCAAAATTCGATTCCTTCTTGCAGATGATCCTGGTGCTGGAAAAACGATTATGACGGGTCTTCTCCTAAAGGAACTAAAGTATCGTGGCCTCATTGAGAAAATCCTCATCGTAGTCCCAGGCCATCTTAAAGACCAATGGCTGAGGGAAATGAAAGAAAAGTTTCAGGAGAACTTCAAGGTTCTGGATAGAGCCGTGATGAATGCATCATGGGGACAAAATGTCTTTACTGCCAACAATCAGGTTATTATCTCTATGGATTTTGCTAAGCAGGACGATGTGATGTTTGCTCTCAAGGATTCGAGATGGGATATGTGTGTAGTGGATGAAGCACATAAGTTATCTGCCTATAAATACGGGATGAAAATTAAGAGAACCGAACGCTACACCTTTGGTGAATTCCTCTCCCCTCTGACCAATTATCTCCTTTTTCTTACTGCGACACCTCATCGAGGAGACCCTGAAAACTTTCGACTTCTACTTGACCTTCTTGAGCCAGGGTTCTTTGCCGATACGGCAATGCTTTCTGAATCCATTCAAAACAAAGACAATCCACTGTTTCTAAGGAGACTGAAAGAGGATTTAAAAGATTTCGATGGTGCTCCCATTTTTCCCCCTCGAACAGTGGAAACAATTAAGTATTACCTTTCAGAGGATGAAAAGAGACTCTATAATGCGGTCACAGAGTATGTAGAGAAGCATTTTAACAAAGCGTTGGAGAAGGATAAAAGGAATGTCACATTTGCCCTTACCATTTTACAAAGGCGACTCGCCTCCAGTGCCCGTGCCATAAGCAAATCCTTGGAACGAAGGTTTGGGCGTTTGAAAGACCTCTATGCAAAAGGTCAAATCTTACAAGAGGCAGGATATGATGAGGACTACCTTGAAGATTTAGAGGAGAAAGAACGGTGGAAAAAAGAAGAAGAGTTATTAGAAAAACTCACCTCTGCAGAGACACTCGAAGAACTGAAAGAAGAAATTGGGAAACTTGAAGAACTTGTGGTCATTGCCAAAGAGGTTGAGAAGAAAGAGGTAGAGACCAAACTGAATCAACTCAAGAATGTGATGGATACCGAAAATCTCCAGGAGACAAAGACAAAATTACTTATCTTCACAGAATCCAAGGATACTCTGGAGTATTTAATAGAGAAGTTAAAGAAGTGGGGTTATTCTGTGACGTTTATTCACGGTGGATTGAATCTCGACCAGAGAATTAGGGCTGAAAATGAATTCCGAAATCAAGCTCAGATCATGGTTTCTACAGAGGCTGGTGGGGAAGGTATTAACCTGCAATTTTGCTGGATCATGGTCAACTACGACATCCCCTGGAATCCAAACCGATTAGAGCAAAGGATGGGAAGGGTTCATCGGTATGGCCAACAGCATGATGTCCACATTTATAATTTGGTTGCGGTAGATACAAGAGAAGGGCGTATCTTGGAAAGACTATTTGATAAGCTCTCCCAAATTCGAGATCATCTCGGCTCGGATAGGGTCTTTGATGTGGTAGGTGAGGTATTGGTGGGGATAAATTTAAAGGACTTGATATTGGATGCCATTGCCAACAGAAGGACAATGGACGAAATTCTCAAAGACTTTGAAAGAATCCCTGACGAGGTAGCCATTCAAAAAGTAAAGGAGGCAAGCCTTGAAGCCTTAGCGACACGGCATATTGACCTCACCAGAATACTTGGGGAACAAAGGAGGGCAAAGGAAAACAAACTTGTCCCAGAATATATCGAGGCGTTTTTCAAAAGAACGGCTAACCCTCTAAATATAGAGATGAAGCAACGGCCCGATGGCTTTTGGCATATCACGTCTATACCTTTTGAAGTCCGTAACCAGCCTTATGCATTCAAGACGAAATTTGGCGAGGTTCAAAGAGAATATAGCAAAGTATCGTTTGACAAAGAGAAAGCATTTAAGGGACAGGCAGAATTCGTATCAATGGGGCATCCCCTCTTAGAGGGTTGCATAGAAAAGATTTTTGCTCGGTATCGCCAAACCGCAGGTGAAGGAGCTACCTTCATAGACCCTGAGGGGAGAAGAGACGGGGTTATTTGGTTCTGTGAGGCAGAGATAAAAGATGGAAGTAACGATATAGCTGGGAAAAGGCTATTCACTGTTTATCAAAATGTAAAGGACGGTCAGCGAGCATTTTCCTTAATCAACCCAGCTATTCTTTGGGATTTAAAACCTCTCTCTCTGCAGGATGCATCCAGTGAAAAAGGAAGATTAGGGGACGAAGGGTTTCATGTAGGTGTTTCTGACATGGATGCAATTAAATCTTTCGTGATAACTCAGGGTCTCGAAGACTATAAGAAGGAACTTCTGGAAAGAAGGCAGAGGGACGCTGGCATAAAGAAAAAGTATGGAATACGTTCTCTTGAATCAATGATCCTTGATTCTGATGCTAAGATTTCTGAGTATGAAACAAGGAGAATGAAGGGAGAAAACATCCCAGAGCCAACTATTCAAAACGAGGTGCGTAAAAAGGAGGATTTAGAACGAAAAAAACTTAGGCTACTCAAGGAAATTGATGCAGAAGTCCATCTCTATCCCACTGAACCAAAAATTATTGGTGGAGCAAGGGTTGTTCCTGGTAAGGTGCATGGGGAGATGATTCCTGATGAAGAAATTGAGTGGATCGGTATGAAATTTGTGACGGAATATGAAAGGGATCATGGGAGAGAGCCAGAAGACGTGCACCTTGAGAACCTCGGTTACGACATCCGTTCAAAAGATGATAAAGGAGTCTATCGGTATATCGAAGTCAAATCAAGGGCAAGAGAAGGGGCAATTATCCTAACACCCAATGAATGGCTTATGGCTCAAAGATTGAGGAACGAATATTGGCTTTATATGGTGGTTAATGCTTCGACACAACCAGAACTTTTTATCATCCAGAATCCTGCAGAACATCTTAAACCCGATGAAGAGATAAGCATTGTGAGATACATCATCAAGGACTGGAAAAATAAGTCGGAGAAGGCTGAATGAAAAAATCTTTTATAGAAGTAGATTTTCCAATAAAAGGAGTCAGTGAAGAATCTGTTCGTGAGAAGAATATTAGGCATGGTCACATATCTACTCTTCATATTTGGTGGGCACGAAGACCCCTGGCTTCCTCAAGGGCAGGCATTTATGCTGCACTCACACCCGAACCAAAGGACGAAGGGGAAAGAATAAAGAAGTCACAGTTTATTCATAACCTGTCGAAGTGGGAAAACTCACTAAATAAAGATTTAATAGATAAAGCAAGGAAAGAAATTCTTGAGGCAAACGGGGGTGTTCCACCAAAAGTCCTTGATCCATTTGCGGGAGGTGGAGCAATACCTCTTGAGGCATTACGCCTGGGCTGCGAAACATATGCGAGTGACCTAAATCCCGTGGCAGTCCTTATTGAAAAGGCTACCCTTGAATTCCCACAAAAATATGGTGCTCCAAAGAAGATAAAGACTGGGGATTTATCAGTCACAAGGGAAGTCAATCCACTGGTTGAAGATGTGAAGAAGTGGGGCAATTGGGTCTTAGAAGAGGCAAGAAAGGAAATTGCCAAGTTCTACCCGCATGATCCCGATGGTTCAATCCCAGTTGGTTATCTTTGGGCAAGGACGGTAAAATGTCGAACCCCAAAGTGTGGAGTAGAGATTCCTTTAGTAAGACAGACATGGCTCGCAAAAAAGGATAGCAAGAAAGTGGCATATAAGGTGATTCCAAAAGGTAAGAGAATTGACTTTGAAATAAGGGAAGGCAAGACAATTGATTTTGATCCTGAGATTGGAACAGTCTCAAGGGCAAAGGTTATTTGCCCTTGTTGCAATTCAGGGTTAAGCGACAAAGAAGTTAGAGAACAGTTCCAGCAGGGAAAGGCAGGGCAGAGGATGATTGTAGTTATCTTGCATCATCCAGGGAAACAGGGCAAGACTTACCGCCTCGCAACAAAAAAAGATTTGGAAATATTTATGGAAGCAGAAAAGTATCTTGAAAGGAAAAGGCAACGGCTGCTTGAGGAATGGGGATTTGACCCTGTGCCTGATGAACCGATGCCACCTAAAGGAACTCTCGGTTTTCGTGTCCAGAGATATGGAATGTTGAAATGGGGCGACCTTTTCAACGCTCGGCAGAAATTAGCCATGATTACTTTTGTCGAAAAGGTAAGGCAGGCCAACAGAAAGATGCTGGGTGAAGGTATAAGTAGTATAGGAGAAGATTATCTAAGGGGGGTAGCTACTTACTTGGCACTGGGAGTCGATGAAATTGCGAGATTTACTACTGTTTTGAACCCTTGGAAGGTTGATGCGGAAGCAATAGTTCATATTTGGGGGCGTCAGGCGTTACCGATGTTATGGGATTATAATGAAAATAATCCTTTGGGAGACCACGGAGGAACTTGGATGAATAGGGTTAAAGAGATGATGGCAGTAGTTGAAAATCTCTCAAAATCCAGAAAGACCCAGCCTGCCATAACTCAAACTTCTGCAACTTCTTTGCCCTTTCCCAATGATTTTTTTAATGCTGTTATCACTGACCCTCCATATTACGACAATGTCCCATATTCTTATCTTTCTGATTTCTTTTATGTCTGGCTCAAAAGGAGCATCGGAGATTTATATCCCGAATTATTTGCCACACCTTTAACACCCAAGACAAGTGAAATTGTGGCCTATTCTCATGGAGATGGGGGTTTTGAAGGTGGGAAAAAGTTTTTTGAGGATATGATTTCAAAAGCCTTTGGAGAGATATATCGTGTTTTGAAACCAGGAGGAATCACTTGCATCGTATTTGCACACAAATCTACAGAAGCATGGGAAACAATTATCAATGCTCTCTTGAATTCGGGGCTTTATCTTACCGCCTCCTGGCCTGTGCACACAGAAATGCAGGCTCGGCTTCGGGCAAGTGAATCCGCTGCTCTTGCATCCTCAATCTATATGGTCTGTCGCAAGCGAATTAAGAAAGAAACGGCATACTTTAACGAAATCAAGCCTCAGATGGAAACAAAAGTCAAAGAGAAGTTAGACCAGTTCTGGAATGAAGGGATTGGCGGGAGCGACTTCTTTATATCTGCCATTGGGCCTGCTATGGAAGTGTTTGGGAAATACGAATCCATCGAAAAACTTTCTGGTGAAAAGGTATCGGCAAAAGAACTGCTTGAATATGTTCGGAAGGTTGTAAGTGAGTATGCTTTATCAAAAATACTTAAAAGTCCTCAGTTAGGTGGGATAGATGAAGAAACAAGGTTCTATCTCCTCTGGAGGTGGACTTATAACTCTGTAAAGGTGCATTTTGACGATGCGAGAAAACTCGCCCAGGCAGTGGGTATTGAAATCACAGAGCAATGGGGAAATGGCTTCATTAAAAAAGACAAAGAATTCGTCTCTGTTTCGGATGCCAAAGAAAGAGGTAAGAATTTTCTGGAGAAGGAAAAATTTGAAAACATGATTGATGCCCTTCATGGATGTCTTCTTTATTGGGAACAAAACAATAAAAAGGCCATATCGGGCATTCTTGAGGAGACAGGAAATATAAACAACAATGCCTTCTGGCAGGTAGCACAGGCGATCTCGGAAGTATTACCAGAGGGAGAAAAGGAAAAGCAGATGCTTCAGGGATTTTTATATGGAAAAGAAAGCTTAATTAAAGAGGGTGTAAAAGCAGGGAAGCCTAAACAAATGTCATTCTTAGGGGAGGAATAAAAATGGCACTACCATCCTGGTGGCAAGTGGCAACGCCTCATAAAGACATCCGAGAGGGGAAATTAAGCGAGGCAATATTTGCAGCGGATTTAGGTGATGTATTTATTGGGAAAGCTCCTCTGGAATATCAAGATGCAAGTATATTTTTCCAGAAAACTTATTTAACCCAGGGCTTGAAAAACCTCATTGAGAATGTGCTCTCCCGTTTGAAGGGTGGAAAGGGTGATCCCGTGATACAACTTCAGACCCCTTTCGGGGGTGGTAAAACTCACGCCCTCCTTACTCTTTACCATGCAATAAAACATCGAAAAGAGATAGCTCACTTGCCAATCGCTTCAGAGCTACCAGAGATGAAGATTGCCAAGGTGGCTGTTTTCGTGGGAACTCATGCAGATGCTGTCTCAGGGAAAACGCCCTGGGGAGAAATTGCCTCGCAATTGGGACAATATGACGTGATAAAAGATCACGATAAGAAACGAATTGCCCCTGGAAAGGCAAAGTTGAGACAAGTTCTTGAAGCTGCAGGGCCTACACTTATTTTAATAGATGAACTGTTAGAATATATCGTTAAGGCAAATCGTGCAGAGAAAGTTGAAAAAATCACCCAAGGGCAAACACTTGCTTTTCTACAGGAGCTTTCTGAACTGGTTGCCTCCTCTAAGGATTGTTCTCTGGTCATTACTCTTCCAGGCAGTATCCTTGAACAATATGACGAGGAGGCTGAGAGGTCTCTCCAGCAGTTACAGAAGATTTCTGGTAGAGTTGAAGCGGTCTATACCCCTGTTGAAGGGGTAGAACTCTATGAAGTGATAAGAACAAGACTATTCGAGAATCTTGGAGATGAAAAAACAAGGAAACAGGTGGCTCAGGGTTACTTTGATCTTTATCAAGGGCTCGGAACGGATGTTCCCTCAGAAGCGAGAGATATAGAGTATCGTGATAGAATTCAGCGAGCATATCCATTTCACCCTGAGCTTATTGATGTTCTATATGAGAGGTGGGGATCTTATCCTACTTTTCAGCGAACGAGGGGGGTATTGAGGCTTCTTGCCGAGGTGGTCTCAGACCTCTACGGAAAAAAGACCGTTTCACCCCTTATCCATTCTTCCCTTATCAATCTGGAGAATCAGTCTACCCGTAGGGAGTTTGTAAAGCACATCGGAAATGAATATGACAGTGTCATCGCCGCCGATATTTCAGGTAAGAATGCCAAGTCACCGAAGATTGATAAGGAGATGGGCAGCGAATACGAGAAATATGGAATTGCCAAGGGGATAGCTACATCAGTATTTATTAACTCTTTCAGTGCGGGGGCAAGCAAAGAGACAACTCTGCCAAGGATTCGGGTTTCTCTTCTTCGAGAAGGGATTCCTGTAACCATTGTGGGAGATGCTGTTGCCAAGCTGGAAGAGGAACTCTGGTATTTTCATTCCGAGAGGAAACAATACGCTTTTCGTAATCAGCCCAACCTGAACCGTGTAATTTTAGACAGAGAAGAACCAATCGCCGAGGAAAGAATTGAACAAGAGCTTAAAACTCATGTTCAAAATAATTCTGGAAAAGCCCTTGAAGTTTACCTTTGGCCAGAGAATCCATCAGATGTTCCAGACAATAAGAACTTAAAGCTTGTTATTCTTTCACCCAGTCTCCCTTATGATTCAGATAAAGGGAAAAAACTTGTGAGTGAATTCTTTGAGAAAGCAGGTGTCGGATTCAGAGTCTATAAAAATACGCTTTTCACCCTACTGTTAGACAGTAATAACTATGTTTCCATGAGTAAATCGTTAAGACGGCTTTTGGCTTTGACTGAAATCCAGAAGGATAAATCTCTACTTGAAACTTTGACTAAGCAGAGTCAGGAAGAAATCAAGAAGAAATCTAAAGAAGCAGAGAAAGAAATCCCCTTTAGGATTCTAACGGGATACAGGTATTTAGCATTCTTGGGAAAAGACGGGATTAGTTGGAAAGATATGGGCATACCCACAATCGGAAGTGAGCAAAGTATTTCTGAAAGGGTGAAACAATATTTAAGAGATGAGGAGAAATTGCTTACAAGAATTACTCCTAAATATATTGTGGAAAGAACTTTTGGGAAAGAGGAGAATGAGAAGCCAATAAGAGAAATACATGAATTACATTTCAAAACTCCAGGCATACCTCTTTTGGAGACCGATAAGGTCTTATTGGATGCAGTTTCAGAGGGTGTCAGAACAGGAATTTTGGGTGTCAAAGAAGGAACAACAATTTACTTCAAAGAAAATGTAACTCCCAATTTGGATTCTGTTGTTTTAAGAGGTGAGATAGCCAAGAAGATAAAGGAAGAAGAACAAAAACGAAGACAAGAAGGAGAAAAAGGAGTTCCGCCCATAGATATAGGTGTTGTTCCAGTTGAGCCACCAGGAGAGAAAGGGAAGGAGAAGGAGGGGGTAATCAGGAGTGTTACTTTTAGGGCTAAAGTTCCGTGGGATAAGTTATCTGAAGTTACTAAAGGAGTCATTGCTCCCTTAAAAGATGAAGGTTTACCACCTGAAATCACCATCGAAGTGAAGGCAAATTCTGAGGAGGGGTTTAAACGACATACTCTAAGTAGCAAGGTGAAAGAAACCCTTCAGCAAATCGGTGCAAAAATTGAGAAGTGGGAAGAGGAATAAATATCAATAGGTAATCCAGATGCCTCTATCAGAAGAACAAATCCAAAGACTCTTAGAGTGGTTTGCAAACTCATCCGAGACCAAGAGGAAATGGTCTGAACCCAGGAGAGAAGCATTTGAAGTTAATCATCAATGGATAAAACCCGATGTTATACGAGAAATGCCTGATAATGAGTTAGAAGCAAAATATCTTGAATATTACAAAAGCGGTGGAAAAAGACAAAACCTAAATCAAATACATAGAGCCAGGATCATTAGAGATAAAAAACGATTCAGGGACACGTTGCTATACCTGCTTGACGAAGGGAAGGATGTCAAGGAACGGATCGACCAAATTCTAAATGGCAAGAAGTATCGTATAGCAGGCTTCGGTAAAGCGATAGCAACTTCTTTTTTAATGGACTTTGATATTACAAAATATTGTATCTGGAATAATAAAACTGAAATGGGCTTTTCAGTTATAGGATGGGAATTACACGAAAGAAAGGATTCCCCAGGGGCTATTTATCTAAAAGTTTTAGAGGCACTGAAAAGACTTAAAGAACTAAAACCCGAATTCAATTTTACCTTTGACGATATTGATTTGTTCTTGCACACAATCTCCGCTGAAGCCGAAGGTAAGAAAATAGTAAGGGAGATAACTGAAGGTATAAGAATTCAAAGACCTTCTGAAGGGAATGAAGGAGTAATTAGGAGTGTCACTCTAAAAGCTAAAGTCCCTTGGGATAAGTTGTCAAACATAGTAAGTGGTGTGATTCGACCTTTAAAAGACAAGGGACTTCCACCTGAAATCACTATAGAGATCAAGGGAAGGTCTGAAGAGGGGTTTGACAGAAATACACTCGACACTAAAGTAAAAGAAACGCTTCAACAGATAGGGGCAGTGATTCTGGACTGGCAGGAAAAATGATCTCCTCAGACGAGTTGTCAATATTGTTGACCCAAAGGAACTTAGAGAGGCAGACAATAAGAGGCGAATTTTTGGAAACCGGTGCAAAAAAATTTTCAAAAATCGGGAATGCTCTACATGGGAGAGTTCCACCATACCCCCCTTCGCCAGCATAAAGGAAGGGGGCCAAGACGACTGCTCCCCTACATTCAGGGCGTTGGATGGAGGGGTCTATAACAAGATTGTATAGCCTATGAAAGGGTTCGAAAATGAAATTGAAAATATTAAGTGTAGGTTTATCCTTACCGGATAAGGGAATAGAAAATGCTTCTTTTTTTGACCCATTATCTTTTTCAGATTTCGATGTCTTAATAATTGACCCCAAGAATATTCAAGAGATATGGGAAGGAAGGATTCCTCCTCTAACAGATGGAACTCTAAGGGTCGATGCACGGAGTGACGGTGGATTTAGCAAAGAGTTAAGAGAATTAATGGATAGACGAGCCGAAGAGGTAGAGTTACTTCTCAAACATACAGGCGGGTTAGTTATTTGTCTTTTAAGGGGCAAAGGTGTTGGAGTAAATTGCTATTTCATAGAGCGTGAACATACGATGGAGGCCAATATATATAATTGGCTTCCGGGAACAACATTCACATACACTTCCAAAGACCCAATGTATCTCCTTGGGACTGAAATGAAGAAACAAAAAGTTAGTTACACATTTTCACATTACTATTTCAATCCCAAGAAAAGATTTGGAAGGGAAATCGGAGAAATACATAAGGGGCATCCATTTTCACAATATTTCTTTGGTTTAAAAGATAAAATCTATTTTGAGGCGGTAATAAGTGACACAGGACTCTTGGAATGTTCTAAGCACATAGCAAAAAATAAGGTCGGAGAAGTTATAGCCTTAGAGATACCCATTGGCAAGGGGAAATTCGTTCTTATACCACCCTTTGATGATTCCGCAGACATGAAAAAAGTTTCTGGTGTCCTTGTTGACTGTATAAGAAAATCGTTGGAATGGAGCGTCCCTTTGGTGAAGCCGGATTGGCTTAAAAATTACAGTTTGCCGGGCGAGGAGCAAGTATCAAAGAAAATGGACAGTTTAAATGATGAATTAAAAAAATTAAACGAAAAGAAAGAAAAAATTCAAACCCAGATCGACGAAATAGAAATTTTAAAGGGTCTTCTTTATGAGACAGGGAGATATGGTTTGGAACCTCCTGTTAGGGAGGCTTTTAGCATCATCGGATTTGACGTTAAAGACCCCGGAGAATACGATAAGCCTTATGATCTTTTAGCCATAGAAGGCGATACTTTCATAATAGGAGAGATCGAAGGCTCAAAAGCTCAAGTCGACGTCGATAAATATCGTCAACTTTTAGATTACGTAACAGAGGCAACAATAGAGGGGAAAAGATGCAAAGGGATTCTCATAGGTAATGGCTTTGTAGACTCCGAACCATCGAAACGAAAAGAACAGTTTACAGAGCAAGTTATTCGGGGCTGTGATAGTCAGAGATATTGCAGAATGACCACAACCGAACTTTACAAGGCAGTTCATTCCATCCTTTCTCAACCCAGCGATTCTAAAACAAAGAATTTGATAAAAGATAGAATTATGAATTGCGAAGGTGAATTTAAATTCGATGTAAATATTCTTGGTAAATGATTTTTCCCTTCTTTGGTAAAGATTGTAGATCAAGAGATGAAAAGAAAGAGAAAAGGAGAAATGTAAGAGCAATAAGGGCCAGAAATTTCAAAACCGGGCAAGAAAATTTTTGAAAAAATCGGAAAATGGGAAATGTCTATGAAGGGGAGAGACTTCGTTCACCCCGTAGCCTGGTAAGATAAACCCCTCTTGACGACTGCTCCCCCTCCCCTATGGCATGGATAGGGGTTTGCGAGGTTGCGGAGGAGATATGCCGGAAGACCGTAAAAAGGGTTATTCCCCACCGAAGTTCAACGAGTCGGAGGTGAACGAGTTGGTGAGACGATACAAGAAAAACCACCCGGAGGAATTCTCGAACCTGAAAAAACATCTCCCGAAAGGATACCCGGTGAACCCGCCCCGAAACCTTCCGCCGAGTTAAAAAGCCTTGGCTACGATGAGAAAGAAAAACGAACGAAAAAGAATCCTGATGACTTGTACGGCCATAAGGGATATTTACCAAAGAGGAGTTTTAGGAGGTGGTAAAGGTGGTGGATCGGGAGATGAAGGGGGAAAAAGGAGGAATTAGCTAATGGTAGTCTATGTGGTTTTCTGCAAGGATTTCGAACATAGGAAAGGTGAGTTAATGGGTATGTTGGTTGAGAGAAGGAAAGATATGAGGGGACACACCCGATGGGAATCTGGAGTAAAATGGGCAAGGTTGGCTTTTGGTCATTTGGTGAAAGATAAAAAGGACATCTTTGTTTTTCCAAAAGAGATGGAAATAAATGATGATAAGGTATTGCTTGTAGAGAAAGGGATATTGGGTAAGGAAGAGTATTTGAAAATTATGAACACGATAGATCGGGAGATGAAAAGAAAGGAGAAATAAGATATATTTATAAGCATAGATTGTAAAAAGGAAGTGAATTTGAATAACAAACAAAGAATTGTTTTAGGAATAGGAGCTGCTGCTTTCCTGTATGTCCTTTTTACCTCCCCGAAGATTTCTATCGTCAAAGGAACATACGTTATACCTCCTCCAGATAAAAAAGAAATAGCGAAAATAGTTGATGTCAGCACAGCGATGACGAGAGCAGTTGCCGTTTTAGGAGCAACCCTACTTGTTTCTATTGCACTCAAAGATAAAAAGGGGACTCGAATACAATCTACAATGGACAGAAACCCCATTGTTGGTGGCTGTCAAGAGAGTGAAAGGCAACCCGTTAAGAAGGATGCCATTGCTAAAATCATTAGATTTCTTAAAGACTTTTTTTAAGCCCTTCAGAAAATGGGTGAATGAGAAAGCAAAAATACTACTTCAGGCTCACATCGGTAGTCTCCATCTTGGCAGGGATAATATTGCCTTTCTCCTTATTACCCAAACCAATTGATCGGGATTTGGGGGCTAACACAGGGCGAATATCCCTGTTGACTTCCCTGAACATCTCTGGTAGGCTCTTACCCAAGCTGAAGCTCTTTCAACATAACCTCTAACCCGCATAAGGGGGGCAGGTGAAAACATTGAATATGACCCCATTTCTGAAAAAAGGAATGGGGTTTTTTATTAATAGCACTTGAGTTTAGAGAGGAGAAACCAGCCGTGAAAGTGAAAAATGTCGGGAAAGAAGAAAGAATTTTTCGGTTAATCATAGGAGTTATATTGGTAATCCTTGTTTTTTTCATTTCGGGAGTTTTTCGGTGGATTCTCGGATTAGTCGGGGTGGTAGTAATCCTTACGGCCATATTTGGATACTGACCCTGAAAAGGATTTATGCTGAAGGTCTTCAGCAAAGAACCTGGAAAAAAATAGACATTCGATAAGAGGAACCCATGAGACGGATAAGTACTTTACTCGCCATCTTTGCCCTTACCCTCTGTATTTTTTCTCCATTACGTGCTTTATGCCAAGAAAAACCAGCCACCTCTAACTGGGAAGTCTACTTCTCCCCCAAAGGCGGATGCACAGACTCCATCATCAGGGAATTAAATAATGCCAAGCACACCATCCTCGTTCAAGCCTACTCCTTTACTGTGAGCAAAACGCAAGCTGAAGATTCCAAACAGGCAAGGCATAGGTCCAACCACGACGATTTGGCTTTCAGAGCACATCAAACAGTCCAGACGTAGTACGGGAAACCTCCGGGTGATCGGATAGGTTAATTTGCCTCTTTCTGAAAGGAATGTCTAACCCAAAGTTGTAAAGTAATACAAGGGCCACTCATGCAACGCTGATTCGAAAAACGTTTCTTTCTTTATACTTAGTTCCTGCTCCATCTGTTGTGCAGTCTTCTCATAGAGACGTTGAATTTCCTCTGAAGGCGTTTTTTCTGTGACGTAGTGTTTTTTGAAATTATTATTCAGAATGGTTAAGCTTTCAGGGTTATACAACCCTGACTCAAAAGTTTGTTGGAGACGTTTAAGTCCTTCTTGTGTTTCTTTAAACCTCATCTTTTCGAGGGTTAGGCTCATGCCAGTAATTGCGTTTTCTGGCTTATGCCACTTTTGATCATATTCAATGAAATCGACATATAAAGGCATCTCTCTTGAGAAATAGGTCTCGTGTGGCATATCCGGCCCGCCAGATTCAGGGCCACTTGAAGGCCACCATTTGGTAGTCTCGGCTTCCCAAAAAATCTTGATTTGCTCCATACTCCGAACATGTGTGTGTGAATTGATAATTTCGTTGTAGGCATATTTTGTCACGTGATCATAGAAGGCCCGGCATAGACTTTGTAATGTGCTGGTGTCGCGTGATAAATCTAAACGGCATGCGTCAAGAAGTATATAGGATTTTGCCATTTCTTCATTTGTAGTCGTCAGAAGAAACTTTGCAGTTGGAAATCGTTCTGCCTTCATAAGAACCATCATATCTTCCATCAAACGTGTCGCATTCTCCAAGAAGGCGATTAATCCTTGGGATATGGTTCTTAGAGTTGCTTCGGGTTTAGACTCTGCAAACACGTTTTCAAAAAGCTGCTTTGCTGCCTTGGGTCGTTCAGCTTTACGTGCCATCGAGCTTAGACTCACGTCAAGGAAGTCAAAATTGCTAATAATCTACCCTCTTTCTCGAACCACTGTCAAACAACAATCGAAGGCAGTCTTGAAGAAAGGTTGGGCTGAAGCAAAAATCCGTCTGCCTCACCGTTTAGCCCTGCCCAAATTGTAGGCTCTGGATCGCCTCCACTTTCCGGTCATCTGTGCTATGAAGATACGCCTCCGTGGTGCGAATATGGGAATGGCCTATCAGAGCCTGGACTGTTCTAAGATCATTCCCGTTGTCCAGGAGAGTGGTGGCGAAGGTGTGACGGATCATATGAGGATGCATCCGTTTCCGAATCAGCGCCTTCTTTGCCACTGAGTTGACGAGGCAGAAAACAGCCTTCGGGGGAAGGGATCTCCCTTTGTTAAAAGAATAAAGGGATTACTTTTACTTTCCGCTTGAGGATATTATATGCTAAGTATTCATTGTCCTCAAACTTACTCCATATTATGTGACTTACAAAATCAACGAATTGAAGGTTTAGTACTTTGTGGCTCTCCTCCGGTTGATTGTGAATGGTTGTTGAAGCGTTCAATTCAAACCAAAG
>Ga0315295_10002165_pt1 | contig 16675 bp, 9 predicted proteins | sample YL17G14_0_MG_FD_204453 | JGI IMG/M metagenome (GOLD analysis project Ga0315295, IMG submission 204453) | Sediment microbial communities from Yellowstone Lake, YNP, Wyoming, USA - YL17G14_0 | ecosystem: Environmental > Aquatic > Freshwater > Lake > Sediment | place: USA: Wyoming | collected... | reverse complement strand
TAGCCCCTACCGGATTCGAACCGGTGTCAACGGGTCCAAAGCCCGCTATCCTTGACCGCTAGACGAAGGGGCTAGCATACATATAGCGGCAACAATGATTTTAAATGCGTGATGGATAAATGCACGCATGGAGGAAACTCTTGCCCTCCTCCGCGCGGGAAAGAAAGAGCATCTGAGGAGCCGCGCGAAGGAGATCCTCAAGAAGACCAAGTGGGACCCCGAGTCCTGGTTCAGGCTGGGGATGGTCTCACAGCACGAGGGCAGGCTGGAGCACGCATTGGAGTGCTTCGAGCGCGCCATCCACATACATGCGAATGCCAAATACTACCGCGCAAAGGCCTCGGTGCACATGGAATTGTTCGAATTCGAGGAGGCGATGGAGGACCTCCACCACGCGCTGGAGATTTCCGAGGATACCGATTCCCTGTTCCTTGTCGCCGCTTGCCTCCTTTTCCTGGACAGCCCGGAAGCCGCGAAATACATGAAAAAGGCTAAGAAAAAGGACCCGGCGCGCACCAACGAGCTCCTGCGCGAATTCTTCCTACACTTCTTCAAGGAGGACAAGAGCCTTTCCGAGAAGGCGAAGAAAGAGCTATGGGCGAAAATCTCTTCCTGAACACCTCTGCCCACATCCCGTTTATATAAGTTACCCCACATAAATATACGTTGGTGGGCATGTGGGAATCTTCCGCTCCCTCCAACAGAGGGGGATTGAAAAGAGGGACGCGCTTGCCAGTAAACTGGCGGCCCAGGGCTTCAGCGTGATAGACGACCCTTCCCTCTGCAAGAAGCGGGAGATAATCCTGAACAGGGGGCTGGACTCCCCGGATTCCAATTTTTTCGTCTTCATAAAAACCTCATTTTTCGGAAGGACGAAGGTGTTCTTTACCGACCCTTCTCGGGGCGAGGGCGGGAAGACGCTCTCCAAGCGCGAGCTCATGCGCCGCTTCTCCTCTTTCAAGGCAGGAGATAGCTGGAAGGAAAAAGTGGTGAACGAGGTCGCCAAGGTGTCGATGGCAAAATCCAGGAGCGCCCGTTTTGTGGACATGCACGGCCACTGGGGAGAGCACGAGGTCGGATACGGGAAGGAACAGATAAGGCGCGACGACGGCGTCTCCCCAAGGCAGAAGGTAATCCGCGAGATGATGCTCTGGCACATCGACATAGACGCTACCGGATACCACAACTGGATAGAGGCCGACCATTTCCTGGACATTTCGGAAAAGGAAAAGAAGGCGGGAATACTCAAAATCCCATCCCTTGAACTGACCCTCCCGAGGGCGGTTCCTGACCCGAATTCCTCCAACGGCCCGCACCTGATGCTCTATTTCCGCTCTCTCGAGTCTGGCCTCGGATTCTGCGAAGACACCTACGACATGGGCAGGAAATTCCCCGGGATGGCGCCTGCCCTGCGGCGGGAGGAGGTGCTGGAGCGGATAGATATGATGCGTGACGAAGGCGAGCTTGCGCTCGGCGTCGCCCATCCATACGGGGCAACCGACCTGGGCTTCAGGAAGCTCCGCATGGGGATACTCAACGACCTCGAGCTCGGGCAGTCTCTGGACCATGTCCTAGGCCTGGTGAGGGATTACAGCGACGTGGTCGCGATATACAACCCGACATTCTCAAACAAGGCGTTTTCTTTCGAGGGCCGCCCCATCGTGCAGGCCTTTTTCGAGGAGATAATAACACGGTACATTGGAAGCAACGCCAGGATGACCCAGAACAACGTCACCTACGCGTTCGCGATGTACTGCAAGCACGAGCTGGGCAAGAGGGTCTACTTCGAGCACGACACGCACGTTTATGCGGGAGTTCCTTTTTACTGGAGGATGGTCAGCCCCCTCGCTTACGGGAGAACCGTGATCCATTTCACGGACTGGGAAAAGGCGAAGGTTGCGTTCCAGCACGGCCTTGACCTTGCCCCAGATGAGTTCATAGGCATACTGCGCCGCGGCCGTTTCGAGAGGGGCGGCGAGGCAATAAACGCCAAGCTTTCATATGACGATTTTCTGGAGCAGAGAAACGGCAAGCTGGTTCCCGTAAAGGAAAGGAAGTCGCCCCTGCGCAGCCTCGTCATAATCCCGCAGCAGGTCAAAAAGGCCTGGCAGTACTTCCAGCTTACTTCCGGGGATTTGAGGGACCGCATAAGAGGAATGTTCAACTAGCGTAGGGTTTCCGCTTATTTTAAATTCCCCAATCCCGCTATCTTATCCTATGCGAATAGTCCACCGCGATTTGAAGGCGGGCGAGATAAAGCTCATGCTGCAGCGCCTCGAGGACCTCTGGCATTTGGAGAGAATCCTCAAGGAGGGCGACCTAGTGGAAGCCAGGACCTACAGGAGCGTAAAATTCGGCGAGGGAAAGGAAGAAAAGAAACCGGTTTTCATTACCTTAAGAGTGGAAAATGTGGAATTCGCAGAAGCCGCCAACCGTTTGCGCATCGCCGGCATAATCCTCTCCGGAACCCCGGAGGAGTTCGTGCAGAAAGGCCGCCACCACACTTTTGATTTGGAATCCGGCGACACTGTTAAAGTAATCAAGGAATGGAAGAATTTCGAAATCTCCCGCCTGGAAAAGGCGGTGAAGGAAACCTCCCGCCCCACCCTCCGCATAATAGTCATGGATGATGAAAAGGCGCTCACCGCAATCCTTCGCGGCTATGGATTGGAATACGGCCCCACAATCTGGTTTGCGGGAAGCAAGAGGGAAGAGAATTATGAAGACAAATTGAGGCAATATTACGGGGAGGTCGCATCCTACATCTCTGCTTCCGAAGAAAAATACATCGTTGCAGGCCCCGGATTCGCAAAGGACGACCTAAAATCCTTCATTTCCAAGAAGTACCCTGCCCTTCTTCCCCGCATAACTTTCGAGAGCTGCTCCTACGCGGAAAGGAGCGGCATATCCGAGCTCATGAAGAAGGGAGTCATCGAAAAAATAGCCGGAGAGGCCCAGATGGAAAAGGAGGAGAACCTCCTTGAGAGCTTCATGATGCACCTGAACAAGGACGACGGCCTCGCCGCGTACGGAAAGAAAGAAGTGGCGCAGGCGGTGGGGGCGAGCGCGGTGGAGAACCTCCTAGTTCTGGATGACGCTTTGCGCAAGGATTCGGAAATAGAAAGAATAACAGAGGAGGCGGAATCCAAAAAAGCCAACATAATATTCTATTCTTCCAAGGGGGAATCCGCGCACAAACTGAAGGGGTTCGGCGGAATAGCGGCCCTCCTTCGCTTCCGCATCTCATAGTGTTTCGGAGAGCAGCTTGAAATATTTTTTAGCTTCGGAGAGCGTTTCCCTTCCCCTTTCCGTCAATCTGTAGTATTTCCTCCTTTCCTTCTGCTCGCTTTTGATTAGCCCTTCGCCTTCAAGCATGTGCAATACTATATACACCATCACCCTGCTGGGCTTGAAGGAAAAGTCCTTTTCTATCTGCTCCGGGAGAGTGTATGCATAGCATTCCCCGTCCCTTCTAATTATGGATAATATGTAGAGCCAGAGATTCTCAATAGTGAGGTGCCTCCTTAGCCTTTTGATGGGGCGTGTCTCGGTCATGATAAGGACTACCTCGGTATCTCCTCATCTGGCGGCCGGCCGCTGCTCCTGGCCTCCTGTGTTCTTTGTGCCGCCTGGCTGTATTCGCTGGTGCCCCATGCCGGAGCGCCTGCTCCTCCGCCGCCCTGTCTCGCCGCAGCCTCGGCAATCTGTCTGTTTTCGTCCATGTTGTCGTAGAACCTGCGGACCTCTGCATCGCCCCTCATCGCTATCTGGAAGTTGCGGTCATAAGTCCTTTCGGCTTCTGCCGCTTGCACGGCTCTTGCCATGCCCTCCCTCTCCGCCGCAAGGCTTTGCGGGTTCTCGTCCTGAGCTGGGTTTCTTGGATCCTGTGGCGCAGGGTTGGGATTCATCATGGAAACCGGATTCTCCGGGGAATACACAACATAATTGAGTGCAAGCCTGGCGGCATCATCTACATTTACTTCCATGCGCCTCCTCTCATCTAAAAGTGTGTCGATTGCGGTGTTGAGATTTTCTACCCCTGTCTGGAGGGTCGTTCCGTGCGCATCCGGCGAAATAACAATATCAATCATCGTATCCGAGACACCAAGGTTGCGCAATGTCCTCTCAGCCTCGGCTCTGGCAGCAGGATCTGTGGAGGTGCTTAGAGTAGTCGCGGCATCATGCGCGCTATCCCGGCGCTCCGCTAAGCCAGGAACTGTACTATCATCCAAGTAACGTGCATATTCTGCGGCATTCGCGGCTGTCGGGCTTGAGAGCACTGCTGCCGCAGCATCATATCTTCCCTGCATCTCAGTCAATTCACTGGCCCGTCTATCAAATTCGGCCATCGCCTGAGTCCTGAACTCCTCCCTTTGCTCGGGGTTCCCTAATCGCGAAGAGGCTTCATCAATTGTCTGTCGTAAATATGCATCCCTCTCCCCAGCGGTGTCTACAGACGCAACAACCCTCTGATAGCTCTCATCTCTGAATGTAGCAACCCCATCTGCCAATGCGGCAAAAGCATTCCTTTGCTCGGCTTCGCTGGCTTGGGTGTCCATGCCCATTATTTGCTGAAGCACCCCTGTCGCGAGTCTCGCCTCTTCTTCGCTGGCTGCCCCACCAGAAACCGAAGGCATCAAAACTTGGAATACTATAGTCAGCGCCTGTTCCCTCTGCTCCTGGCTTGATTCAGAGTCTCTTATCACTCTAATCGCACTGTCCATTCCTCCTATCTGACCGCCTGAGATGAGGTCTATTGCCCTTGCCATCTGGTCTTGGGATGCATTCGGGTCTGAAATTACCTGGAGCGCCTCGCGGGTTTCGCTTATCCTGCCTCCTAAGGCAACATCCAGGGCCCATAGTCTTGCTCCCTCCGTAGTGCTTGGATCATCAAGCATCCTGAGCGCAGCTTCAGCCACCCCTCGCTGGTCTGCCAACTGCTCCTGCTGCTGCCCAGCTCTTTCCGCAATCCCCGTGGCATATTCCGCAGGATCTTCGGTAAGCCGCTGCGCGAGGCCGCTCATCGCATTTATAGCCTGCCTCTCCGCATTAACAGTATCGAGCCCTACAATAAGCCCGGCCATCTCAGGAGTGAGGCCATGCTCGGCGAGCGCGGCTATCGCCATGTCGCCAGCAAGCTGTGTCGTCGGTGGTAGCGTTATGGCAAGAAGCTCTCCATTTGCCCTAACTATGGGTGAGGAAGATACAGGCCCCCTCACTTCTGCAAGCGCATCAGCGTAAAGTCCGCCCATTATCTGCAATGAGGCTTGGGACAATCTCTCATAATTTCCAAGCGCGTCATCCATTGCCCGGGAATCCCGTTGCAGGTCCTTGTACTTATCAGAATCAACTCCGTAAAGCGGACCTGGGATTGAACCAACAGTTTCCAACTCGCCCTGGAGCATGCCACTGAGAGTCTGCCTTGCCTCTGTGCTCAGGTGGGATACGTCGACTTCGTCGCCAACCGTCGCAGCCTCGACCTCTGCTCTCACATCCTCCGGAAGTGCGTCCAAGGCTATATGCTCCAGGCTGACCCTAAGGTCCATTGCAGCACTGGAGAAGCCCATGGCGACCATCATCTGCGCCGAGGACTCAGTGCCCTCCCTGTAGCCGAAGCTCTCGCCAGCGCAGGCAGCCATCACGCCGCGTATGTTTTCAGCAGCATTCCCTACATTCACCCCTGGATACACTCTTCCGATATCCTCAAGGCGATCCCCCGCGGCCGCAATCGCGGCAAGGAGGTTTCCATCTCTTGCGGATAGCTGTCCAAGCGCCCCAGGCGCAAGCTCTCCTATACCGGGTATATGCAGTCCGCTTTCGCTTATTGTTCTTCCGAGCATCTGCTCTCCGCTCACAGTTCCTAAAAAGCTCATTATCGGATGTGCCGCCTCGCTTCCCAGGAATGCAGAGAGCTGTCCCGCGTTCATCCCATCCGTAGCCGCGACAAATGCAGCGATCTTCAGGTCTGCAGAAGCGTCCGTCCCCATAAGCGTGGCAAATGCTGCAGTGCGCTCCTCTGGTTTCGCATTCAGGTCGGCCAGCACCCTGACCGCCTCTGCAACTTCGCCGCTTAACCTTCCTTGGGCGAGCTCCGCATTTAGCATGGAGCGGGCGCCGGTCACCGGGTTGATAAGGTCCATCTTTTCGTTGAAATCCCTCATCAGCTCTGCCGCGCGGTCCGCATTTACCATACTATACTCCCGCAGGGGTGCATTAATGTCCCTCTCCACAAAACTGGCACATTTTTCAGCGCCGCTTATTGTAACCCTCTCGCCGCTCTCCGGATCCCTATAAGTAATTCTTGTTATCGTCCCGTTGTTGTCGCGTGTGACGCTCATGCTGCTAAGGATTCCGGGCAGCTGCCTCTCCGCAAACTGCGCGTTCCTCTCGTCCTGCCATTTGTTTGCTATTTCAAACACTTTCTGCGCCAGGGCGCCCGTCAGCCAAGACGCGTTTGAATAATAAAGAAGCAACCCAAGGATATTCATCATCGCGGTCCCGAAGCCCATTCCGACTGCCGCGCCCATAGTCCCCGAGGAGCCTTGGATGGGCGGGGGTGCGCCAACCTGCCCGCCTCCGGGCTGGCCCATGGCCCTTGCATCACCAGTGGTTCCTCCGGGCGTGGTCTGAGCCGCGCCTCCCCTGCCTCCGCCTTCCGCCGCCATGCCCACTTGCGCAACCTGGCCGCTTCCCTTGTTCAACAGCGGGCTCTGCCCCATCTGCTCCAGCAGCTTATCAGCAGTTATCTCTTCTTTAGCAGCCTTCGTAAGGGTCATCGCGAGCTGCACAATCCCGCTTCCCGGGATTGAATAACCTCTCCCTGAAATGGGCCTCTCAGCACCGCGTGTGAACCTTGGGGTATAGAATGAAAACATTGCGAACGGGTCCCTCCCCGAGGCATACATCGCAGCCCCAAGGAACCCGAATATCACAAGGATGGGGAAGCAAAGGGTAAAAGTGAAGGCAAAAGTCCTCTCCGGGGGCTTGGGCGGAATCACAGCCTCGTCCATCGTAGGGTAGAGCTGGATTTCCTCCTCCCCGACCATAGCCTTCCCAGTGGCCACGCCCTCATATCTCGGGCAGGGGCTTATGCCTGCAAAAGAGGTTATGCTTTCGTCCCCAAGGCAGTCGGAAAGAACGCAGGAGAGCCCGACCGGGTCAGAGCAGCAGAAGATGGTGCGCGCATTGCAGCCGTCCTCGCATTGCTCAGCGTTATAAGTAAAGCTGGCGCTGCCGCCCTCATCCGTCTGCATCCTGCATCTCTTTATGACATTTCCCTCTGCGTTGTATATGTAAACAAAAAGCGTGGCGCCCTCCACGGCCTCCACGCCGCTCGCCCTTATGAGCCCCATGCTAACGGATATGGTATTGGTCCCCTCGTTGATTGAGGAGGCGAGGAAAGGCCTGTCTGTGAATATGCTACACGAAGGGCAGGAACCCGGAAGGCCCACAAAAGGCACGCCCTTTATGATATTAATATTGACTGGAGTTACCCCCTCCGGCGTTATGCCGGAGCCGAAACCCCCCGCCGGCATCACCGGGCCGGTATCCAGCGAGAAGGCTATGAAGACCAGAACGAGCATCCCCAGGAGGACTCCCTTCATATATTTTCTATTTATGCGCTCACCTTTAAAATCAACTTCCAAGCGGTCCGCTCGGGCCGCCGCCTGGCTCAGGGATGGGCAGCTCCGTAGGCATAACAAACCTTAGTGCACAGTGCATCTTGCTCAGGTCCATCTGCTGGGCAGGCCCGCAGAAGCTCCCCTGCGTTGCCGATAACGGGTTGCAGCTGTAGCTCATATTTCCATCTATTCTCATGAGTATGGGATGCGAAAAGAACGACACCATCTCCTTCTTCCTGAATGTCCTGTTGAGTGAGCATGGAAGCGTCCCGGAGTTCTCTATGGAGGCTATCATCTGCTTGTAGAGCTCCGGATTCTGCGCTATCTCATATCCTCCTACGGTGAAGCCGACCTCCTGCCCTTCTGATTCATATACGCAGTCCATCGCATACATCGAGAGCTCAGAATCCGGCATGCACACGTCCTCGGTTATGCAGCCATCCGGCCATTTGACCATCACGCGCGGCCCATCATAAGTGCAGAGCGGGCCGCTCCCCTCGAACTCCCCGGTGCATATCTCCGCTGGGTCCGTGGGCTCGCATGGGATGCAGGTGCAGTTTTCCGCTACCCCGAGCTCAAAAACAGACATCTTCTTCTGGTAACCCGCAATCTGCACGGCAGCCGAGAGGGTCCCTTCGAAGAACGTGCCACGCTGATTGCTTGGCTTCTCCCTTATCGCGGTCGTCCCGGTTGTGAGGTGGTAAGGCTCGGTCCAGTCCCCATATATGACCCCTATGTGGCCGCTCCTCACAAGCGCCTCCGAATTCGCCCCCAGATATTCCATGAAATCACTGGCGCTCTCTTCCGTGAAGCATCCGCCCGGCTCGCCCCGCACAATCTCCAGGTCCGTAACCACGATCGGCTTCCCGAACCTGCTCAGCATCTTTGAGCCAAACTCTATCTCGTCCGCGAGTATGGCTGCGAACCTTTCAGTCTCATTCTCTATATCATCACAGTGCGTGTTCTCCTTGTCCAGCACCCACTTCACAGCTATTACGTCCACCATATCCAGCCTTTCCTGTATGCAGTAGACGGGCGTGTATCCATCGAAATACGGGTCGTCCTCGAAGCATGTGATGTTCGGGGCATAGTCCGCATACGCCTCGTACCTGTACTCGAATAATTTCGAAACCAGCTCCATCTTCTTCTGGTATGAGCTTTCGCCAGGCCCGTATCCAGTGGATATCGCGACCATGCAATTCGGGCACAGGAGGTTTAACGCGGATTTCCTTAACCTCAAATTATCGGTAAAATCGCCCATTGAAGACATCGAAGTGGAGTTTAGCCCCTGCACCACTATTATGCCGGCGCCCTGGTCTATCACTGAATCCGCGAGGAAAGTTCCCGTAGTCTCATAATGGTGGAAAGCGTTTGCCCTCACCAGTTCAGGGTTCTTCTCCCAAAGGGAGGCGAGCATGGGATGGGTGACATCCCCCGCTGTCATGGTAACCTGGTCATCCTTTACTGGCAGCAGCAACATCGCCTTGTCGCCGCTCGTCCTGCCCATCCAAAGCCCGGGGTCTTCCGCGAAAAGAACCGGCATCACGTTCCTCTGGAGATAATCTTCAAGCTTGCTTTTCATATAATATGCATCCGGAAGGTAGCTGGGCCAGGCCTGCTGCTTCCCTACCTCGGTCCCGTCCGGCATCTCGCACTGGCTGTACAGGCCGACTTCCTCTTCGGGCCTGTGCGTGCCGCCCGATTCCCAGGAGCCGAACTGCCCATTGTAGCTCATCTCCAAATAGGTCCATTTGTCCGGCGCAAGTATGGTCTTCATCGCAAGCGAAGGGCAGTACTTGTTGTCCATCCTGTTCGCAGTGCCCACATATCCCGGGTCAGCCTTATTCTCCGGAAGCGCAACCAGCTTTTCCTTTGCCATGGTGAGGTAGCTGCACTGCTCGCAGTACCCATAGGTTTTTGTCTTCAGGGTCTTTCCATCCGCTTCAAGGAGGCAGTTTCCGAACGCATATCCTTTCACCTCGTTCCCTTCTTCATCGTTGTACGTGACGGGCCTCGACCTTATCACAAGCGCGGAGGTTGCATAGGATGCGCATACGCCTGTCGAGCCCCACTCATAGCAGTATACTTGCCCGGCGGTCTTCTTTCCCTCCGGCTTCTTCTCATCAAACCTGGCCAGGCCCTGGCAGTTCCAGTTCTCGTTCTTCAGCGTGCCGTCATCCGCCTCTATATACATCCCGCGCCATTCGGTGAAGAAATCCAGATACCCTCCGCCGGAATAGCACACATCAAAATAATCATCGTAGAACTCCGGGTCTTCGGAATAGGTGGGAACGCACTGGTCCACAAAGGTTGTGTAGAACTTTCCGCAATCCAAGTATCCTCCGCATCCGCTCCACTTCTCCCTGGAGAGCACCTGCGGTATGGTGAGCATCTTGCTCCTCATCGTTTCCGGGTCTTCCAGGGTTTCCATGTCATAAGTATGCGCGGTTATGCTTGGATACGTTTCCTCCCCCCCTAGCAATATCACAAGGAATGCCACATCCTCGTCGTTTTCGTCCGACTCGGCAATCTGGCTTATGTATGCCGGGTCGTTCAGCTTGAAAGACACCACCCTGCCTTTTGAAGGGAGGGATGAAAGGTAGAAAATATTCTGATAAGGCCGCCCATTGGACCTCGTGTCGACCGGTGCGGCGAGCACAGCGGTCGCATCTATGCTCTCCCCGTTGTCCACAGCCTGCGTGGAATAGCTCTTCCTGCCCTGGCAGACCACGCCACCCTCGCCCAGGTAGTCGTACCAGCAATCGCAAGGCACCTCAGTTCCGTCCGTTTTTATGCATGCGCCCCTCTTGTAATCGAACGTGTTGCAATAAGCAGAGAGGCAGCCGCCTTCCTCAAGCGTGCATTCAAACTCCGCTCCAGGAGCCCATGTTCCTTCCGGGGTGTAATGCCCCTCGCTGAATTGTTTTGAGTATACCGAGTGGTGCGAAAGAAGGAATGCATAGAGGAGGTGCGGGTCCCTTTCCACCGTGAGGATGTTCTCTATTATTGCCCCTTCGTCATCATCCACGCTGCCCCCGGAAGCCGGCCAGCTCATGAGTATCTGCGTGTCATACTCCCCTGCATAATAATCATATCTGGAGGCAGTAGTAGTTGTGGGCTGGCCCCGCGAGGTGAGAACGAATGCTATCCCTCCCCTATGGTCCCCCATCGGATATGCGTACCTCCCGAACTCCGCCCCGTAATAATTGTAGCCAAGCGGATAATCGTCCTCAAAGCTGTTATCTCCCGGATACTCCTTGTATATTTCATCCGGGTCGTATTCTTTTGCCGTGAATTCCTGTATTCCAATCACGGCATCCCTCAGCCCGTATGCGAACGGGTTCCCGGCGAACTTTCCGTTCCTCACGCTTGGATATGCGCCGAGCGGGTCCACCGCAGGCTCGTCCCCATAATATTTCAAAGAGCACCTTGTTGCGCAGTCCTGGTAGGAATGCGATTTTATGGAATTGTCCAACGAGCAGAAATAGGTGGGAATTTCCCCTTCAGGGGTGAGCACCCCTCCCGCGGTGCACAGTTCCCCTCCGCTTGCTTTGTTGGGTATATAATAATTGGCATATCTGTCTATTGTGCCTGCCGGGTTCAGGCCGCATCCCAGGTCCGTGAGCGGATAATACATGAGCGCCTCGTCGAAATCCGCGAACGAGTCTCCGACCCCGAACCTGAGCACATTAAGCGCGAACCCCCCCTTTGTGTTTGTCGCGCCCTTAAGGGTCGCAGGGGTCATATCCAGCATCCTGCACTCCCCGTTATAGAGGCCCTTCGCGCCCCCGCGCTCTGTTCCGGTGTACAGGTCCTTGTTCGCCTTGCTCTTGTCGTCCTTGCTGCTGTTGAGGTCGCCCTCATCCATGAAGACCGGAGGCCGGGGGTCGAACTCAAAGGAGCCGCAGAACATTCCCATGCAGGTGCTGTTGCATTTGAGCAGCTCTGAGCGCGGGCATACGGGTATAAGCTCCTCCTTCTCGTTCCCGGAAGAGTCCTCCACAGTCACATTGCACACGTATTTGCTCTCAGGGTCGTTTGGGTTCGCGTCGCACCAGTTTGTGACGTACACCGTGCCGTTCGCAGTTATGCATCCATCCCCTGCGCTCGCGTTGTCATAATTGCAGCAGTTGTAGAACGCAGGCTCGTTGCCTGCGCAGCCAAAGAAAACCAAAAACAAAGCAAGGAATATCAGCCGCCTCATCACACCCACCTCGACATCATCTGCAGGAATACCCCGCTTTCCCCGCCCAGCAGCATGGTTCCGTACCTCATCGCGGTCATTGCGATAGCAAACGCCACCATGTTGTCATAGAATAATTTCACAAATACCTGCGATACGAACGCAGCAAGGTCGCTGCTGCTTATTGAAATCGCCGCAACATTCCTCGTTCCAACCCCAGGCGGCTGTATGCTCCCAAGCGAGAAGCCTGAGAAAACCGGCATGTTGCATAAGTCCGCCCTGTTCATCACCGGAGATGGCGGCGGGTTGGGCGCGGCCGCATATGAAGCATCCATCAGGAAGAGCATGGACGGGTATATGAAATACATGCTTATTGCCAGCGCTATGAAGAAGCCGCCGATTCCCCTTGTGAAATGCGTCACGCGCAGCAATATCCCAAGCGGAAGGAAGACCGCAAGCATGTTTTCCTTTATGTATTTTAGGACGAACACCTGGCTGTTCAGCGATATCAAAAGCGACACTATCTTGTAGGCAATCGCATGCCCGGTCTCCACATATTTGTGCATCGCCTCGTCCCACATCCCCTGGTATATCATTATCCCCATCGCCGAGATGGAGAAATAATACGGCACAACCCCTTGCGCGTCGTCCGTGAGATAGTCATCTTTTATGTAATAGAACATGTTGTTGAAGTAGGTGAGCCTCTCCTCGGTGCGGCACATGGCCGCGTCTATGGTATTGGTCGTGGGAATCGGCTCGCCCTGGCAGGTGATGGTGCCCGCGAACCTGTCTAGGAAGAAATCCTGGCCTGCATCTATCATGCCTATCAAAAATATCACCATCACTGCGGTAGCCGCAAGCTGGAGGAATTCCGAAGTCACGTATCTTTTGAGGCCAGCGAGGTTGAATGCGTATGCAATCGCATACAGTGTCCCGTTTATGACCCCAGTTATAATTATCGCGGCAATCGCGTAGAAGAACCACGGCCCCCCCGGCTCCCAGGAGCCGAAAATGACGCTGAAAAACCCGTCTGCCATTCACACCACCTGCATCAGCCTGCTCAGGTCCACTTCCTGCCCCAGCAGCCTCCCCAGCTCCTTTGCAGACGCTCCTATCGCTATTATGTTGAGCGAGAAAAGGAACGTTGCGCTGAGGAAGGATATCGATGTCGCCTGCATGCTAACCTGTATCCATGAAGACAGCTCCGCCGCGTCGACGTAATCGCCTACCGCGGTGACTATCGCCAGCACTATCGTCACCAGGCTGGTGCTTAGCGCAATCGCTATCGCCGCGGCAAGGTCAAGCGCCGCCATCAAGCTAGCAAGCTCGAGCGAGGTGGCCATGTTTGCCGCATAATCCCCTGCCGTCACATACTCGAAGCTGTAGTCTATCGCCCCGGCTATCGTGGTGAGGGTGTTCCATCCCTCCCCCATTATGGAATACGGGTTCCAGAACATGGACTCTATCACCAGAAGCCCGGGGTATATGAGGAACAGGGCGATGCATATCGCAATCAGCCCTCCGCCCAGCTGCCTCATCATCGGAAGAGAGCGCATCACTATCGCCATAGGCAGGTATATCATTATCCCCCCGCCCGAGATGAACGCGAGGAGCGCCATCTGCACCAGCACGGTGATGTACGAAACCGTATCCGTGTACAAAGAAAATCCCATTATCTGTATCCAGCTTGATATTCCAGAGAAGGTCCTTACGCTATATCCGCTTGTCCCGTAAAGGCAGAACGTCGCCGCAGGCATGCAGGGGGTGCGCGAATATCTGGACGCCTCCTCCGCTATCCCATATATGGAGCGATCCGCCCTCATGCTGGTCTTTATGAAATTTGCAACGTTCGCGAGGTATTTGCCCGAAGCATTCATCACGTTGTCATTCCCGCTTATCTCCGGATAAGAGTATGTTGCCCCCCCTCCGGCCACCCCGGTCAGGTCCGAGTATTTGAAGTGGCAGAAGGAGTCGCTCATAAAGAGCACAAGCAGCACAACGAAGAATGATATGAAAACCTGGTATATTTCGGTCTTTGCCCACACGTTGAACTGCGGGTTGCTCAGGAGCTGGCCCAGCGCATAAGCTACACCGATGACGGTAAGCGTTACCCCCAGGGAAAGAAGGGAAAGGGAATACAGCCAGCTCAGGTCAGCGCAAACCATCATATCACCTATGCAATCCTCGACAGGGCGGAAACATCCACCTCTGTCCCGAACACTCTTGTCAGAGTCCTAAGCACCGATAGCGTTATCACCAGGTTTATCGCGGGGTTGAATATTCCGCCTATCATGAATATGAACAGCAGCGGATTCATCAGGCTGTCAGCCATAAGATAATTAATCTGGTCCTGAGTATACCCATAATTCCCCTCGAACGGGTCGCAGTCCCCTGGCACACCCCATGAGAAGAGGACGCTCTCTATGTCCCACGTGTCGTCCGAGCTCACTTGATCTATCGAAGGGTAGGAAGGCTCCCTTATCCCAGGTATGGGTACCGCATCGTAGAATCCCTGCGTTATGAGCACGCTGAGCGGATAAACGAAATAGAATGCAAATGCGAAAGCGATTAGGAGCCCCCCAGTCCCCCTCGTTATGTGGAACGAGCGCAGGAAAAGCCCGAACGGAAGCAGCACCGGGAATAGGAAATTGCTCGCCATCTTCAGCAGCACGAGCTGCGAGTTGAGGGTGAGTATCGCCGTGGACATCGTCCTTGCCGCAAAAGAGGCGGCGGAGAAGGGTATGCTTATGCTCGCGCATCCGTTGAAGGAGAATGCAACCCCAAACATCCAGCAGTTTCCTGAGAGCGAGGCGAGGTTGCCCATTGGCATTACCACGTTGTTTGTAAACTCGTCCAGCGTTTCCCATGCAAAAGTTGCCATAGAATCCGTTATCTTCATCGCATACTGCACGTGCGTTACTCCCTCCACATTAGTCTCGTTCATGAACGCATCTGCGAAAGCCGGAGATATCACGTCGCTGGAGAACGCCTGCAGCCCTATGAAAAGAGCTATCATCGCCGCGGTTACGAAAACCTGCCACATCTCGCTTGTGACCATGGGCCGCATCTGCTCCGCATCCACCAGGTATGTGAAAAGATAGAATATGAGAAGGACGCCGAAACCCGCAAGTGCGGCCATTATGGATAGGGGAATCCAGTCCGGGGCCGGCGCCCACGCACCGGCTTCAGGAGTGAGGGAGTCCCCGCCCGTCCTCTCAATTGGGCATGCGGTGATGAACCCTCCCTCAGGCCAGTCTCCGCACACGTCCCTGTTCGCTTCCGCATATGTCCTGCGGGTCCCGTCCGTGTCCCTGGAGCCAAGAGGCAGGCAGCACCCGCCCCCTCCCCCGCGCTTCTCTTCCTCAACCATGCAGGCGTAAGGAATCGTCCCGTCCGGCCAGTCCCCGCAGAGGTCCCTGTGGCTTGACACATAAGCGCTAATCTGCATCTCAGTCGCATCCGGGCCGAGCACCTGCTCCGGGCAGCAGCCCGTCATGTAGCTTTCGCTGAAGGCGGCAGGGAGAAGCGCCGCCAGCAAAAGCAAAGTGAGCAGGAAGATCTTCCTCATGTTATCATCCTCATCATCCCGGGTATGTCAATGTCCCCGCCCAGCATCGGCGAAAGCGCCATCACAAACATGAGTGTGACCGCAAGGCAGAAGAACGGGAGCACGTATGCGGGTATCATCAGCTTGCTTACGCCCACGAGTTCGGTCGGCCCAATCATGCCCTTTATGTTGTTGGTCATAGTCGCTGGGTCCTCGGCCATCACCGCCTGCGTCGCGGCCCCGCATAGCGCGGTGCAGTCCATTATTATCTGTGGCTCCATGGTGAGCCCCTTCTCCGCGACGAAGATGCAGCCGCTGCAATCCTCCGGCCTCTCAAAAACCACATCCGGTATTATGTAGACGCAGGTGTCATTTGCCAATTTGTTGTCCCACAGGTACTGCGGGGTGTCGTATCCGTGATATGGCGGATAGAACTCGTCGCACGCGTCCGGGCAGGTTTCGTCCGTGATTCCACTCGCTGTAATCCACATGCACTGCGACGGGCACTTCGGCATGTTTTCATACTCCCCGTCTTCATTCCTCACAAATTTGTAGTTGTTGCAGTTCTTTATCGGGGCAAGCGTCCTGCACGATTCGTTGCAGCCGGTGAGCTCGCTCGGGTCCACAAAAGTATACGCTGGGTCCGTATCATCAAAGTATCTCACGTTGCACACGTTGGGCCTTTCGGTGTAGAGTATGCATCCCTTCTGGTGGAAAGGTATCGGGAACCCGCACGGGTCTATCGGGCATTTCCCATAGATGTGGTGCTCGGTCCCTATGTCCACGCGCTCCGCATCATCCATCCCTGCCCCGAGGTCCGCAAAGATCTGCGCTGAGGTGATTTCACAGTCCAGGGGCGGGCAGGAGTTTTCACAATATGTCTCCTTGTCGCCCGTGAACCCTATGGGGGGCCGGCATTCCATCCTCCTGCAGTATGCCTCCTTGTCCCCATCAAAGCCAGTAAGCACATGGCATGCATGCTCCTGGCAGTAGGAAACCTTTTGCTCATTCGTAAGGAAGCAGTTATCCCTCTCATAACATGGAAGCGCGCATTCTTCCCAATCGGCCCTCGACTCCGGGCTCTCCATCTCCCCCAAGGGCTTCACATGGCCGATGCTCTCGCAGAACGCATCGCACCTTCTCTGGCAGAGATTGGTGTAATCTGCCACGCAGAGGTCCATGCAGCTGATTCTCCTCCCAGTATCGTCTATATCTTCTATGCAGTTAGCAAGGCAGACGGGGTTGCTGCCCTCCTCGTCCATGCCATTCCTGCACTCCTCCATGCAGCTGTTCAGCCTGCCGTTCTCATCCCTCCCGGAGGCC
>Ga0315295_10002164_pt1 | contig 16675 bp, 29 predicted proteins | sample YL17G14_0_MG_FD_204453 | JGI IMG/M metagenome (GOLD analysis project Ga0315295, IMG submission 204453) | Sediment microbial communities from Yellowstone Lake, YNP, Wyoming, USA - YL17G14_0 | ecosystem: Environmental > Aquatic > Freshwater > Lake > Sediment | place: USA: Wyoming | collected... | reverse complement strand
GGACGGAACTGCAGCCCGCCCCTGGTAACCACTGGCAGTTTGAACATCAACTTCAATCGTCGGGTTGCCGCGGGAATCAAGAATCTCACGTGCATGTACACTAACTATTTGTCCCATAGGAATTTATTTTTTTATTAAACAATCATGCAATATATACAAAAAAAGGGATACGTCTTTATGACTATATCCCTTTCCTAATAAAATATTTCTTTATTCTTTTCCCTCGTTCTTAGCTGCTGACTCTTTGGATGTTTTTTCAGGTGCCTTTGCGGCTTTAGCACTCTTTTTAGCCTTCACCGGAGCTGCTTTTTCAGCTTTGGCAGGTTCTCCTTCTCCGGTACTCTTTTTCATTGATCTCCTTCTTCTGGCAGTTTTTTGTTTTGCAGCTTCTCCGCCCTTCATGGCCTCATTGAAATCAACAAGCTCCAGAATACACATTTCTGCATTATCTCCTATCCTGTTACCTGTCTTAAGTATCCTTGTATACCCACCCGGTCTGTCAGCTATTTTAGGTGAGATCTCCCTGAATAACTCAGCAACTGCCGACTTATCCTTAAGATAGCCGAATACCACTCTTCTGGAGTGTGTCGAGTCTTCCTTTGATTTAGTAATAATTGGTTCCACAAATGTCTTCAGCGCTTTTGCCTTGGCAGTCGTGGTGGTGATCCTTTTATGAAGGATCAGTGAAACAGCCATATTGGAAATCATTGATTTCCTGTGTGAACTTGTCCTCCCCAGGTGGTTAATAACTCTCTGATGTCGCATTTCTCTATATCCTTAACCGGTTTTCAACTTAATCTTTATCTAACTTATATTTGCTTACATCCATACCGAATGATAGACTCATGGACTCCAGCAATTCGTCGAGCTCGGTGAGGGATTTCTTTCCGAAATTCCTGAATTTCAGCAGATCATTCTTGTTAAATTTGACAAGATCACCAAGCGTTTCGACTTCTGCAGCTTTAAGGCAGTTAAGAGCCCTTACAGAGAGATCCAGATCGACCAGCTTTGTCTTGAGTAGCTGACGCATATGCAGTACTTCCTCATCGAACTCTTCATTTGCCAGCTTGTCGTCCGAATCGAGTGTGATCTTCTCATCGGAGAAAAGCATAAAGTGATAAATAAGTATCTTAGCTGCCTCTTTTAATGCCTCTTTCGGGTGAATTGAGCCATCTGTCTCCAGCTCCATAAGAAGCTTTTCGTAGTCGGTTTTTTGCTCAACACGGTAGTTTTCGACTGAATACTTTACGTTCCTGACAGGTGTAAAGATAGAATCGATCGCAATCAGTCCGAATTCGCTGTCGACAGGTTGATTCTCTTCAGCCGGAACATATCCTCTGCCTTTACTTATTGTCAATTCCATCTGAAGCTTAACGTCCGGCTCCATCCTTAGGATTACCAGGTCGGGATTAAGGACATCGAAGCTGCTGAGAACGTTATTGAGAGCGCCGGCTTTAAATACTTCCTGTCCGTTTATCTTAACAACGACTTTCTCATGATCAACATCTTCAACTGTCCGTTTAAAGCGGACCTGTTTCATGTTGAGTATGATTTCAGTCACATCTTCAATAACACCTGTAATGGTAGAGAACTCGTGGTCAATGCCTTCGATCTTTACTGTTGTGATTGCATAACCTTCGAGAGAAGAGAGAAGGATCCTTCTAAGAGCATTACCAACAGTAATACCATAGCCGGGTTCAAGAGGGCGGAATTCAAATTTGCCGAACCTGTCGGTCGCTTCCAGCATAATAACTTTGTCAGGCTTCTGGAATGATAAAATGGCCATAGGATTTATCTTATAAATTATTTTGAATACAATTCAACTATTAACTGTTCCTTAATGTCTTCAGGAATATCTGTACGTTCAGGTACACTCATGAACTTACCTGCCATTTGTGCATCGTCCCACTCGAGCCATGGAAGTTTTGAATATCTCCTTGTTGTAAGTGAATCGACTATCGTTTCAAGGGATTTTGATTTTTCGCGTACTCCGATTATGTCACCAGGTTTCAGCTGGAATGAAGGGATATTAACAACCTCCCCGTTCACAGTGATATGCCTGTGTGAAACAAGCTGGCGGGCAGAAGCTCTTGTAGGTGCAACGCCAAGACGGTATACAGTGTTATCAAGCCGAGCTTCGAGCATCTGAAGAAGCACTTCACCAGTAACTCCTTTGCTTCTTGAAGCTTTTTCAAACGTTTTGTGGAATTGTCTTTCAAGTACTCCGTATGTATATTTTGCCTTTTGCTTCTCTCTGAGCTGAAGCCCATATTCAGAGGTCTTTTTCCTTTTTTTGTTCATCCCGTGCTGACCTGGAGGAAAATTTTTCCTGTCGAGGTGTTTATCGGGGCCAAAAATAGGTTCTCCGAATTTTCGTGCAATTCTTGATTTTGGGCCAGTATATCTTGCCATCGTGCTTTTATTTTTAAAACCTACAAATTATCCTTTCCGTCACAAATTATACTCTTCTTCTCCCGGGTGCCCGGCAACCATTATGAGGCATCGGAGTAACATCAATGATCTCAGTTACTTCAATACCAACATTGCTGATTGACCTTATTGCTGATTCGCGACCTGCCCCAGGTCCTTTTACAAAAACTTTTACTTTTCTCAAGCCAAGATCATACGCAACTTTACCACATTCCTCGGATGCCATCTGGGCTGCATAGGGAGTATTTTTCTTGGATCCTTTAAAGCCCATTTTCCCTGACGATGCCCATGATATCACCTGACCTGAATTATTTGTCAGGGTTATAATAAGATTATTGAATGATGAATGAACATGAGCCTGGCCTGTCGTTTCAACTTTGACGATCCGTTTTTTCAATGCTCCGGTTTTCTTTGCCATATTCTATTTATTTAGTAGCTTTTTTCTTGTTAGCAACAGTTTTCTTTCTTCCTTTACGCGTTCTGGCGTTGTTCTTTGTACTCTGTCCTCTTACCGGCAAGCCGAGTCTGTGACGGACCCCGCGGTAACAACCGATATCCATTAACCTTTTAATGTTCAGCTGTGTCTCAGAGCGAAGCTCACCTTCAAGCTTGTAATTATCGTTCAGGATACGGCGGATTGAATTAATCTGTTCATCGGTCCACGCTTCGACCTTTGCATTCCGGTCAACACCTGCTTCATCAAGTACCTTCTGAGCAGTACTTCTTCCCACTCCATAGATATAGGTAAGGCCGACTTCGCCTCTTTTGTTTCTTGGTAAATCAACACCAACAATACGTGCCATATATTACTTTTCTTAAATGAGTTGCAAAATTATATAAATTATCCCTGTCTCTGTTTATACTTGGGATTTTTCTTGCTTATAACATATATGCGCCCTTTACGCCTGACTATTTTGCAGTCGGCGCTGCGCTTTTTTACAGATGCTCTTACTTTCATTATCTTAATATTTCTTATTTATATCTGAATGTTATTCTTCCTTTTGTAAGATCGTAGGGTGACATTTCAACTTTTACCTTATCACCCGGCAGGATCTTGATATAATGCATTCTCATCTTGCCTGAAATATGAGCTGTTATCACATGTCCGTTTTCGAGCTCTACCCTGAACATTGCATTGGAAAGAGCTTCGATGATTGTACCGTCCTGTTCGATTGATGCTTGTTTCGACATACGATTACATTTTATTTAAAACTTCTTCAACAAATTTAAAAGTTGTTAATACATCCGCTCTTCCCCTGTCGACCGCTATTGCATATTCATAATGAGCCGAAGGTCTTCCGTCAACGGTCTTGATTGTCCATCCGTCTCTCATCTGCACTGTCTCTTTCTTCCCGAGGTTGATCATGGGTTCAATGCAGATAACAAGTCCTTTTTCCATTTTCGGGCCTGTTCCTCTTTTACCGTAATTAGGCACTTCAGGTGGTTCATGAAGTCTTTTCCCAAGTCCGTGTCCAACAAGCTCCCTGACAACTGAATATCCACCGCTTTCTGCTTTATTCTGAACTGCCCATGATATATCGCCAACCCGGTTCCCTGCAACTGCCTCTTTGACACCTTCTTCAAGTGCTTCCTTAGTATAATCAAGAAGACGTCTGATCTCATTGTCAATTTCGCCCACAGCAAAGGTGTATGCACTATCACCATACCATCCGTTCAGAATCACTCCGCAGTCAACTGAAATTATATCGCCTTCTTTCAGAATGTAATCTGAAGGAACGCCGTGAACCACTTCGTCGTTGACAGATGTGCAAAGTGTGCCTGGGAAGCCTCCGTATCCCTTGAATGCAGGTAATCCGCCGTTATCGCGGATAAACGTTTCGGCAACATTATCCAGATAAAGAGTGGAAACACCCGGCTTTATCAATAAAGCAACCTCAGCAAGTGTCTTCGACACCAGCATATTGCTCTCTCTCAACAACCCTATCTCTTCATCAGTCTTTAAATACAACATCAAAGAACGCTAAGCTTATTATATCGACGTCGTAGCGCCTGATCTTCCTTTAACACGGCCTGATTTCATAAGACCGTCATAATGACGCATCAGCAGATGACTTTCAATCTGTTGAAGCGTATCAAGTACAACCCCTACAAGTATTAACAGTGACGTGCCTCCATAAAACTGTGCAAACTGGGGCGTTACCGTAGCCCTCACTGCCATTGACGGAAGAACGGCTATAATTGCAAGGAAGATAGAACCGGGGAGTGTTATCCTCGACATAATTGTATCGAAGAACTCAACTGTCTTTCTGCCTGGTTTAATTCCCGGGATAAAACCACCGTTTTTCTTCATGTCTTCCGCCATCTGCACCGGATTTATTGTAATCGCAGTGTAAAAGTATGTGAACAATATAATCAGTAGCCCGGTAACCAGATTATACAAGAATCCGTACATATTTGAAAATGCAACCACAAAACCTGAACTTGAATTTGAATAGCCCGCTATGATCATCGGCAGCATCATGATTGCCTGGGCAAATATTATCGGCATTACACCTGCAGCGTTAACCTTAAGAGGAATATACTGACGCACGCCGCCATATTGCTTGTTGCCAATAATCCTTCTTGCATACTGGACAGGAACGCGCCTTGTCCCCTGAACAAGCAGTATTGTTCCCAGCACAACGACAAATAATATCAGAATCTCAACTATCAGTGCAATCGGACCACCAGTACCGTTCATCCTGGTACCGGCCTCAAAAATAAAATTCGCGGGCATCCTGGCAACAATACCGATCATAATGATCAGCGAGATCCCGTTTCCTATACCTTTATCTGTTATTTTCTCCCCGAGCCACATCACAAACATTGTACCCGCTGTCAAAATGACCACAGATGAAAACTTAAAGAAGAATCCGTTTTCAAGGACAAATGCAGATGGATCAAGCTGAGCTGTAAGGTTAACCAGGTATGTGGGTGCCTGCAATATCAGAACACCAACTGTAAGGTACCTTGTATACTGATTCATTTTTCTTCTTCCGCTTTCTCCCTCTTTCTGCAATTTCTGGAAATACGGGAAAACAATGCCAAGGAGCTGTACAACAATTGAAGCTGAAATATAGGGCATGATACCAAGGGCAAAAACAGAAGCCTGCGAAAATGCTCCTCCGGAAAACATGTCAAGCAGACCCATTAAACCCGAAGAAGTCTGGGATTTCAGTGCTCCCAGCTGTGAAGGATCAATACCCGGCAATGTTATATATTTACCCACACGGTACAACGCTACAATAGCTAAAGTATAGAGTAACCTTGCGCGAAGATCTTCTATCTTAAAGATGTTTCTTATTGTCTGAACAAGTCTCATGAACTTAAAGTTTTACGACTGTACCCTTCCGGGCTTCAATGGCTTCCACTGCTGATTTACTGAATGCATGGGCATGAACCTCCAGTTTTCTTTGAAGAGTTCCCCTCCCGAGGATCTTGACCAAGTCATTTTTTGCTATAAGACCAGCCTTCCGGAGAATTTCAATATCAATTATTTCCACATTATTCTTTTCAGAAAGGTTCTGCAGTGTAATAAGGTTTATTGCCTTGTATTCCTTCCGGTTAATATTTTTAAATCCGCCTTTCGGAACCCGCCGCTGAAGAGGCATTTGTCCGCCTTCAAAACCTATCTTTTTACTATAACCTGATCTTGATTTAGCTCCTTTGTGACCTCTGGTTGACGTACCGCCTTTCCCGGAACCCTGTCCGCGGCCAACACGCTTGCTTTTTTTTACTGATCCTTTAGCAGGTTTTAAGTTACTTAGATCCATAACTTTTTATATAATATCGTTAATACCTTAAATATTCTCCACTTTAACCAGGTGCCTTATCTTTTCCACCATTCCCATTATCTGGGGAGTAGCTTCATGTTCAACACTATGGTTCAGTTTGCGGATCCCCAGGGCTTCAAGAGTTCTCTTCTGCCTTTCAGGTTTTCCGCTTTTGCTTTTTACCTGGGTTATGCGAATTTTTGCCATTGTGGTTTGCTTTATCCGTTAAATACTTTATCCAGACTTACTCCCCTGTGTTCAGCGACTGTAATTGCGTCACGCATTTCAAGAAGCGCTGCAAAAGTAGCCTTTACAAGGTTATGAGGGTTTGAAGATCCTTTTGACTTGGCAAGCACATTCTTCACGCCGACGCTTTCAAGAACAGCGCGCATTGCACCTCCTGCCTTTACCCCGGTACCTTCCGTTGCCGGCTTGATGAATACTTTAGCGCCTCCAAATTTTGCAATCTGCTCGTGAGGAATAGTGCCATGTATTACCGGTACCTTTATCAGGTTCTTTTTGGCATCTTCAATACCTTTTGCAATAGCTGTTGTCACTTCACTTGCTTTTCCAAGTCCGTGTCCGACAATTCCATCTTCGTTTCCGACAACAACAATAGCCGAAAAACTGAATGTTCGTCCGCCCTTAGTAACTTTTGTCACTCTCTGGATGCTAACAAGCCTGTCCTTGAGTTCAAGGTCGCTGGTTTTTACTTTTCTTATCCCGTTTCCCATAATATCAGAATTTTAGACCGCCTTCGCGGGCTGCATCAGCCAATGATTTTACTCTACCATGATATCTGTATCCGCTCCTGTCAAAAACGACATTCTCTATACCCTTTTCTTTGCATCTTGCAGCAAGAGACTTTCCGACAATTTTAGCCTGTTCGGTTTTCTTGATGCCGGTTTTGGCGGCAATCTCCTTTTCCTTGGAGCTGACTGCCAGCAGGGTAACTCTCTTAAGGTCATCTATAACCTGAACATAGATCTGTTTGTTGCTGCGGAATACTGCCAGACGCGGTCTTTCTGCAGTGCCGCTTATTTTTTTCCGGATCCTCATCCGGATACGTGTTCTTTTTTCCAATTTGGTTAAAGCCATGATAATTAAATTTTTATCCGGATTATACACTAGCCGATTTCCCGGCCTTTCTTCTGAGCTGTTCGCCGACAAATTTGACCCCTTTTCCTTTGTAAGGTTCAGGCGGACGGAGTGATCTGATCTTTGCTGCAACATGTCCTATAAGCTGTTTATCGATACATGTCAGGGTAATCACCGGATTGCTCCTTCGTTCGGTTTTGGTTTCAACCTTTACTTCGGCAGGGAGCTGAAGAATTATCTCGTGTGAATAGCCAAGACTCATTTCGAGCTGCTGCCCTTTTGCCTCGGCCCGGTAACCAACTCCAACAAGTTCAAGTTCTTTCTTGAATCCCTGTGATACACCAACCACCATATTTGCTATAAGCGCCCTGGAAAGACCATGAAGTGACTTATGATTTTTCGATTCTGAAGGCCTTGACAATACGATAGTGTTATCCACTACTTCAACCTTCAGGTCTTTGTCAATGCTCTGCTTCAGCTCACCCAAAGGTCCTTTCACACTGATCACATTGGAGTCGCTGACATTTATAGTTACTCCTTTTGGCAGGCTTACAGGTAATTTTCCTATTCGTGACATAATACTATCCTTTTTTAGTATACATAACATAATACTTCACCACCAACATTCTCATTTTTTGCCTCTTTGTCAGTCATCAGACCCTTTGAGGTTGAAATAATTGCAATTCCGAGTCCGTTAAGCACTCTTGGCATTTCATCGACGCCGATATATCGCCTCAGGCCCGGACGACTGGCCCTCATAATTTTTTTAATCGCAGGCTTTTTGCTCTTCGGATTATATTTCAGGGCGATTTTCAGTACACTCTGCTTATTCTCTCCGTCAACCACCTTATAACTAAGGATATACCCCTTTTCAAACAGAATCCGGGCAATCTCCTTTTTAAGATTGGATGCTGGAGCTTCAACCACCTTATGACCAGCCATAATGGCATTCCTAATTCTGGTCAGTAAATCTGCAATCGGATCAGTCATCTCTTATTCTTTAAAATAGTTAATATTCATTCTTACTTTTACCAGCTGGCTTTCTTGACACCCGGGATCAGTCCGAAGGATGCCATTTCCCTGAAGGTTATCCTGCTTATTCCGAACTGCCTCATATACCCTCTTGAACGCCCAGTAAGCTTGCACCGGTTATGCATTCTGTTGGGATTTGAGTTTCGCGGCAGGCGGCTCAGTCCGACATAATCACCTTCAGCTTTTAGTTTTGCTCTTTTTGCCGCGTACTTCTCAGTCAGTCTTGCGCGTTTTACTTCGCGGGCTATCATCGATTCTTTAGCCATATAATCAGTTTTTAATGTTTTTAAAAGGTAAACCAAAATGCTTCAGAAGTGCCAGGGCTTCCTCATCGGAGTTTGCTGACGTGACAAATGTGACCTGGAGACCCATGATCTTGGCTACCTTGTCAAGATCTATCTCCGGGAATATTATCTGCTCGGTGATCCCGAGAGTATAATTACCCCGTCCATCAAGTTTGGCACTGATGCCCTTAAAGTCGCGGATCCTTGGCAAAGCAACACAGATCAGCCTTTCAAGAAATTCATACATTCTTTCCTTGCGCAATGTAACCATTACACCGATAGGCATATTTTTTCTCAGCTTGAAGTTTGAAATATCCTTTGATGAATAGGTCTGAACAGCTTTCTGCCCTGCTATATCTGTTAATTCCTTAACACTGAATTCAAGCAGTTTCTTGTCGGCTATTGCCTGTCCTACACCCTGATTAAGAACAATCTTCTCCAGCTTTGGAACCTGCATAACGGTCTTGTAGCTGAATTCCTTCATTAATGCAGGGACGATCTCTTCTCTATATCTGGTTTTCAATACAGGTGTATACATTACTTGATCTCCTCTCCTGATTTTTTTGAATAACGAACTAATTTATTTTTGTCATTAAACCTTCTGCCGATGCGTGTAGGTTTTCCCGATGCAGGGTCGACAAGCATAAGGTTTGACAGATGTATCGGTGCCTCCTTCTTTAAAATACCTCCCTGAGGTGATTTAGCATTCGGTTTTGTATGTTTTGAAACTGTGTTCAATCCTTCAACCAAAGCCCTGTTCTTATCCCTGTCAACCTCAAGGACGCGTCCTTTCTGTCCTTTGGATTCACCGGTTATTACCATAACCGTATCTCCCTTTTTGATATGTAGTTTCTTCTGCATAGCTCTTTATTTAAAAATTATAGAACTTCAGGTGCAAGAGAGACGATCTTCATATACTTTTCGCGCAGTTCCCTTGCAACCGGACCGAATATACGGGTGCCTCTCACCTCATTCAGGTTATTGAGCAGAACTACTGCATTATCATCAAATCTGATATATGAGCCATCAGCACGGCGTATCTCCTTGGTTGTCCGCACAACAACTGCTTTGCTCACTGTTCCCTTTTTTGCCTCACCTGACGGGAGAGCGCTTTTGACGCTTACTACGATCTTGTCGCCGACGGTAGCATATCTTTTTTTACTGCCTCCAAGCACCCGGATACACAAAACTTCCTTTGCTCCGGAGTTGTCGGCAACTGTTAACCTGCTTTCCTGCTGTATCATGACTACTTAGCTCTTTCGATTATTTCAACCAATCTCCAGGATTTATTCTTACTCAAAGGCCTGGTCTCTGAGATGCGTACTTTATCGCCTATATTGCACGAATTCTCCTCATCGTGAGCCATCAGCTTCTTTGTTCTGTTAACAAATTTGCCATAGATGGGATGCTTTACTTTCCTTTTGATGGCCACAACGATCGATTTATCCATTTTGTTGCTGACAACAACACCGATACGTTCCTTTCTGATATTCCTTTCCATTGCTGATCTAGCTTTTAGATTTTTCAATAATTTCCCTGTCACGCAGTTCTGTGAGCAGACGTGCAATTGTAAGCTTCACCAGTTTTAACTTTTGCGGATTATCCAGGGGTGTTATTGCATGGTTAAGCTTCATGCGGACAAGCATGGTTTTCTCGGTATCTATTCTCTCCAGCAGATCCGGCGTGCTTAATTCCTTTATTTCTGAAGTTTTCATCTGTATCTTTGTTTTATTCCTGTATGTAGTCGGTCCTGACAATGAATTTTGTCGTTATCGGAAGTTTCTGGGCACCAAGCCTGAGAGCTTCTTTGGCTATATCAAAAGGTACTCCTTCGGCCTCGATGAGTATTCTGCCGGGTGTAACGGGCACCACAAATCCTTCAGGTGCTCCCTTGCCTTTACCCATACGAACCTCGGCAGGTTTTTTGGTAATAGGCTTGTCGGGGAATACCCTTATCCAGATCTGGCCCTCACGTTTCATATGGCGTGTGACAGCCTGACGGGCAGCTTCGATCTGTCTTCCTGTAATCCAGCACTGTTCCAATGCTTTAATACCAAATGACCCGAATGCAAGCTGGTTGCCTCTCTGAGCATTTCCCTTCATTCTTCCTTTCTGGGCTCTCCTGAATTTGGTCCTTTTCGGTTGTAACATGGTTCAAATATCTTTTAAAATTATATACTCTCTTAAAGCTTATTTCTTTGCCTTGCGCTTGAGGCTTTTGCTTTTTGCATTTCTTGCACCGATATTGGGACTAAGGTCTCTTTTTCCATAGACTTCACCGTTGCATATCCATACTTTGATCCCAAGCAGGCCGACTTTGGTATGGGCTTCACCCAGTGCGTAGTCAATGTCGGCGCGCAGTGTATGAAGTGGAATACGTCCTTCCTTATAGGTTTCGCTTCTTGCCATTTCAGCACCTCCCAGGCGGCCTGAAATAAGAACCTTTATACCTTCGGCACCCATCCTCATTGTTGAAGCAATCGACATTTTGATGGCACGGCGGTATGAGATCTTGCCTTCAAGCTGACGTGCTATATTATTGGCTACAATATTTGCATCAAGCTCGGGACGTTTAACTTCAAAGATGTTGATCTGAACCTCTTTCTTCGTAATCTTCTTGAGTTCTTCCTTAAGTTTGTCAACTTCCTGACCGCCTTTTCCGATTATTATACCCGGACGTGCAGTATTGACCGTTACAGTGATAAGCTTAAGGGTTCTCTCGATGATTATCTTTGAGATACTTGCCTTTGCAAGCCTGGCATTCAGATATTCTCTTATCCTGGTGTCTTCAACCAGCTTACCGGAGAAATCTTTTCCGCCGAACCAGTTTGAGTCCCAACCTTTGATTATACCTAATCTGTTGCCTATCGGATTTACTTTTTGTCCCATCTGTTTATTTTGATGTTTTTTCAACTTCCTTATTCATACTGTCGAGTACCAGAGTAACATGGTTTGATCTTTTTCTGACCCTGTAAGCTCTTCCCTGGGGAGCTGTCTGCAGTCTTTTCAAAGCACGGCCGCCATCAACGCTGATCTTTTTAACAAAAAGGTGGCTTTCCTCGATTCTTACACCTTCATTTTTCGACTGCCAGTTGGCTATTGCTGAGAGCAGAAGCTTTTCAAGCCTGCGTGATGCTTCCTGAGGACTGAATTTCAGCACATCAAGTGCCTTGTTAACTTCCAGTCCGCTTATCATTCCTGTAACGAGTCTCATTTTACGGGGTGAGGTCGGACAGTTCCTGAGAATCGCCTGGTACCTCTCTTTTGCTGCCTCTTTTCTCTGTTCTGCTGTATTTCTTTTTCTTGCACCCATGTCTGAATATTTTTCGGTTTACATTACTTTTTACTTATTGCCCGAGTGACCTCTGAATGTGCGGGTAGGAGCAAATTCGCCAAGCTTATGTCCCACCATGTTTTCCGTAATGTAAACGGGGATGAATTTATTTCCGTTATGAACTGCTATAGTATGTCCGACAAAGTCAGGCGAGATGACTGATCTCCGCGACCATGTCTTTAGAACTGATTTCTTTTGTCCCTTGTTCATTTCAAGGACTCTCTTCTCCATCTTGAATTCAATGAAAGGGCCCTTTTTAATTGATCTGCTCATAGTATATCAGTTATTTTTTCCTTCTTTCAATAATATGTTTTGCAGAGTATTTCTTCTTGTCGCGGGTTTTAAAACCTTTTGCAGGCACCCCTCTGCGCGATCTCGGATGTCCGCCCGAAGCTCTTCCTTCGCCGCCACCCATCGGGTGATCAACCGGATTCATAACAACGCCTCTTACTCTTGGACGGCGGCCCTGCCAGCGTGAACGGCCGGCTTTGCCTGATTTCTCAAGGTTATGATCGGCATTGGAAACCGTTCCTATCGTTGCACGGCATGTTGTCAGAACCATCCTTGTTTCACCTGATGGAAGCTTTATTATTGCATATTTCCCTTCGCGTGCCGAAAGCTGTACATAGGTTCCCGCACTGCGGGCAATAGCCCCTCCCTTACCTGGTTTCAGCTCAATATTATGCACTATGGTACCCAGTGGAATATCATTGAGAAACATTGTGTTCCCGATCTCAGGTGTAGCATCTTTTCCTGATACGACTTTCTGTCCAACCTTAAGTCCGTTGGGTGCCACAATATATCTTTTTTCACCATCCTCATAAACAACGAGAGCAATTCTCGATGATCTGTTCGGATCATATTCAATTGCTCTTACCGTTGCATGCATGCCATCTTTTTCCCTTAGAAAATCGACAACCCTGTACATCTGTTTGTGACCGCCTCCGATGTACCTCATAGTTCTTCTGCCGTTAACATTCCTTCCTCCTGATTTCCTGAGCGGTCGAAGCAAGGATTTCTCCGGCGCAGCTTTTGTTATAGTGTCAAAAGCGCTGATGATTTTGTTTCTCTGACCTGGTGTTACAGGTTTTAGTTTTCTGACTGCCATACTTGTTGTTAAATATTGCTATAGAAATCAATTTTGTTCCCCTCAGCCAGGGTAACAACTGCTTTTTTTACAGCAGCGGTTTTCCCGACAAGAAAGCCCGATTTCGTATTCCTTGTTTTTATCTTACCGCCATACCTCATTGTATTGACTGAATCGACGGTTACGCCATACAAATCCTCGACAGCTTTCCTGATCTGCAATTTATTTGCGTTTTTAGCAACGATGAACCCATAGCGATTGAATTTATCGCCCTGGCTTGTCATCTTTTCCGTCACTATTGGTTTAAGCAAAATATTCATTACACAAAATTTACTGGTTTTCAAAAGTTGCCTGCAAAACGTCAACTGCACTCTCAACAAGTACCAGAGTTGAAGCTTTCATTATCTTATAAGTACTTAATTCACCGGCAGTTACAACTTCAACCCCTTGTACATTTCGGGATGACAAATATATGTTTTTATTTTGTTCCGGTAAAACAAATAGTGATTTTTTATTCCCAATATTCAGGTTATTGCCCATTTTAACCATTTCTTTTGTTTTTGGCGCTTCAAATGAGAAGTCTTCCAGAACAATAATATTATTTGTCGATGCCTTATATGAAAGGGCCGATTTCCTGGCCAGCTGTTTCAGCTTTTTGTTAAGCTTGAAGCCATAGAATCGGGGCTGGGGACCGAATATCCGGCCACCGCCGCGGAACAAAGGGTTCTTTATGCTGCCTGCACGGGCTGTCCCGGTTCCCTTCTGCCTCTTGATCTTCCTGGTACTGCCTGCCACTTCACCACGCTGTTTGGATTTATGGGTCCCCTGCCTTTGATTTGCGAGGAACTGTTTCGTATCCAGATAAATGGCGTGATCATTCGGTTTAATCCCGAAAATAGAATCGTTAAGATTAACTTTTCTTCCGGTTTCCTTGCCATCAATATTAAGAATCGCTAATTCCATTATTTTGTAATTATTACGTAACCACCTTTCGGACCGGGAACTGATCCTTTAACTATAATTATATTACTTTCTGCCATAAGCTTCATTACTCTCATGCTTATTGACATAACTTTATTTCCGCCCATGCGTCCTGCCATTCTCATTCCGGGCAGTACTCTTGAAGGGAAGGATGAGGCGCCCAGAGAACCTGGTGCTCTTCCCCTGTTATGCTGTCCGTGGGTCTGACCGCCAACACCACTAAAACCGTGACGTTTTACGACTCCCTGGAATCCCTTGCCTTTGGACCATCCGCGCACATCAACCCAGTTATCGGGACGGAACAGCTCAGCTGTGAGGACTTCACCTTCCTTAACCTGTCCCTCAGCAAATCCAGTGAATTCAAGGAGTTTTCTCTTGGGTGTTGTATTTGCCTTTTTTAAATGGCCCAATTCAGCTTTCGTGGTATGCTTTTCCTTTTTATCATCGAAACCAAGCTGCACTGCGAAATATCCGTCCTTTTCCTTTGTCTTGACCTGTGTTACAACACACGGGCCTGCCTGGAGTACAGTACAAGGAACATTCTTTCCGTCCTGATCGAAGACGGAGGTCATTCCTACCTTTTTTCCAATTAATCCCTGCATTTCTTTATTGCTTTACTGGTTTCACACTTTTATTTCTACTTCAACCCCGCTTGGAAGTTCAAGCTTCATCAGAGCATCAATCGTCTTAGGCGTTGAGCTGTAAATGTCGAGCAGCCTTTTATAGGATGAAAGCTGAAACTGTTCCCTTGATTTCTTGTTTACGAACGGGGAACGAAGAACCGTGTAGATCTTCTTATGTGTCGGAAGCGGAATAGGACCACTTACAACTGCACCGGTCGATTTTACTGTCTTGACAATCTTCTCTGCGGACTTGTCCACCAGATTATGATCGTAAGATTTCAGTTTGATACGAATTTTCTGACTCATTTCTTTAAAGAATTTTTCCTTTTGTAATTTCTATAATTCTGTTTGCGATTTCTGCAGGCACCTCTTCATAATGGGAAAACTCCATAGTGGAGGTTGCTCTTCCCGAGGTCAGGGTCCTAAGAACTGTAACATAACCGAATTTTTCGGCCAGAGGTACTTTTGCTTTTATAACCCTTGAACCTGCTTTGGATTCCATACCTTCCACCTTGCCTCTTCTCCTGTTAAAATCGCTGATGACATCACCAACATATTCTTCAGGGGTGACAACCTCTGTCGACATTATTGGTTCAAGAATCACGGGATTGCATTTCCCCGCATATTTCCTGAATGCCTGTTTTGCAGCAATTTCAAAAGAAAGGGCATCGGAGTCTACAGGATGGTACGAACCGTCTCTGAGTACTACTTTAAGGTTTTCGAGAGGGAACCCTGCCAGCGGTCCGTTGGACATTGCCTCGCGGAATCCTTTTTCAACTGACGGGATGAACTCCTTGGGAATATTGCCTCCCTTAACCTCGTTTACAAATTCGAGGCCTCTGACCCCATTTTCAGCCGGCATCAGGGCAGCATATATGTCGGCATATTTTCCTCTGCCTCCGGTTTGCTTTTTAAATACTTCACGGAATTCAGTGGTGGTAGTAATTGCCTCTTTGTAGGCAACCTGAGGAACACCCTGATTACATTCAACCTTGAATTCACGCTTTAAACGGTCAATAAGAATCTCAAGGTGCAATTCTCCCATACCGTTTATAATGGTCTGCCCGCTGTCGGGATCAATTCTTACCTGGAATGTCGGATCTTCCTCGGCCAGTTTGTTGAGTGCAACAGACAGCTTATCAACATCAGCCTGGGTTTTGGGTTCAACAGCCACGCCTATTACAGGTTCGGGAAAATCCATCGACTCAAGCATAATCGGCTTATGTATCGCACAGAGGGTATCCCCGGTTTTCAGATCCTTGAATCCGACACCTGCACAAATATCTCCTGCCGAAACGCTCTCTTCCGGATTCTGCTTGTTTGCATGCATCTGGAAAAGCCGGTTGACGCGGTCCCTTTTCCCGGTCCTTGTATTCAGGACGGTATCTCCGGCATGGAGAACACCTGAGTAAATACGAAGGAATACAAGTCTTCCGACAAATGGATCGGTGGCTATTTTAAAAGCAAGCGCGGCAAGTGGTTCATTATCATCCGGCTCACGTGTAACTTCATTATCATTCCTGGGATCAATTCCGGTAACTGCGCCAATATCTACCGGAGACGGAAGAAATGCAACAACAGCATCGAGGAGGTTCTGTATACCCTTGTTTTTAAATGCTGCGCCGCAGATGACCGGGACCGCCAGTCCCTGTATGGTCGATTTCCTGAGAGCAGTCACAATTTCATCCTCTGTTATTGAATCATGATCTTCCAGAAACCTTGCAAGAAGTGTATCATCAACATTTGCAACCGATTCAATAAGTTTACCTCTCCATTCGTTCGCTTCCTCCAAAAGATCCTGTGGAATAACTTCAATTTCATATGTTGTTCCTGTCATATCGCTGTTGTACCATACGATAGCTTTCATGCTTATCAGGTCAATAAGTCCCCTGAAGTTCTCTTCCGCACCAAGAGGCAGCTGAATCGGGACAGGATTTGCTCCAAGCTTTTCAGCTATCTGATGGACAACGCTGAAAAAATCAGCTCCGGCCCTGTCCATTTTATTTACAAAAGCGATCCTGGGAACATTATAT
>Ga0315295_10002162_pt1 | contig 16695 bp, 10 predicted proteins | sample YL17G14_0_MG_FD_204453 | JGI IMG/M metagenome (GOLD analysis project Ga0315295, IMG submission 204453) | Sediment microbial communities from Yellowstone Lake, YNP, Wyoming, USA - YL17G14_0 | ecosystem: Environmental > Aquatic > Freshwater > Lake > Sediment | place: USA: Wyoming | collected... | reverse complement strand
GACAATAGATGACCTGGAGGCCGCTGTGGATGAGGCTTGGTTGTGGATTTCAGGGCAACAAGATGAACTTTCAAGTTTATGCTTATTTCCGTGGATAAAATCGGCTCTAATTAACTGAATTTGATATCAGACCACCTTTCGTATTGAGCAGGTTAGATTTCTGCAATTCCGGCTCAACCACCAAAAATGTCGGCGGCACGGTAGCCTGCGCCTATCGTAATCCAGGTTCTATTCGAAAATAATTGTGCCGAACTTCTCAAATTCGTGAAAACTGGCTCCGACTCTGGCCCAATCCCAACTTGTTTTCCTGCCGTCATCGTAATCCATTCGGTAGAAATTAGCTCGCCACCGCGTTTGAGACTTCGGGGGAACGTTTTGCAGGGGTTTGAGCAAATCGTACGGAACAAACACTTCAGCTTTCCAGCCCGTCACGCTGGCACCTGACCGCTTAAAACCACCAACAACTGTGGTTGCCTTCTGTATTTTTCGTTTCCCCTCGTAGTGCCAGGGCCGCCAGCCCAGGAATTCACCGCCAAAGTTGGGAATGAGAATCGGCAGTTCAAAACCCAGCGGCGAAATCTCGTATTCGAAATAGACCGGGTACCGCTCGTCTGGCCAGATGAAGATCTCAAACACGTCTTCGTTCCACAGGTCGAGAAAGTCCTCGTTCATCGTGGCGGTAATAGTGCTATCCTCGGCCTCCATCAGCACATACAGTCCGTTCTTGGAGTAGAGCATCTTGATGCGAGTCTGATATTGATGACCGTCGGCGGTGCGCAAGTGAAGGGACTCCCAAGAGGCCTTCGTCCAAGCAGACGCGTCGCCCCTGCCGTTTATGACGAAATCTTCCGTCTGCCGGACCCGTAGCATCTTGGCAGCCGGTTCTTCTCGAACCACCTGCTGCGTAAATACCCACGAACACCCGCCAACCACCACTGCCAGAACAGACCCAACAAGTACATTTACCTTCATGACGATTCCTCCCTTTCGCTTGATGGTAACGATAACAAAAACAGGACCAGTCTATAACCTGTCCCCCGAAAAATTCTGTCTTGCCTGTTATTGAATGGCTCATGTATAGTTTCCATATGCAACTGATTATACTGTAATGGCGGTATGAATAGTATAGGTGGCCGTCCTTGGCTTATACCCCGCCTATAGCGCTGCGAATATGGACCTCATCGAGTCACTGCGGCACGAATAGCTGTTCAGCGCGAAATAAACTCATCCTTGTGCCCATCCCACCATTTTTGCCAGCGTTCAGCAGTCTCCTGTACTATCTGCTGGACACGCTGTTGCCATTGTTCGTGTGGCGCATCGGGGCCAAGTTCCGCCGTCGCTTTATGACCAAAATGCTCATGCCCCTCGCTGTGACCTGTGATTTTCTCCAGCGCCGCTGTAATTTCCATCACCGGGCAGCCAATAATAACTGCCTTGGCCTTGCGGTCGCCTTCATCCGGCGGTCGATACTGATTGTCCAGCATAAAGTTTGCCAACCGGTCATCCTTTACATAGATACCGAGTTCGCCGGAATATTTGGATTGTCCCAGCAGTTCGATTAACGCCGGCACCACCTGCCGGTCACCAATTGTCCGCAGTGTAAAAGCAATCAAGCTTTTGGTAAGTCGTCTTTCACAGCGACGTAGTTCCGCAACCAATTCCGGCACCGCAGGGCTGCCTATGCGAACCAGCTCCTGCATTGCCAAAATTCCCGACACCTGCGAATTGTCCGGTTCATGGATGTCATAGGTATCTCGCAAAACGGCAATTTGCTGGCGAATCTGACGGGTTTGTCCCTCGCCCAGCCATTTTTCAAGCTCCTCTTGACGTCTGGCTTTGCGCTGTTCGGCCAGAGCAACGGCTTCGCTGCCCGGCCGAAGCGGAATATCCTTGAACTCCACCCACTCGTATGGTCGCACCTGAAAGCGGTATTCCTGAAGCTGCTCCCTCGTCAGGTCGGGAAAACTTGCTGTGGTCCGGCGAATATTCTTGCCTCCGCCCGAGCCGCTGCGGCTGGAAACATAAACTTTGCCTTCCTTATCAACAGCTACCACGCGAAAATCACGGTCGGTTATGTTGTACGTCACGCCTATATGTATTCCCTCCTCGCTCGGCCCAACAAGGCCGGGTCCACCTCCTATTTCTGGAGTGCTTACATAAACTGAGTCACCACCCTTTTCGTAAATTCCATAGTGACTGCCCGCGAAAAGCGTTTGCCATTCGCCGCTGACGATGCCGAGATGCAAAGTAGTGGTCTCGACGCCTTTAGAAAACCTAGCTGCTGCGGCGTGAATGTTCTTTGCGTATAAGCTTCTGTCACCAACATAAGCACCTGTAGTGCCAGCATAAACGGCATCTGTGAAGTTCCACTTCATTAGTCCCAACTGCTCCGGCGGGCTACCATCCAGCCGAATGGCTACCGCATAGTAAGCAAACTGGTCACGGTTGGGGTCCTCACTGGGGTCAGTATCTACCCAGTCAAAAAACGGCTCTCCCAGCGGCGAACCATCGGGCTTCCACCACGGCTGGTCCCTGACTGGCACACGCGTCACACCCAGTAACTCAATTGACAGGCCGCTTGCAAGCGTGGCCTTATTGTCCACTGCACGGATAACCGGCTGCTCCTGCGGTCGTTCCTGTTCCTCCTTCTTTTGCTCACCCTCAACCTGCACATCGGTTTCATTCCTATTCTCACGCTTTTTCCAGATTTTCCATAGCTCTTTGAAAATCTGGGGGTTTGTCAGACCTTGTTTGTACTCGAGTGCGGGGCCAGGTCTTAACGAAAAATCTCCGTTGTTTGGGTCAACAAAATCAGGATTGGCATTTATCGAATTGGCTGATTTTTCAAAATTCTCGGCATCAGCTTTGTTTTGCCAGAAAGTATTTCTATCGCAGGTGTTTGCGCCTTTTTCACCTCTATCGAACATAATCCAGCCACGTTCATTATGCACAAAGATATTGTCTTGTATGGTAAGAAGGCAGGACTTCTCCATCCCGATTCCGGCGTAACTGGAATCGGCAATGATGTTATTTTTTATTTCGTATTTAGAACGGGCAAAACAGCCGATTCCTGTTCCGTTGCCGATAATAAGATTATTGGTAATGGTGCCGCTGCCGCTTCTATTACCTAAATAAATGCCTCTGTTATCGTTGTTAATAAGGAGGTTATCTTTTACATAGAGGGTTCCGCCAGTGCAGCGAACGGCGTGAAACTTCGAGCCGGTTATAACATTTCTCTCAACAGTGAGGGTCGAGCCAGTATAGTTTATTATTCCCTGATGGCCGCAATTCATAATCAGGCAGTCGCTGGTTTTGCCTTTTGTTCCTTCGCCGTAGCAGATAACATATTCAAAACCCTCGAAACGGCACTTACTGATATTAAGCTGGGTCAAGCCGTCGGCTCTTACCGCTACCGGCGACCTTTGAAAGTTGCCCAGAGGTATGAAGCTGCAATTTTTAATTTCGGCCTGGGTATCTTTTACTCCCAATGCGAATGGACGCTCTATACCTTTATCGCTGGTGGCTAATTGCCATTTAATTGTCAGGTCCTGCACTACTATCTGGCCTTTTCCTTTTGTATCAACGAAGATAGCGGGCTTATTGGCTGTTACCTCAAAAATACATTCGTTTCGTGACTCGCCTTTGATAGTGAGCGATTTGTTAATTTCGACAGGCTCGGTGTATAGTCCCTTGGGGACGGTGACAGTATCGCCCGGCTTGGCAGCATCAATTAGAGATTGCAGGTTCTTTGTGGCTGGAATAACCTGTTTATCGGCAGATTCACCCTCAACCTGCACATCGGTCTTGTGACCTGGCTGAAGTGAAACATTCTTAAATTTAAGCCGTTCACATTTAGGCCGAATATAAAGCTCGAAGTATCTGATATCTGAGAGCTTTAAGTTTTCAAAGAGGGCAGATGTTTGTCTCGTTCCATCAGTGGAATAAACTGTACTTAATTGTGCATATCTTTGAGAACCAGGGTTTCCACGTGTGGAACTGATGAGTCTTTGAATCCCATCATTAGATAAACAAGCCCGTAACTGACTTTCATAACTTTCGTACCTATTGCTGAAAATAACTCTTACTCCATCTGCTGTTTCATAAGTGTCAAAGAATCCAATTTTCGGGTCGTATTTTCCAGTTATATATCTGCCATCATATTGTGTTTTGTATATCCAGTCAGGAGCAACGGACAAATTGATTTCGGTTGCATCGCTCTGCTCAAGCCTGACCAGTTCCAGGTGTTGTCTCATTTGTTTAGCTAATTGTGTTATCTGGCCATTTGCGTCGAACGTGAGTGTGTATCCAAGGCGATCTATCGTTCCTTTTATGTCACACTCTTCAATTCCTGCTGGTTTGTCCGTGTTAAAGATGAAGCCAAATGCCTTATGTTTATACTCCCGGCCATAGTGTATGTACACAGGATCTTCGAGCCTGGTCCCATCCGGCTTCCAGGAGTTTTGTACCTTCCCTTCGCTAAACTCGAAAACCCCAACTAACTCGACCGCCACGCCATTAGGCAACGTAGCAACAAATCCCATTTTGGGCTGGACTTCTTTTTTATCTTCTTTGGCTTTAGCCATCGGTAGCAAGATTGCAGCAATAACAATTACTGCCAAAATGCCAACGATACCAAGTTTCGCGTTTTTTGGTATTGGCCGGCTAAGGATGCGTTTAATCCGGCCAGCGAGAGCGCTTTTCGATTCCACCACGCCTATCAATCGTAAAGACAAGATGGGATGCCTAAACGCCAATTTCGCCACGCTGACAAGCGTCTGCGGATACTGTTGGGCATTTTCGCCCATCGCCACAAGGACCATCTCATCAACGGCCTGTTCGCGGATTCTGCGGATTATGATGTTAGCAATCCATAAAAGCGGATTGTAGAAATAGATAATCTGCAAAATAGTCTGTGCCAGATTTATCCACAAATCGCCACGCTTGATATGCGCAAGTTCGTGCAGCAAGACCGCCCGCAGTTGGCCTGTATTCAAACTTGCCGTAAGATTTTGTGGCAGCAAAACCACCTGGCTAAATAAACCGCACACAGCAGGACTTGTTGCATTAGCTGAGACCCTCAGTACCGTCTTTCTTTTCAACCTTATCCGCTGGCAGCAATAATCGAGCACTTCTTTCATAGAGTCATCTGCTTCTGTGGCCTGTGCCACAAGCCCTTTTACAAAAATCGCGCGTTGCAATAATAGTAAGCCCATTACTATCACAACCGCCAGCCAGAGCAGAAATATAATGCCTTGCCAGGAGAGCGATATCGGTGGAACCGGCGGCGGGGGAACTGCTTCTGCCGGTATTATTTCAGTACCGAATGTCACTGGCGCGGCTGGCGGCGTATGCGTGCCTGCCGGGATGTTTGAAAGGTCGATAATAGGCGTGGTAATAGTCGAAGGCAACTGCGGATGCGCTGGGTTTATAGGGGTAACGTGCAATGATGTAAGCCTGTCGCCAAATAAATATCCTACGCTTAAAGGCGAAGACAGCGAGGCCGGCAAGATAAGTTTAATCAGCACCAGCATTCACATCCAGTAGCGAAATACCGCCCGCACTTTCCTTCGCAGGAAAAAATCAGCCAGCAACAGAATCACAATCAGGATGCTGGATTGAGCCAGCATCGGCAAAGCAAATCCTACAAACGACTTTCCTATTGTGTTGATTTGCTCTAAAATCGCGTTCATAAAAGTACCTCCTATTATGAATAGGACGCTTACTTGTGTCGGTTGGTCATTATTTTTTACCTTTTACTTTTGCCTTCTTGTTTCTTATAAGCGTCTCAATCTCGTCCAACTGTTCTGGTGAGAGGTTGTTAGTATCCAGCAGAAATTGCATCATCGGTGTAAGAGCACCGTCGAACGCCCTTTTCAGTGCACGAATAATCTCGCCCTTCTGGGCCTGTTTTCGCGTGATGGCTGAGCGGTATAGGATGAGATTTCGGATTCTTTCTGTGGTTAGCAGCCCCTTGGCTACCATCCGGTCCATCATTGTCTTGACGGTACTGTAGCTCCATTTCTTTCGGCTGGCGAGTTTCTCCTGCACGGTCGGGGCCGCACAGGGCTGGTTTTCCCAGACGGCGTTAATAATCGCCCACTCACCTTCGGTAAGCTGGTAACTTTTCTTTGCCATAAAAAACTCCTTATTTCCTTTAACATTGACGAGTGTACTCTACAATTGTAAAGATGTCAAGAGGGAAATTGGATTTTTTGAAAAATTTTTTAAGGCCCATTTCTGCACAGAAAACGGTTGCTGAAATTATACTTGACTGCTTGGACGGTTGTAATTACCCTTGTACAATGAATCAGCCGTCTATAACGCTGAAAAGGTTCTTATTTACGATAGTCCCCGCAGGGACAATTTTACAAGAAACCTTCCAGGTAAATAAACTAATCGAAAGGACGAATTTATGAAAGATAAAACTGACGGGGAGAAATACAAATTAACTCGCAGGAATTTTGTAAAGACATCAGCAGCGGTAGCAGCAGCTCTGGCGACAGGGACAGAGCGAATGTTTGCAGCTGGCTCGGACAAGCTGCGAGTCGGCCTCATCGGCTGCGGCGGACGCGGCAAGGACGCAGTAAAAGATTGTATCAACGCTGCGAAGGGTGTTGAGCTTGTTGCGATGGGCGACCTTTTTAAGGACCGTATGGACAAATCTTTAGAGGAGCTTAAAAAGGATTTTGCTGCAAACATAAAGGTTACAAGTAACACGTGTTTTGTGGGATTTGATGCCTACCAGAAGGTAATTGCCTCCGGTGTAGATATGGTAATACTGGCGGGTCCGCCGCATTTCCGCCCCCCACATCTTAAAGCGGCTATCGAAGCAGGCAAACATGTGTTTATGGAAAAGCCGGCAGGGGTGGACCCGGCGGGGATTCGTTCTTTGATAGCTTCATCAGAGTTAGCAGAGCAAAAGAAACTGGCGATTGTGGCCGGCACACAGCGCAGACATCAGGCACACTACGTGGAGATTATGAAGCGAATTCAAAATGGTGATATCGGCGAGATTGTTGCGGCACAGTGTTACTGGAATGGAGGCGATATGCTCGGCTACTGGAAGTGGTATGAGCGCCAGCCGAGTATGTCCAGTATGGAGTGGCAATGCCGCAACTGGCCGTGGTTCACCTGGCTTTCGGGCGACCATATTGTCGAGCAGCATGTGCACAACTTGGACATTATTAGCTGGGCCATCGGGTCGCATCCGGTTCAGTGTATGGGGATGGGCGGCCGCCAGGTGCGCACGCTCGGCAACATATATGACCATTTCGCCGTTGAATTTGAGTACCCAAAAGGCGTGCGGGTTTTGAGTATGTGCCGGCAGATAACAGGGTGCACCGATAGTGTATCTGAACGGCTCGTAGGGACAAAAGGTTCATCATACACGGACAGTTCCATAGGTTATATTGAGGGACCCAAAGCATACAAATATGATGGTCCGAACCCCAATCCGTATGTGCAGGAGCACGCCGACCTTATCAACAGTATCCGTGAGGGCAAACCCCTGAATGAGGGGCGCAACGTGGCCCAGAGCACAATGTCGGCTATTATGGGCAGGATGAGCGCATATACAGGCAGAGCGCTGAAGTGGGACTGGGCAATGAACGCTTCCAAACTCGACCTTACACCCCCCAGGTATGAATTTGGTGATTTGCCTGTCCCGCCGGTTGCTGTGCCTGGCAAGACTCAGCTTATATAAAAAATAAGGAATGATGCCAATGGGTTATTTGGAAGGACAGCTAAAATGAAGGAGAAATTGACAGAAAAGAGACGGCGGTTGTCGCGGAGAGATTTTATCAAAACCTCAGGGACGTTAGGTGTGGCGGCCTTATTGTCAGGCACGGAACGAATGTTCGCAGCAGGTTCCGACAGGATACGCGTAGGCCTGATTGGCTGCGGCGGCCGGGGCGTATATGATACAACGAACTGTCTAAACTCAGCAGATAACATCGAGCTTGTAGCGATGGGAGACCTTTTCAAGGACCACCTGGATAGTGCGCTGCGGACCCTAAAGAATAAACCCGGCGAGAAGGATAAACCCAGCGAGAAGGATAAGCTCGCTGAGAAAGTAAAGGTGATCGAAGATAGCTGTTTTGTCGGTTGGGACGCATATAAGAAGGTGGTTGCCCGTGATGATGTGGATATGGTGATACTGACGGAAGCGCCGCATTTTCGGCCTGAGCACCTCAAGGCGGCTGTAGAAGCAGGCAAGCATGTGTTTATGGAAAAGCCGGTTGCAGTGGACCCGGTCGGCGTGCGGTCGGTGATTGAGTCATCGGCGCTGGCTGATAAGAAAAATCTGACGATAGTAGCCGGAACGCAGATGCGGCGGATAGCGCACCTCGTGGCGATTATGGAGAGAATCCATAACGGAGACCTCGGTAAGATTTTGAGCGGCCAGTGTGTCAGAATCGGCGGAGGAATGTTGGACTGGGGACCAAACCAGCGCCAGCCGAGCTGGTCGGATATGGAATGGCAACTGCGGCGGTGGCTCTTCCTTACATGGCTGTCGGGCGACTTTATCACGGAAATGCACGTTCACAATCTGGACATGGTAAACTGGGCACTTGATGCACATCCTGTTCAGTGTATCGGTATGGGCGGACGGCAGGTGCGGACCGCTCCGGAGTACGGCGATGCCTATGACCATTTTGCCGTTGAGTATGAATACCCGAACGGAGTGCGGATTGAATATATGGGCGCTCAGATTGACGGCGTCACAGACCGCAACGACCAGCGGCTGGTCGGCACCAATGGTTCGGCTTATATGGATTTCGCCAACGCGATAATCGAAGGTGAGAAGCCATTCAAGTACGACGGGCCGTCGCCGGACCCGTGCATAAGGCAGCACGCAGACCAGATTGCGGCGATTCGTGAAGCCAAACCGCTCAACGAGGGCAAACGCATCGCTGAAAGCACGCTGACGTCAATTATGGGAAGGATGAGTGCTTATACCGGCAGAGCACTGAAGTGGGACTGGGTGATGAACGCATCGAAACTTGACTTAAGGCCGTCGAAGTACGATTTCGGTGATTTACCGATGCCGCCGGTTGCTGTTCCCGGCAAGACACAACTCATCTAAAAGGCGTTATGAGTTCATAGTTCATCGTTCATCGATGAACTACGAACAATGAGCTGTTGATGATTCTCTATGAAGGTTCTGGTTGCAGAAAAATGTGGATTCTGTCACGGGGTCAGGAACGCCATCAGTATAGCTGAAAAGATACTGGCACAGGAGAAAAATGTTTATAGTCTTGGGCCGATTATCCATAACAGGGACGAGGTGGAACGGCTGGCAAAAGCGGGGCTGAAAACTGTTGAGAAGATTGAGGAAATCCCATCAGGGACAGTTATCATCCGTTCTCATGGTGCCGGCCCCGAGCAACTAAGAAAGCTCAAAGCCAAAAAACTGAATGTTGTCGATGCCACTTGTGTATTGGTTAAAAGGGTGCAGCGGATAGCGGCCCAGCTCGAAAGGGATGGTTACAAAGTGGTAATCATCGGCGAAGAAAATCATCCTGAGGTCCAGGCGGTTGTAGGCTGCGCCAGGGATGTTGTTGTCGTTGCTGATAAGTCGGACATGGGTAAGCTGCCCAAAAACGCCAAATTGGGTATTGTCTGTCAGACAACCCAGAGTCCGGAGTATTTCGGCAAAATGCTCGGCGCTATAGGCCGGCGAAGCTTTAGCGAATTGAAGGTAATCAATACTTTGTGTCAGGAAGCAATAAAAAGGCAGGAATCGGCTGTCCAACTGTGTAAGCAGGTGGATATAATGTTTGTGCTCGGCGGCCTGGATAGTGCCAATACGCGGAGATTGGCGGAGCTTTGCAAAAAATACAATAATCAAACCTTTTACTTGCAAAATTGGAAAGAACTTGATATAAAGAGAGTTTTAGGTAAAAATACAGCGGGTGTTACAGCAGGGGCATCGACGCCCGACCGGATAATAGCCGAATTCGTAAAGAACTTAGAAGACTTCGTCATATAATAAGGCCTCTGGCATAATGTTAAGCGGTGTGATTCGCATTTGCTGCGTGGGCGAATGTGTTTTTATTATTAACCGGAAAGTTTGTGCCTGTGCGACACCGCACAGGAGCTTACCAGCGTAAATGTGGGGCGATGGTAGGCCAAAAATAAAGACTCCACAGGGAAATTTGGTTCTGTTTTATGGTTGATAGAAATTTAGTTAACAAGTTAGGTTTGTCAAAGGAAAATCTTGACCGGCAGGTCAGTGAGATGTTCGGTGAGGAAGATAACGAATTTCTGGAAAAAGTTCTGCAAAAAAAAGTAGATTCCCGCCTGCCTGGCACTATCCTCAAAGGGACAATCGTATCCCAGATAGGTAATGACGTTATAGTGGAGGTCGGGCTGAAAAGTGAAGGAGTCGTCGATGCCGGTGAATTTGACAGCCCTGACCAGATAGAGCCGGGCAAAGAAATCGACGTTCTTCTTGAAGATACTGACTCTGAAAGCGGACTTATCCTGTTAAGCAAACGCAAGGCCGACACCATCAGAGGATGGGAAACGATTATCAATACTAAAAAGGAGGGAGACACAGTTAAGGGCAAGGTGATAAGGCGAATCAAAGGCGGGCTGCTTGTCGATATTGGTGTGCCTGTGTTTCTGCCGGCCTCGCAGGTCGATATCAGAAAACCGGGGGACATCAGCAGATTCATCGGCAAGGAGATAGAGTCCAAGATTCTCAAAATCGATGTCGAGGGCCGAAACATCGTCGTATCCAGACGAAAACTCATCGAAGAAGAACGCCAGAGCAGTAAAGAAAAAATTCCTGGCGGAAATTGAGGTCGGCCAATTACGCAAAGGCATCGTGAAAAATATTGCTGACTTCGGCGTGTTTGTGGACCTCGGCGGCCTGGACGGCCTCCTGCACATCTCTGATTTGAGCTGGGGCAGAATATCACATCCATCGGAAGTTGTACAGCTTGACCAGGAAATCGAATGTTCCGTCATTGGCGTTGATAAGGCAAACGAGAAGATTTCGCTGGGGTTGAAACAGAAGACCCCCAGCCCCTGGCAAAATGTCGAGCAGCGTTATCCCGTAGGCGCGAGGGTGAAAGGCAAGGTCGTGAATGTGATGAACTACGGCGTGTTTGTCCGCCTCGAAGATGGAATTGAAGGACTGGTGCATATCAGCGAGATGAGCTGGACCAAGCGTCTTGCACATCCGGGCGAGTTAGTCAACTTAGGAGACGCAATAGAAGTAGTTGTGCTGAATGTCAATAAGGAAAAACAGGAAATCTCGCTGGGGCTCAAGCAAACCGAGACAAATCCCTGGACAATAGCTTCCAAGAAATACCCCATAGGAACGATTGTTACCGCCAGGGTGCGGAGTGTAACCAACTTTGGCGCTTTTGTGGAGATAGAGCCGGGCATCGATGGGATGGTACATATTTCGGATTTAAGCTGGACAAGGAAATATAGCCATCCGAATGAGGCGCTTCAGAAAGGCCAGGAAGTAAAATGCATCGTTCTGGAAGTCAACGAAGAGAAACGAAGGATTAGTCTCGGGATAAGGCAGATGAACGAGGACCCATGGATTCGAGCCATCCCGGAAAAATATATCCCGGGACACATTATTAAAGGCAAAGTCGTAAAACTTACTAATTTTGGTGCGTTTGTCCAGCTCGAACCGGATTTGGAAGGACTGTTGCATATCTCCGAGCTTGCAGACCACAAGATTGACAAGCCTCAGGATGTTGTCAAAGTAGGTGACGAAATTGAAGTTAAGATTCTAAAGGTTGACACCGAGGCGAGGAAAATCGGCTTGAGTTTGCGAAGGGTTCGGTGGGCTGCTGAAGAACAGGCAGCCGAATCCGGTAAGCAGCGAAAACTTGCAGTCACTCAAAGCATTGCTCCTGATGCAGGTGCGGACCATCTTGCCGAACCGCCGGAGCAAACGGCTGAAGACAAGGCAAACGGTGCTGGACCAGGCGACCCAGGCAAGCAAGAACCGGAAGCGGCTGATGCCGGTCCTGGCGATGCTGATGTTAAATAGTGCTACATTGTTGAGTTAACCGAAAGTGAAAGGTAGCTGCTGCGAGAAACGGTTTCATCAGGCAAGGCAAATGCTCGGAAACCGGCACGTGCACGCATCTTACTAAAAGCTGATAGCAGTCCCGCAAGCCCAATCGCGAATATGAGCGCTGCCTTGATGAAGATGGTGAAGCTACCTCATTGCTTTGGCTAAGGTAGAGTTGTGGTGGAAATACTCTCGATTACGTAAACTAAAAACGCCACAACTCCCCGAGTAGGGCTCGAACCTACGACCTAGCGGTTAACAGCCGCTCGCTCTACCAATTGAGCTATCGGGGAATAGCAAACTGTAAATAAATACTTACATCCAGAAACCATTTTTCGTCTAAATCATTTCAGGACATTATCCAAAATTTTAACGGCCTTGTCAAGGCCGCTTTTGAGTAGTATTCGCAAAAAATCACCCAACACTGGATAAACAGCCGATTATGTTGTATATTTACGATTTCCTAAAAACTTAAGTAAATCTACTTATAATTCGATATAAAAGTGTTTTCTGTACTATTTCTTTTGGGAACTACGCAAAAATCTTGTAAGATTCGGGGCTGTTTTGCGTCCTATACTAAGAGGTATTTTAATTATTGGAACGCAAAGACAGTGGAACAAAAAGCCCGCTCGGCGCATCCTGTTAAAGTGTGTGTGCCGATATATCATAGATAACCAAATTTTGGGCTGCTTCTGACAATATGGCTAAAGATATACTCAATGTTGGCGGCTTCAGCATACTCGAGCGAATCGGAACTGGCGCTCGCAGCACAATCTACTCGGCAACCGACCTGGAAGACAATACCACTGTTGCTCTGAAACGCGTTATATTTGAAAGACCAGAAGATTTGAGAATCTTCGAGCAGGTAGAGACCGAGTACAAGGTGGCTAAACGGATAGACCACCCCTACGTCCGCAAATGCTACAAGCTAAAGAAAATACGCAGTATGTTTAAAGTAAAAGAGATGCTGCTTTCTATGGAGCTATTTGACGGCGAAAATCTGGAAGACAGCCCTACACTCAGCCTGGGCGATGTTTTGCTGGTGTTCCGCCTGGTCGCAACCGGTCTTAATGCTATGCACCAGAAAGGATTCGTCCACTGTGACATAAAGCCCAACAATATCCTTTTAAGCAAGGCTGGCTCGATTAAAATCATAGACCTCGGTCAGAGCTGCAAGATTGGAACCGTAAAACCGAGGATTCAGGGTACGCCGGATTATATCGCGCCTGAGCAGGTCAGGCGAAACCCACTCGGTCCAAAAACCGACATCTTTAATCTGGGAGCCACAATGTATTGGGCTCTTACCGGAAAGAACGTTCCAACTTTAATACCTAAAAAGAACGAATTCGGCCTGCCCATAAAAAACGAGCCTCTTCGTGCACCTCGCGAAATAAAAAAACGAATACCCGCCGGAGTTTCAAAGCTTGTAATGGACTGCATAAAAGATGACCCGGCGGAGCGGCCATCCAATATGATGACGGTCATATCACGGCTGGACCTGATAATACACAGTATATTCGGCGGCAGAATAAAAACGAATAAAGATGCCTCAAACGATAATTGACCTGCTAAACAAGACCGCGGAAGCCAACGACACAGATACTTTCCGACGCGGTAATCTGATTCATCTGCCCGCCGAGGGCAGCTTAATTGTCACCGGTGACATTCACGGACATCGGCGAAATTTTGAAAGAATAGTCGCTTTCGCCGACCTGGCAAAAAACCTTGACAGGCATATTGTCCTGCAGGAAATCATACACGGAGGCCCGGAAGACCCACAGGGTGGCTGCTTATCCTACAAATTGTTGTTTGACGTCGCCCGCTACAAATTAGACTTCCCCCATCGCGTCCATACTGTTATGGGAAATCACGATACGGCTTTCATCAACGACAGCGGAGTGATGAAAGACGGCAAAGAAATGAATCGCCCAATGTATCTGGCTATGGAGCGTGAATTCCAGCAGGCTGGCAGTAACATCATACAGGCCATAAAGCGATTTCTGCTTTCGCAGCCGCTGGCAGTCAGATGTGACAATAGAATATGGGTCTCGCATTCGCTGCCCGGCAACAGTTTTATTGATAAATTCGACCCGCAAATTCTAAATAGGCCCCTGCAAACAAGCGACATTGCCAGGCCTGGTTCAGCGTATCTATTGACCTGGGGCAGAAGACACAGTCAAGCCCTGCTCGACAAAATGGCCGCTCTCTTTGATGTTGACGTTTTCATTCTCGGCCATCAGCCGCAGCAGCAGGGATGGAGCCGGGCCGGCAGGAACCTGATAATTATCGCCTCTGACCACAACCACGGATGCCTGCTCTCACTGGACCTGGCAAAATCTTACACTGTCGAGCAGCTAATCGACTCACTTGTGCCATTGACTTCTATCCTCTGACAGGTATATCTGGTAAAACACGGGACAAAATACCGGATATAGATATCAAAAAGGACCTTAGCCCGATGGATTGGTATTTCTATATAGCCATAGCTGCAATCGTCTCGCAACTGGTCTTTCTGCTCCAGACATATAATAATTTCCGATATGCACTGGCCAAATACCAAAAGAAGCGTGTGTGGCACAAACTGCGGGTTGCATTGATTGTGCCGTGTAAGGGCCTGGATTCGGATTTTCGAAAAAATATTACCTCATTTTTTAATCAGGACTACGAAAATTATCATCTTTGGTTTGTGGTTGCAGACCAGTCAGACCCTGCTTATAGCGAACTATGCAAATTGAAGGACCAGCTTGGCCGGACCTGCAAAACCCGGGAGGTGCAGATACTGGTCGCCGGTCAGGCCGAATCCTGCAGCCAAAAAATTCATAATCTGCTCTACTGCTACAAAAAAATTGGCGATGATGTTGAGGTCCTTGCTTTTGCCGATTCCGATATCTGTGTCCGCAATGACTGGATAAGTCACCTGGTCTGGCCGCTTCGACAGTCTAAGACCGGCGTAGCTACCGGTTATCGCTGGTTCGTCCCGAAAAACAACAATCTGGCCGGTTTAGCTCTGTCGGCCATCAACGCCAGGATTGCCCAACTGCTTGGCAACACCCTTTTTAATCAGGCCTGGGGCGGGTCTATGGCGGTCCGTGTAGAGACCTTTCGCCAGCTCGGCCTTGACAAAATCTGGCAAAAAACTTTGAGTGATGATTTGTCCCTCGGCTCCGCCGTCAAAAAAGCCGGTATGAAAGTAACTTTTGTCCCCGCGTGCCTGGTGGCTTCACACGAATCTGTCATCTGGCGAGAACTTTTGGAGTTTGGCCGCAGACAATTTTTGATTACGCGCATCTATGCCCCGCGAACCTGGTGGTTCGGATTGCTCAGCAGCTTATATTCAGTATTAGGTCTATGGGCAACCGCTGCCATCGCGGTCTATGCCGCGACAACTAACGATAAAAACCTTTTTCTTTTTGCCGCTGTGCCTGTCGTCTTCTTCGTAAGCCAGCTCCTCCAGGCGATACTACGGCAGAAAATGATAAGCAAGCTGCTCCAAAACGATTGGCCTCAATTGAAAGCCGCCTGCGCCGCTGACATCCTCGTCTTTTGGCTATGGTCGCTGCTTCTATTGTTTCTTATCATTTCTTCGGCCTTCGGCAGAACAATCTGCTGGCGAGGCATACGTTACAAACTCCTCGGCCCAACCGAGACAATCATCCTCGGCCAACAAGGATTGTTCTTGATTCCCATCGCCAGAGGCGGTATAATTACGTTGTTTCCCGAGCGAAGAAACCTTTGAGCATATTTTTGCTGGAGGAGCAAAAATGCGCAATTTGAGCAAAAACTTAGGCGTGTCGGCTATGGCAGTTTTCTTGGCCTGCCTTTCGGCCTTCACACCAACGGCGTGGGCTAAATACAACGGCGGTACAGGCGAGCCAAACGACCCATACAGAATCGCAACTCCACAAGACCTGAATGACATCGGCAACTACCAGGAAGACTGGGACAAACACTTTATCCTTGTTAACGATATCAATCTCGCGGAATACACCGGCACACAGTTTAAGATTATCGGAAGGTTTATAAAATCGAACGATCCTAACAATAAGCCATTTAGAGGTGTTTTTGATGGCAACGGTCACAAGATTTTGAATTTCACGTGGAGCTCTTTCGGCAGAAGGGGTTTCGGCTTATTTGGATTTGCCCGTGGCCAGATAAAAAATCTCGGGATGGAAAACGTGAATGTCATCGCTGTAGGGGGTGAGTACGTCGGGGGGCTTGTGGGATTGAATGAAGGGACGATAACCGGTTGCCATTCTTCAGGCAGTGTTGAAGGATGGCATAATGTCGGCGGCTTGGTAGGAGCTCATAGCACTTCTGGTTTTCCTCCACCTTGGCCTCCCCCCACCATAAGTGCCTGCTATTCGACAGGCAGTGTTACGGGAAACGGGGATTGTGTCGGTGGGCTGGTGGGATTAAATTGCTGTGTGATAACCAACTGCTATTCGACAGGCAGAGTTTCAGGAGGTTCTATTAGCGGGGGTTTGATTGGAGGCAATGGTGGCACAGTATTCAACTGCTATTCGACAGGAAGCGTTTCACAAGGGAGTTATGTCGGCGGGCTAGTAGCAATGAATGTTACTTGTATAATAAGCTCCTGTTATGCTTCCGGCAGCATTGTAGGAACTGGCTGGTCTATCATCGATTCTTTTTGG
>Ga0315295_10002161_pt1 | contig 16706 bp, 14 predicted proteins | sample YL17G14_0_MG_FD_204453 | JGI IMG/M metagenome (GOLD analysis project Ga0315295, IMG submission 204453) | Sediment microbial communities from Yellowstone Lake, YNP, Wyoming, USA - YL17G14_0 | ecosystem: Environmental > Aquatic > Freshwater > Lake > Sediment | place: USA: Wyoming | collected... | reverse complement strand
CATTGTAATATCCATAAAAGACGGGAAAGTCACCCATACACAGAACGGCGTTAAGGTTGTAGAGTACACACTGTGGACACCTGAATGGGATGCCATGGTGGCAAACAGCAAATTCAAAACCTTCCCCGGTTTTAAGGAAGGTATTGCCAGGGAGGGATATATTGGACTTCAGGACCATGGATATAATATATGGTTCAGAAATATCAAAATCCGGGAATTCTAATATTTTATAAACACATTCATGAAAAGAATCCGGCTTCTTTCTGTATTACTGTCATATTTACTGTTCCTTTGCGCCTGCAACAATCCTAAAGCCGGTAAAGTCTCTCCTTCACATGAGGAGATGATGAAGAACAGTTCCCGGACAGAAAAGAATGGCTGGATTTCAGTTCACCTTGAAGGGGCTCCTGAAGTTATAGGTTATCAGCATGGATACCTGCTTGCAGATGAGATAATCGACCTTCGCGGTGCAATGTCGATGCTTAATGAGAAAACCACAGGCAGAGACTGGAATTTTTTCCGCGATGAATCAACCCTGATGTTCTGGGATAAAATTCCGGAGGAGTATCAGAAAGAGATCGATGGAATAGTAACCGGAGTAAATGCAAAGAAAGGTAACGGAACAATCGACAGGAAAGACCTTATAGCCATGAACTCGATCCTTGAAATGTCGTGGTATTATGTCCCGTGGCTCGATTCAAAAGATAATCCAAATCCTCCTGATCCAACTCCTCCTGGTCATTGCAGTGCAATTGCCGCAACCGGGTCCTGGACAACCGGAGGACAGATTGTCATGGCGCATAATAACTGGGTTGAATATGTGATCGGCCAGCGCTGGAACATCATCCTCAATATTGTACCCGAAAACGGATACAGAATATTAATGGATGCTCTTCCCGGATTCATTCACAGCGGTGATGATTTTAATATTAACAGTTCAGGCCTGATTGTGACTGAAACGACCATAACCCAGTATAAAGGATTTGATCCTGAAGGTGTTGCTGAATTTGTCAGGGCGCGCGAAGCAATCCAGTATTCCTCAACAATTGATGAATGGGTTGCAGTTATGAAAGAAAATAATAATGGCGGGTATTCAAACGACTGGCTCATTGGCGACAATAAAACAGGGGAAATAGCCCGTTTTGAATTTGGTCTGGAAAACCAGTTCCTTGAGAGAACAAAAGACGGATATTTTACAGGAGCCAACTTCCCTGTTCACAATAAACTCATAAAAGAAGAGACAACATACGATTCGACAATATTGAGCACATCGCCAAATGCCCGCAAACTCCGATGGCAGGAACTCATTAAGGAGAACAAGGGGATGATTGATGTCAAAACTGCGATGAAATTCATGGGGGATCATTATGATACCTGGAGAAAAACTGAAAAGGCCAGCGCCCTTACACTCTGCGGACATCTGGATGAAGATGAGATGGGTTCTCCGGATATGGGCTGGGCTTCATTTAATCCGGCCGGCGCCGTGCAGTCAAAAGCAACAGACGGAGGGCTTGCATCAAAGATGAAGCTCTGGGCAATCATCGGGCATCCATGCGGAGAGCCGTTCCATTCAAAAGAATTTCTTGCCGCCCACCCTGAATTCAGCTTTCAGAAAGACTTCCTGAAAGATATGCCCGGCCAGGTATGGACCCTGTTTGGTGAATAAAAATTTCATAATAAAAATCATATAATAATATACGGTTAGTATAAAAACTCTATTTTTGGCCCCCGGTTCCCCGGGAAACTGACATTGGTTCCAGGAATGTAACAAAATGAACAATTTTCCGTTTCATTAATGTCAGTGCCAAATATTTCATATCGCAGGTTTTTATGAGAAGATTTATACCCTTAATATTTCTTTCGATAATTCCGTATGTGTCGCGGTCACAGGTAATCGTTAAAAATGAAGGGCTTGTAGTAAACAATACGGTAACCGGAACATGGGAAGGGATCAATATCTCAAGGGCTGTCAGGACTTCGCTCACCTTCATTAATAACTCTATAACATCAGTAAACGCTGCCGGTTATCTTCTTCAGGCCGGAGATGAAGGTCCCCTTTCAACAAACAATAATCTTGACGGAGCAGTAATAACCGGGAACAAGCTCAACTGGAACGGAACCGATGCCACTTCCATAACACATGGAATGTTCATAGGGTACAATATCAATTACACAGTTAAGTATAATTACCTTAACAATACTCCCTACGGTATCCTTTTCAAATCGGGAACTGATGCCGGGACCAATATGACCTATTCCACAGGATATGGTGCTTCCTACAATATTGTAAAGAATGCCAGATTGTCTCTGAGGATAAAAGGCATAAACGGAGTACAGGTTTATAATAATACTTTCTTCTCGAACCAGAAATCAGGTTCTGTCATTTTTATCGATGCAAACCATGACAGGACAATTCCGGCACCATCAACAGGAGCTAAAATAAAGAACAACATCTTTTATACAGTCTATCAGATACACAATATTTCTGTTGAGAGCGGTTACCTTACGAATTTTGAAAGCGATTATAATGTGTTTTATTGTGAGTCGGGATCACCGGTGTTTGCTGTTGACGGAGCATCAAAAACATTTTCCCAGTGGCAGGCTATGGGTTATGATCTGCATTCAGTTGTTATAAATCCTAAATTCATTAATACAATAAGTTTTGTCCCGTCGGCCAGGCTGGATTATGGAACTGCTCTTGGGACAACCTGGCAGACCGGATTATCGATCACTGCAGTCTGGAGTGCCGGAACATCTCCTGCAACAACATACCAGAACGGTAAATGGCAGGCCGGAGCAGTGATTTATCCGCAGGAGACAGTTACAACACCACCTGTCGTAACCACACCGCCTGTTGTGACTACTCCGCCTGTGGTTACCACTCCTCCGGCGGTTACTACCCCTCCTATTGTTAATACTCCTCCGGTTGTACTGATTAATTTCCCTTCTGAAAACTTATCCGGGTTTGTCGGTGAACTGGATGCAACGGGAAGCTACGACGCTAACAATGATAATCTTACATATACCTGGGTGACTCCTTCGAATGTTTCAGTCTCTTCGACAGGCAGCTCAAAGATCAGGTTTCTAAGTCCCGTTATAAATACTGCACTGACAATTGAATTTACACTGAAGGTAAGTGACGGAAAGACAACTCAGTCAAAAACAATTCCCATAAAGATTATTCCCTATAAACCCGAACTTGAATATGCCGAAGTGACAAATATTGAAGCAAGCAGCTTTCAGGCACCTTATTACCCTTACAACATCCTTGACGGTAATATAGGAACCATGTGGTCGGCTAACGGGGATGAGCAGTGGCTTATAATGGAACTGAAAGAATTATTCAGTATCCAGCATGTCAAGATTGCTTTTCAACCGGGTCAGAAAACAGAATCATATTTTGATGTCTTTGGATCGGAAGACAGAGAAACCTGGGAACCAATACTTGCCAAATCAGCCTCATGCGGCTTTTCAGGAGATCTGCAGGTATTTGATTTCCCACAATCAAAAGCCCTGGCAGAATTCAGGTATATCAAGCTTGTGGGACATTCAAACTCTGCAGACAGCTGGAATCATATTTCCGAGTTTAAAGTGTTTGGCTACCGGCACCGGAACCCGGTCAGCTATGAAGAGCAGGCCGTGAAGCTGTATCCTAATCCCGCGCATGAATCAGTCAATATCCGGATTGATGATTCAACCCTGAGACCTGATTTTATAAGAATTATTAACCTGACCGGGAAGGTCGTTTTTGAGGATAAAATGGACCCGGAAATTAAAGATCTACAGATTCCTATAACTTTCTGTCAGGGGATCTATATTGTACAGATGGGATCAGGCGATTTCACGCTGTTTACTCAAAAGCTTGTCGTAAACATCTGAGCATTCGGAACGGGTTTCGCCCATTCCCTAGGTATTTAGGGCCTACGGCCTAATGTTATTCTATCTATATTCCACAGTCCCGTAGAGACATCATAATCTATAGCGGGGCTCCGCCCCGCATAAATGGTATCGTACCACTCTCTCAGCCCCATAGGGGCGTAATACTTTTCAGAGGGGTACCGCTCCATGGCAGGCTAAATAGTTAAATTTCAGTTAAAAAGATCTGAATTTTTCAGAATGGTATGCAATTTGCATTATCCAATAAGTATTAAAATCAGAGGTTATGAAAACAATGAAATTTAAAACGGTGAGCCTCTTTTGGATCTTAGGATTATTCTGTATTTCTCTCAATATCAATTCACAGGAACGCAAGTTAACCCGTCAGGAACTAAAAGAGGTTAAAAAGGCTCAGCTGGAAGCAAACTTCTGGGCCCTGGATTCTTTGCTTAATGCAAAGAGCTTCGTGCTCGAAGCAGATTTTCTTCAGAATCAGTATGGTGACAGGATAATTGTCACCCCGACTCTGAATTTTATAAAGTTAAATGAGACTAATGGTATTCTGCAGACCGGATCAAACTGGAGGATGGGATCAAACAATGTCGGTGGTGTGACGGCCGAAGGAGCAATTGGCAAATATGAGGTTTATAAAGACCCGAAGAAAATGACCTTCACACTGCAATTCAGCCTGCTTACGAACATCGGACATTATGATGTATTCATGATTGTTATGTCGGATGCTTCCGCAAGGGCAACCATTTCAGGGTTGGGACCCGGAAAGCTTACCTGGGACGGACATCTGGAAACGATTGAGAACTCTAGGGTTTTCAAAGGACAAAATTCGCTCTGAGCGCGTTTAAAAAGACTTTCTGTCAAAAGAAAAAGCCCTCCTCAGCTAAAGCTTTGGGGGGCTTTTCGTGGGTTGTACTGGAGTCGAACCAGTGACCCCTACCCTGTCAAGGTAATGCTCTAAACCAACTGAGCTAACAACCCTACTCAACCGCAAAAATAGTATTTAATTTATATTTATTGTCGTCCGTTTTTAGTCTTAAATTCCATAATCAGGAAGTCTGAAGGATAAAGGTTACGAAAAATCAAATCCGGATATATATGCCGGAGCATCATAGAAATATTCCTTCTCCTTTTCAGTAAAATTCAGGAACCGCGTATATACCAATCCGGGCTTTGCATTAAGCATCCGGTTGAGGGCTCCCATTTTGACACCCGACCTGAGCTTGTCAAAAAGATAGCTGCGGTCGTCAAGCCAGGTGAGCCCTGTGTAATAACCCTCAATGGCACACACTGATTCAAACAGGCAGGCAAGCTTATCTTCCTTCCCTTTCCTGCAATAGATTGCATCAAAAACAAGATGGCGAAACTCTTCGGGATGGAACAGTCTTTTAAAATATGGCGCCCTCGGAAGTACTTTCATATAGATCCAGCCCCATACCCCAGGCATATCATAGATCTTGTACACTGAAGGAATTGCACTTACACCGGCAATGATCTCACCTCCTTCCTTAAGAACGTAATATTTGTCTCCGTAAAAAGCATTGTCAGGAATGAAAAGGGAATAATCATAATAATATTCGAGCAGGAGAGATCTCATCTTATCCTTTTCCTCCTCTGAAGTGATTTTAGTAACTCTGTTGTCGGGCTTTGGAGAAAACCTGCTGAAAGCCACTGTAAGAAAAGACCTTATATATTCGTACCCAACCTGATTAACAAGGTTTTTTGACCTTTCATTCATGCTTTCAACGAAAGCGTACATGATATGCTTGTCGTTTTCATTCACCTGGCTGAAATCAAGCAGATGCGGCTTGCTGAAGATTTCAAGTGTTTTTTGTTTGAAAGAATCATCTTTTTCAGGCTTGATGATCTCCCTCTTTTTCCTTTTCCGGGGAATATCCGACTGGTATACCGCATCAAAAGCCAGATATCTTATATAAGATGACGGGTATCTCAGGTTTCCCTGCCCAGTTATCCTGTAACATGATCCGACTGTTCCTGTTATCTTGCTTTTCCTGTAAAGCGATACAAATCTTATCTGATCCCTGTATGCTATAATCCTTTCCGGGATATTCCTAAGCTGAAACCTGAGCCCTCCTTCGGAACCCTGAACGGCATGATTCAGGATTTCCAGTATCCCTTCATTTGCATAATCGGAAACTCTTACTTCAAGATCCTTATGCTTTATAATCGTTCTCTCAAACATGTTTATACGGGGTCAGTTTCTTTTATTTACTATCGAGAGAACCAAATACCCTCTTCAATAACGGAGTTACTCTTGCCGATACTTCTTTCCTGATCTTCAGCTCTTCGATCGCGACCTTCGAAAACATTCCTTCGAGAGCTTTTCTTGTGAGATAGGCATCAAGGTCAGTATTAACAGGTTTCAGTCCTGCAATTTTTCCTGCAACAGAGTTGGCAACTGAATTCCATTTTCCTGTAAGAGTGACCCATGAATCTTTTGTAGAAACATTGCCAATGATTTTTTTTCCGGTTGAATTCTGGATCTTTGGTTTGTATAATGAATACAATTCATTGTAAGTAGTGGCTTTCAGGTATGAGGTGGCAGCATTATCGTCACCTTTCAGAATATTGAAGGCATCCCTGATTGTCATCTGGGTAACGCTGTTCACAAATATTGGTGCAACCTCTTTGGCAGCATCCTCAGCCGCCCTGTTTATCCTGAGAATAACATCCTCAACAAGCTGTTCCCCACCCGGGATTTTTGAAATATTGTCTATTATCGTTTTTGCTTCGTCAGGAAGCAGGATCTTTATTGCCGCATCCCCATAGTATCCGTTTTGCATTGCCAGTCTTCCAGCCGAAGTTTTGGCTCCAAGGGCCAGTGCCTCCTTAAGACCGCTTACAACCTCATCTTCAGTAAGAGGAACGGGGACAGGCGACTGCAGGACATTTAGCAGTTCCGCACATCCCGTAAAAACAATCAGCATAACAAATATCAAAGCATATCTGATTTTCATAAAAGACAGGTTTAAATTTTTTGCAAGATACAAATTACAGTGTAAGTCAGAAAATGAAATGAAACAGGGCTTCTGCTACCGCCAGATCTCCCGGGTTCGTGATTTTCAGGTTTTCCATGTTCCCTTCAACAAGATGAATGGTTTCACCTGTCTTTTCAAGAAGCATTGCATCATCGGTAATATCAGTACTGTAATCCTGAAGATAAGCTTTCTTAATAAGTTTTGAATCAAATACCTGTGGTGTCTGTATGTGCCTTAAATACTGCCTGCTGACAGGTATGTTCCCCTGCTCTGTGATCATTCTTACAGAATCCGTGGGACTGGTTACCGGAACAGCATTTCCAAATTTTTCAGCCGCATCGAAACACCTTTTTATGGTATCTGTGCTTACGAGAGGTCTGACACCGTCGTGAATGGCAACAAGACCGTTATCTTTAACTTTATCCAGACCGTTTTTTACAGAAAAGAATCTTGCGGGCCCTCCTTTAACGACAGTGTTGGGAATTGAAAATGAATATTTTTTCTGCAGCTTTTCCCAGTAATCCACCTGATCTTCAGGAATTACGGTAATTATTTTGATTGATCCATCAAAAGTCCAGAATCTCTCAATGGTTCGCATCAGAACAGGCTTTCCGGCAAGCTCAAGGAACTGCTTGGGGACATCAGTCCCCATTCTTTTCCCGGAGCCTCCTGCTACAATTAGTGCGTAAAGATTCATTCTTTTGTGTAGAGGAACCTCTTTATGCTCCTCTTTGGCGTTTTTGCAAACTCTTCATTGTGAATCCTGAATTTGCTTACCGACATAAAATCAGGAACACGCTCATTCACTGCTTTTTTTGTCGCTTCAAGGATTGTCAGAAGCTGTTCCTCTGAAACGTTCTCCTTCTTGATTGCATCATAATCGGGGTAAATGAGAGCAACAAGCTTGTTGTCCTCCGAAATGACTACCGACTCAGCTATATAATCCATGTTATTGATGACAGCTTCTATCTCCTCAGGAAAAATATTCTTCCCTGAAGGACCAAGCAACATACTTTTGCTTCGTCCCTTAATGAAAATGTTGCCTTCCTTGTCTATGATCCCAAGGTCTCCTGTATGCATCCATCCTTTTTCATCAATAATCTCCCCGGTGGCTTTCTCATTCTTATAATATCCCATCATTACACTTTCACCCCGTAGTATTATCTCTCCAATCTCTTTCTGTGGATCATTTGAATCAATAGTCACTTCAAGTGTATCAACAGGTTTTCCTGAACCGCCGAGCTTTGTTTTATCCCACGGAGTATAACTGATAAGCGGTCCGCACTCTGTCATTCCGTAACCGACCGTAAACTTAAATCCTATCTTTCTGAAAAATCTCTCCGCCTCCGGATTAAACGCTGCACCACCTATACAAATCACATTAAATCTTCCCCCAAAAGTTTCGGTCAGTTTTTCATTTATTTTCTTATGCAGTATCTTATTTATCCCCGGTATAGCCAGCAGTACCTTCATGTGCGGCTTGCTGATCACGGGCAATAACTGCTTTTTGAATATCTTTTCGATAACCAGAGGAACGGAAAGAATAAGCTTCGGCTTTATTTCCTTAAAAGCCTGGACAATGATCTGGGGAGACGGCGTTTTTGAAAGAATTGTAATGTGGCATCCGAAGGTAAAAGGGAAAAGGAATTCAAATGCACACCCGTAAGTATGGGCTAGAGGAAGAAATGAGACCAGCGGGTCGCCGGGCTTAAGCGGCATATGTGTCTGTGCGTACCGGACATTGGCTGCCAGGCTGTTATGAGATAACATTACCCCTTTTGAAAAACCAGTAGTTCCACCTGTATAGCTGATCACTGCCAGTTTATCATTTGTAATATCCGAGAATTTAATGTCTTCGGGTTTAAGAACCGGGTATGCTTTCAGAAATTTTTCATCAAGTGCCAGATACTTTCTTTTAAGATCAGAGTTTTTTGCGGTGCTCATCGAAAAATCATCAAGGGAGATCACACCATTTATCTGAGGGACCCTGGCAGTTTCGAGTGATTCGTAGATCTTATCATCGACGAACAGAAGCGTTGCATCGGAGTGATTTATAAGATTTGTAAGATCTTCAGGCTTAAAATCAGGAAGTATGGGGACGATTACTGCTCCATAGGTCACAGTGGCAAGATAAATAACGCACCAGTTAGCTGAATTCCGTCCTACAAGAGCAACCTTGTCGCCTTCATTTAGGCCGGCATCTTTAAAAAAGATATGCAGTTTCAGGATCTTTTCAGCAATTTCCTTGTAAGAAAATCCCTTTTCTTTATAATTCGACAAAGCTTCAATTTCCCAGTTTTGTCTGATACTCTGTTCAATATAACTAACCAGGCGTTCCTTGATCATGGTTTCAGGTTTTTAGTTTAAAACAAAGGTAAGATATGAATTCTAATATCAAATTATGTAGCTTCTTTATACAAAGTACATTACCAGGATCGCGACTACAGACAGAAGGTTTACAATTATAAAAAAGTAATTGTACCCTTCCCTCTTTTTACTGAAATAGCCGAGTTTTCTTGCAAAGATCCCTATTGTGGGTGCAAACAGAACAATAAGAAATGCAAAGAACTCTATTCCGTAAAACACTTTGTCCAAACCACCTTTAACAAGAGCCGATAGATAAACGATTATACACAGGACAAGCACATAAAACAGATAACTCAGCTTCAGGAGCAGGGTCGAAAAAAGTCTGCGCTTATGCAACTGGTGAGGTTTCAGATAAGCATATGCAACAGAGAAGATTATAATAATAAAGATAATCCCAAGAATATGATTTAAGATTTCGTTGAAATTTGCCATATCTGCAGGTATTAATTGCCTTATCATGATTCTTTAAGTGACCAGATTAATGAGCTTGCACCCAGCACTGCCGCATTCCGGGTACTTAGTTCTGACGGCAACAGTTTCACTTTTCCCTTGTAAATATGAAGAAGATTCTCCTCCATAAACTCCCTGGCCGGCTCAAAGATCAGCTCTTTTGCCAGGGCAAGGCCTCCAAAAAGGAAGATGGCTTCGGGATTTGTATGTGCCACCACGTCGGCGAGCTTGAATCCCAGTATACTTCCGGTGTGTTCAAAAGCTCTTTTAGCAAGCAAATCGCCGCGTTTTGCCGCTTTATGTATCAGTTCGGCGTCAATCTCATCAAAACTGTATTTCCGCAGCTCACTTGGCTGAATACTATCTGCCATAATTTTGAGAAGGGTTCTTTTAAGACCGGTCGCTGAAACGTATGTTTCAAGACACCCCTTTTTCCCACAATCACATTCCCGGTTGGAGGGCCCGGGACGAATTGCGGTATGTCCGAGTTCTCCTGCAAAACCATCATGCCCGTACAATAATTTGCCATCAATTACAAAACCGCTGCCAAGACCTGTACCAAGAGTTATAACGACAAAATTCTTCATGTTTTTGGCGCCTCCGTAAATCATTTCTCCAACAGCAGCCGCATTTGCATCATTTGTTAAAACAACCGGCAGGCTTGTATGACGTTTAAACAGATCCGCCAGAGGGGTTATTCCCTTCCAGGGGAGATTGGCGGGATATTCGATTGTCCCCTTGTTAATATTGCCCATCGGGGCTCCGATACCGAAACCAATTATTTCATTTTCACTTTCAATCTTCTGATGTGTCACCATTATCTTTTCATACAGCGCCGCCACAAATACTTCAGCCTTGTCATAATGAGTGGTCTTCAACCTGTCCTCAGCAAGAATGTTGCCTTCCCTGTCAACAAAACCAAAAACCGTGTTTGTCCCGCCTATGTCGATTCCTACTACCAATTGTGTGGTTGCCATAGATAAACTTTTAAATTTTTACCGCAAACAAGGACATGCGTATCATCTGCGAACTCCTCCAGCCTGGTGTTTCAAGCATCTCCCGTATCAGGGCATATCTGCTGTACTTTTCTTCCTTAAGATTCATTAAAATCAGGTTTTAGTATCATGGCTGATGGCCGATGTTTAAATTATACAAATTTCAGGAATCCGAAATATTCGGGTCTGTGAAAATCGGGCTTCACTGTTCCAACAGGGTTCCATGTTACAAAATGCGGGACAGAAAGTTTGTCACCGCATTTGTAAAAATTAGCCCTGAAAGTCTTTCCCTTCAGCTCTGTTATGCTATGGTGAAATAAAACATCAAACGGAATCGCTATGGTAATTGTCCAGGAAAATCCTCCGCTTTTTTCGCTAACACTTTTTTCTCCGGCCGATGTCCTGCGGCGGATCATGGAAATTATTTCAGGGTCAGCCCTTCTTCTGCTTTCCCTTCCTGTACCCGATCCCATCAGACATGTGCCTATTCCGTTGAACTCGAGGTTATAATAAATTCCGTCGTCCGACGGAGAAACGAAAAACTCGACACACGAATCTTCATACACAGCCTGGTTTGTTTCCGTCTTTTCAGCTTTGAACCATTGCTCCGTCACATAGTACTTAAGAAGTATTTCATGTCCGGTGTAAGCAATGGAAAATTTCACATCAGGCTTATAGCCAAAGCCTTTCCAGTTTAGCACCTCAACCGGATTTTTAAAACTCAGGCTGTCAAGCTTTTCTGAAATTTCATCCAGTTCTGGGTATTCGGAACTGAACCCAAACTTACTGACTTCCAAAGTTTTTACAGACTGGTTCATATTACTCCAGGGTAAACGAACCAAATTTAGCTAAAATCTTTTCCAAATAAGCAGTTCCGTGAAGGAATAGTGTTACTTAAGTTCGTTCAGAATAAGGGCAGCAGCCCCGAGAACAGCTCCGTTGCTTTCCGAAATGCCTGATGGAAGTATTTTAACGGTATTCTTAAACAGGACGTAATTATGTTTCTTAAGATACTCCCTTACGGGTTTAAATATCAATTCACCTGCCTGTGCAAGCCCGCCAAATAAAAATATAGCCTCAGGGCTTGTGAATATTATTGAATTGATTATTCCCAATCCGAGTTTTTCTGCAGTATATTCCATAGCCTTGACGGCAATCGGGTCTCCTTTTGCTGCGGCTTCGGCTATTGCCTTGGATGTAAGCTTTGATGGTGGTATATCCCTTAAAACGCTTTCGTCTCTCATTTCACTAATCATGAGTGAAACTGTCTTGACCAGGCCTGAAGCAGAAGCATAAGTTTCAAGGCAGCCTTTCCGTCCGCATCCGCATTCTCTTCCTCCCGGAACTATTATCATATGGCCCACTTCTCCGGCAAAACCAGTATGCCCGTAAACCATTTTCCCGTCAACAACTATCCCGCTGCCAAGTCCGGTACCAAGCGTAAGTATCACAAAGTCCTTCATTTTTTTTGCTCCGCCAAAGACCATTTCGCCCATTGCAGCGGCATTAGCATCATTTGTGACAGCGACCGGTACTTTGAATTCCTTTTTTACGAGATCTCCAAGCGGTACAATCCCTTTCCATGCCAGATTGGGTGCATGTTCAATAGTTCCTCTGTGATAGTTTGCATCTGGGGCTCCGATCCCGATTCCAGTCAGTTCAAGTTCTTTCTTGCCCGACAGAAGTTTCTTGATTCCACCACCCAGAGCTTTCACAAAACCATTGATTTCTGGAAAATCAGTCGTTTTAAGATGGCCTTCAGCCAATACCTTACCGGTTGTATCAACCAGACCGAACACTGTGTTAGTTCCGCCGATATCAACACCTGCTACTACTTTTTTCATTTTTGTAAATTTTTAATTATTAATATATTATAATTAATCGCCCGGATTTATAAGGGCATGTCTTTGATTTCTTAATTATCTGCCTGATGTTTTTAAAATCTGAAGTTTACTGTTCTTGGAATTCTTCAGCACCAGTTCCCAAACGTCAATTACATCCCAGTTCTCTTTTATTTCAATTTCTTCCGGATAATACTGCACCGGCTCTGGCTGCCTGTGCAGATCAAAATTGCCAGTGGTCCATTTCCCGTCATTATCAAGATCTAATATCGCCCTAATCCTGTATTTGCCTTTTTCAAGAAGAGGGAATTCAAGCTTTCTGTTAGCTTTCAGATAAACCTGCCTGATGAGTTTTTCTGTGTTATCCATCAGTTGAATTATTTTGCCTCCTTCGTAGCCCTTAATATCCAGGATAAGCTTGCCGTAAGTTTCAGGGGGCATGATTGAAAATCTTACTCCGGCTGAATCGGAATATTCGCCATATATATTTGAAAATGCAGCTGAATCTGTGATAAAAAGATAGTTCTTTCCGGATTTAAGTTCAGTATTCACATGATAACGGCAGACGTTGGATGTGTCTCTGGAAAGGCTGAAAGGGTGTCTTATCTTTTGGTCTTTTAACAACTCAAACAGGGCAAGCCGTGAGGTATCAGGGGGCATGAAAGGAGATGGTGCCGTTATTGAGATTCTTTTGTCGGGCCTCTCCTGACCGGAGATATTTGTGCTGACTTTATAGGGAATACGTTTCACAACCTTTGTCCTTGATGCTCTGGGAGCCAGGTATCTCATCTGTACTGTATCATCCTTCAATGCCGTAATCCCAAGCGTGTCAGTAAAAGGATATCTGACGATTGTCTCGATCTGCGAACGGTTGTAAACAGTGCTGTCGGTCAGCCATATAGTTATTGTATCATTGTTCGTGCTCCTTTCAATAAAATAGGCATCCGGGGAGACTCCGGGAATTGAAAAATCAAACTTCATTGTGTCAGGGAGCAGAGAGAGAGCATAGGAAAGCTGGAAAGGCTGCTTTCTCGATGAAGATGCAAGGTAATGCAATTGCTTTGGGGCCTGGAACACGATCAGTGGATATTCTCCGATTACCGGAGGTTTGACAGGTACTTTCCCTGCAGTTGCCGGTTTTACGGTTACTGTGTCTTTTTTTACAGGAAGAAAATTCTTCTCGGGAGTGATCTGAACAGGTTCCTCATGAAAGGCAAACAACTCATCCCTGTTATTGTAATTCTTACTGTTGTCAACATCAGCCAGCGCATAGAGCCGGTAGGGTCCGGGGTGAACATTATCGATCCTGAATTCACCGTTGCTTTCAACCCTTGTTATATAATCGGGTATCTGCTTCACCACCGAAGAATCGTCAGGCTGAATGTATAATAGCACCATAGTATTTTCAGGAGGATCAAGATTCAGGGCAGAATAAACGTTGCCGGTCACAGAAAGAGAGTCAATGAATGGTCCTGTCGAAAATACAAACTGGTAATTATTTATGGGATTATTTTCATTGAGATCCCTTATGGCATCCTGGAAGTAAAATGTATAAGTTGTACTGTCCCTTAGCTCGTCCTCATATTCTATACGGATGCTTTTACCTCTTATAGTGATCTCAGGTCTCTTTTTCATCGGGGGAGATACCAGGAATTTTTCGCTTATCTTATCGAGAACTATATATTCATTGAACGTGACAACTATCTCCTTACCGGAGAAACCTGTGGCCCCGTTTTCCGGAACGCTCTTTAAAATGACTGGTATTTCCTTATCTTTTGGGCCGCCTGAAGGCGTGTTAATTTTTGCACATCCGAATGCCAGTATCGAGACCGGGATCAAAAACAAATATCTTCGGACAATGCGTTCTCTCATCAAAATCTGCGTTATATCTGCAAACATACATTTTTTAAAGATATTTTTTACAGCTGAATATTATTTACCCCCAAACCCCCCGCAGGGGGGCTTTTTAGCTATCATGTATTTAATAAGTCCCCCCACGGGGATTTAGGCGGGATTTAATACAAAATGAATCTCATTTATTAATATTTTCTACCTTTACCGATCATTATACTCCCGACTATGCATTTACTTATTATTCCATGGGATGTAAATCCCGAAATTTTCCGGATAGGTTCATTTGCTGTAAGATGGTACGGTCTGTTGTTTGCCTCCTCATTCTTATTCGGATATATAATTCTGGACAAAGTTTTTAAAAATGAAAACTTGCCTCAAACAGTTCTCGATCGTCTTACGGTTTATGTGGCTGTCGGGGTTATTGTCGGGGCAAGACTGGGTCACTGTCTCTTTTATGAGCCCGGATATTATCTGAGCCATCCGCTTGAAATTATTAAGATCTGGCATGGTGGCCTTGCAAGCCACGGCGCTGCTGTTGGAATTCTGACAGCGTTATGGCTTTTTGTAAGAAAGGAAAAGAAAGATTATACATGGGTGATCGACCGTGTTGCAATTGTTGTTGCACTTTCAGGGTTTTTTATAAGGATGGGAAACCTCATGAACTCCGAAATCTATGGTGTTGAAACCACTTTGCCCTGGGGATTTGTTTTTCTCAGGAACGGAGAGACAGCACCAAAACATCCCACACAGATCTATGAAGCGCTCACCTATCTGTTCATTTTTGTTCTTCTTTTCAGAATCTACTGGAAAAACAAAGGGGAATATATCCAGGGCCTGCTTATAAGTCTTACCCTGATCCTGATTTTTACGTCAAGGTTCTTTATTGAATTCCTGAAGGAGGACCAGGTCGCATTCGAATCCGGGATGAAGCTCAATATGGGTCAGCTTCTCAGTATACCGTTTGTGATTGGCGGATTTGTCTGGCTCTATATAAGCCTGAAGCAGAAGAAAAGAGCAGTGATCAAGCAGAAGTAGGTAAAAAGCGAGGTGCGGGGTACGAGGGTAAGAGCTTTCTGCGGAAATCTGCGGAAAAATCTACGTGTATCTTCGAGAAATAAGAGATAAGCAGATAGCTACTTTTTTAAAATCCCGTTGAAAAGTACATCAAGAATTCCATTCAATCTTTCTTCGATGTTAAGTTCCTTCTTCTTCCAGAAAAGAGGGACTTCAAGTCCTTTGAGTGTTGTTTGAACGGCAAGCGCAGTATATTCGCTGTTTTTTATATTGAATGCTTTTTTTCGTGCTCCGTGGTATAATATAAGGCGAAGAATTGCAAGCTCTTCGCGGTCGTATTTTTCGCGTATTGTCTCTATAAAATCAAAGTGATCAAGGTTTTTATCAAAGATCGCGTTATAGTAATTTGACAGTTTTTCGAACGATTTCATCCTGACAAAAACATAATTTCTCATTTTTTCGACAGGTGATTCTACTGATTTGATAGCTGTAGTAAGCTCATTTCTAAGTATGTTGGCTTCGTGTAACACAACTGCCTCAAAGATTTCTTCCTTGCTTCTAAAATAGTAATAGACCGAACTTTTACCCATTTTCAAAGCTCTGGCAATTTTGTCCATGGTGGTTTTTTTAAAACCATACCGGCTGAATATCTGACCGGATGTGACTATTATCTTCTTTCTAAATTCTTCTTTATTAACCATATAACAATTTCTTACAACAGAATTTTTTACTCAGCACAAAATTATAATTTTAAAAAAACTTATCAAAATTTTCGAAAAAAACGGTCGGGATTTCGAAAATCACCAGGCATCTGATATATTTCTACCTGTTTTGAAAAATAAACCCATCCCCAATCCCTTCCCTTAAATTTAAGGGAAGGGTGTATATTATTATATTATAGCTTGTTGCACCCCTCACCTTATCCTTAAGGGGAGGGGATGGGGGTGGGGTTATATCAAATAAGCTACAACAGAGTTTCTATATAAATTACAAATCCCCGGTAATTTTGTAAATTTGAAATTCAAATTATTCCGGCCGGAAAGAATTGTTACGATGCTTATAGACGGAAAAAACTACCAGAGTATCTGGATCGACAAAAATGATAAAGGCAAAGTCATGGTTATTGACCAGCAAAAATTGCCTTTTTTCTTTGAGACAAAAGCGCTCTGTTCTGTCGAAGATGTCTATAATGCTATCAGGGATATGATAGTAAGGGGAGCACCTCTGATAGGTGCGGCAGGTGCTTTCGGAATATACCTGTCAACCCTTGAAATTACTCATCATACCAGTATTAACAG
>Ga0315295_10002159_pt1 | contig 16718 bp, 13 predicted proteins | sample YL17G14_0_MG_FD_204453 | JGI IMG/M metagenome (GOLD analysis project Ga0315295, IMG submission 204453) | Sediment microbial communities from Yellowstone Lake, YNP, Wyoming, USA - YL17G14_0 | ecosystem: Environmental > Aquatic > Freshwater > Lake > Sediment | place: USA: Wyoming | collected... | reverse complement strand
AGTTTCTCTGGTGGGCACTTGGATGCAATCAACCGCCCAAGGTTACTTAGTATACACACTTACCGGCTCCCCTGCCTATTTGGGATATGTCAGTTTTGCTGGCGGAATACCAATCTGGTTATTTACCTTGTACGGAGGCGTGATCGCCGACCGGATGCCGCGCCGCAACTTGCTGGTTATTACCCAGACAACCATGCTGGTTCTGGCTTTTATTTTAGCGGGGCTAGTTTTTATCGGGGTTGTGCAACCCTGGCATATTGTTCTGATGGCTTTTCTTCTCGGGCTGGCTAATGCCTTTGACGCCCCCACCCGCCAGGCTTTTGTGATGGAACTGACCGGCGGTGAGGATTTAACGAACGCTATCGCCCTCAATGCAACCATGTTTAACGCGGCTACCATGGTTGGACCGGCTGTGGCTGGCTTCACCTACGCCTGGTTGGGACCTGGCTGGTGTTTTACATTCAATGGGCTTTCCTTTATCGCCGTCATAATCGCCCTGCTTCTCATGAAGTTACCCCCGTTCATAGCACCAGGGCGCCAGGAGTCGGCCATCACTCAGCTCAAGGAGGGAGTGCAATACGTTGCCTCCCACGATACCATCCGCATGTTAATCACCAACCTGGGGTTCATCAGCGCTTTCGGGTTTGGCGTGGTCGCTCTGATCCCAGCCTGGGCAGTGGAAGTCTTAGGAGGGGATGTCCGCACCAATGGGTTGCTCCTCTCCTCGCGCGGCACCGGGGCATTGATCGGGGCCCTGATGATTGCTTACCTGGGGCGTCGGCGTATCAAGGGAAAATTATGGACAATAGGCAGTTTCTCTCTGCCTATTACTCTGCTCATTTTTACCCTGGTGCGTTGGTTGCCACTTTCCCTGCTCCTTGCTTGTGGGTTGGGCTGGAGTTTCATGATGCTGGTCAACACCGCCAACGCATTGGTACAAACCCAGGTTGACAATGGCCTGCGCGGCCGGGTAATGGGCATTTACATGCTGACCTTCCAAGGTTTGATGCCCATAGGTTCGTTGGTGATTGGTCTCCTGGCAAGCCGTTTGAACGAACCCATCGCAGTGGCAATGAGCGGTTTTGTTTTAATCGTCATGGCAATATGGGTATTTATTCGCAAGCCCAATTTACGAAAACTGGAATAAATTCTGTTAAAAACGACTGGGGAAAACAGGATGTGGTTGCTGGTTTCTGGGGATTTTTTCTGGAAAACACAGTGTGAAAGTCGTGCCCTTATTTATCTGACTCTCAATATTGACCTCGCCGCTATGCGTCTAGATAATCCTAGGCCAGTGCCTATGCCCACAGGTTTAGTAGTGAAGAACGGATCAAATATTCTGTTACCGATTCCCTCGGGGATGCCCGTGCCTGCATCGCTTACTTGAAGAAAGATAGGTTCAAATATATGTTCAAGGTCTGCCTGGTGCCCTGTTTTTCACCCCTCTCAGAATTTGTGCAAACACAGGCGTAATAACCATCAAGTCGCCTACAATTCCATAGTCACTCTGATTAAAAATTTCAGCATTTGGATCTTTATTAATCGCTAAGACTAATCCCGCGCGTTGGACGCCAACGATGTGATTAAACTGGCCGCTGATCCCTAAAGCGACATATAAATGCGGGGCTATTGAACGGCCGGTTAAACCGATCTGTGCTTGGGGTGGCAGCCAACCCGCATCTACCACGCGTCTTGATGCACCGATCACTGCACCCAATGTTATAGCTAGGTCCTGTACCATGGGCAAATTTGTCATTCCCCCGACGCCCATTCCCACCCCAACGACAATTTCCGCCTCGTCAAGCTGGATACCTTCACTTACGCTTCTCTCAATACGGATACTCTGCGCGCGGAATTTACCCAGATGATCGTTAGGTAAATTCTCGATAAGTGCATGGCACGAGAAATCTGGTTCGGCTTTCTGCAGGATTCCCGGTCGAATCGTCGCCATCACGGGTCGCGTCTTGCTAATGATTGGGGCGATAATATTGCCCCCAAAGGCAGGTTTCAGCTGCGTCAACCGCTGCTGCTCGTCATATTCCAGACCTATGCAGTCGCCTGTTAGACCTATATTAAGCCGGGCTGCTACACGCGGTGCCAGGTCACGCCCATTGGCCGTGGAAGGTATCAATACAGCAGATGGATTGTACGTCTGTATCGCATTAGCAAGCACAGCTGTGTAACCCTCGGTGGAATAAGAGGCAAGCGGCGGTGCATCGGCAACATATACTGTGTTAGCCCCATACGCTGCCAGAGTTTTACTATGCTGGGTAACCTCATGACCCATCAGTACCGCAGCCAACTCACCGCCGGTGAATTCCGCCAACTCAATTCCGCGTCCCAGGATTTCCAACGTAACGGGACGGATCTGACCCTCTACTAGCTCGACCACCACCCAAACAGCATGCTTCTTCGAGCCGCCAGCTTTACCTGGATGGATGATGTGAGAAGCAGCGCTTTTCCACGTCCCAAAGAGCCCTTCTCCAACCAGGTCCTGCACCGTATCACGAATTACCTGCTCCATTTCACCATCCACGGTACGAACCACTAGTTTGCGCTTGGGCTCAATGCTGAAAATTTCAGACACAAAGGTGGGCGAGCCACTGAGTCCAAAGCTGCTGGCATCCTGGGCCAAATCCGCAGCTCCCCATACTTCAACTGGCTTCTGGCGAGCAGGTTCCAGGTCATCTGGAGTGACCCTGATAGGTTTAATCAAGCGTTCAGCAGTGGTTATTATTGCTGGCGTTTTAGACTGGACGGTCTCAAAACCTTCGTCCAACTCACGCGTGGCTGTGAATTGCCTTCCGCCTTCTGAAAATTCCAGGTGCTTTACTCCAGTTACTTGAGCAAGATCCAACATTTCAGCCAGCATGGGTGGAACCTGCGCAGTCTCTGCATCCGTGCTGTATTTGCCGCATAGGATCAGATCAAAGCCAATTATCTGACAGGCCAAAGCAAGCGTCCGAGCAGTAGCCAGTGTATCTGCGCCGGCAAATTCCCGCCCTAATAGATGCACAGCCCGGTCGCACCCCATAGCCAGCGCCTCGACCAGCGCCTCCTTGGCCTGGGGTGGCCCCATCGTGATAACAATCGCTTCACCTCCGAACTGATCGCGCAGCTGCACCGCAGCAGATATTGCACGGCGATCGAAGGGGTTAATCTCATTACCAACACCCTCGCGTATCACCCGCTTTGTAGTAGAATCAAACTTCAATTGCTCGACAAAAGGTACCTGTTTGATGCAAATCAGAATTTTCAATTCCTACCTCCAGTTTGAACATAAGGTCTTCAAGGTGGTATTTTAACCCACTTAGGACATACGCAAGCGACATTTTAACTATAGGGGGTGATGGATACCTCATAAAGTCTGAGATTACACTCGATAAGGTTGTGGAGGAGATTAAAAGCATCCCTCTTGACAAAAATACAAAATGGTATACAATTATAACAATAATACAATTATACAATACTACAATGATACAATATCAGGAGGCTAAAATATTGAAGGCTTTAGCCGGGCAGATAAAACTAGATTTTCGCTCCAGCGAACCCATTTATCTGCAGATAGTAAGGCAAGTTGAGCGGTTGGTCGCATCAGGGGAGCTACATCAAGGTGATCAACTTCCCACGGTGCGCCAACTGGCTACCGAGCTGCGTGTGAATTTCAATACGGTAGCACGCGCTTACCGCCTCCTGGATGAAGCCAGGTTGATCTCCACGCAGCGCGGCCGGGGCACTTACATCTGGGAAGAACCCACTCAGGAGATGATAAACCATCTGCACCAGCGTGGTCTGGAAGATTCGGCCAAGCGCTACTTAAGCGAAGCCGTCCGGTTGGGTTTCTCTCCACAGGAGGCAGTCAATACCCTTGAGGAGCTGGCACGTACGGACCCGGGTGATAATACTTTACCCGATGAAAACCTATTAGATAACGAAATGTGAGGTAAGAATGTCCATGAAAGTATTTCAGCGACAAGCACAAGATCAAGATCAAGCTCAAGCGCAGACATCTTCACAAGCGCCCCCCGCAAAAAGTCCAGACAATATCCACATCAGTGGGATCGCGGGAACTATCGCTTGTTTTCTCTATGCGATAGCCATCGTAGCTGCCATAATTATGGACGGTCATGTGCCTGATTACTGGATTGCGCCGTTGTTTATTGGCGTCTCACTGGTAGCAGTGTATATTCTCTTTGCGCTCAAAGTGGCGCGCCAGTGGGAAAAGGTTGTTCTCCTCCGCCTGGGAAAGTTCCGCGGCTTGCGTGGACCAGGGTTGTTCTGGCTCGTGCCTATCGTGGACACTACACCCAATTGGATTGACCACCGTGTCATGGTTACACCATTCAATGCGGAGAAGACCCTCACCAAAGACACTGTCCCGGTAGATGTGGATGCAGTCCTTTTCTGGGTGGTCTGGGATGCGGAGAAGGCCGCCTTGGAGGTGGCAGATTACCGCGCCGCTATCTCCTGGGCCGCACAGACCGCTCTGCGGGAGATCATCGGCCAGATGAGTCTGGCTGATATTCTGGTCGGGCGCGCTAAAATGGACGCCGATTTGCAGAAGATCATCGATGAGCGCACCACTCCGTGGGGCATCTCCGTGCAAAGCGTTGAAATAAGGGATGTCATCATCCCGCAAGGGCTGGAAGATGCCATGTCCCGCCAGGCGCAGGCCGAACGCGAGCGCCAGGCACGCATCATCCTGGGCGAGTCCGAAATGCAAATCGCGGCTTCGTTTGCCGAAGCTTCCAAAGCCTATTCCAACAACCCAACAGCCCTGCACCTGCGGGCCATGAACATGCTTTTTGAGGGATTGAAGGAAAAAGGCGCCCTGGTTATCGTGCCCAGCAGCGCTGTAGACACCATGAACCTGGGCGGATTGGCAGGTACTATTGCTCTGTCTCAACAGGTGCAAAAAGGCGACTAATAAAAGATAATTCTGTGATTTTAGGGCTATGAAGCAACCCCAAAATCACAGAAATGAGGTAAATTCTCAATGCTCCATGGGATTATGACCATAATCTTATGGGGCATTGTGTTTAGTATATTATTCCTCTAGACATAATATTGCCCTGGAATTATAATAATCATTAACAGGTATGCTTTAGGGTGGGAGATAAGCTTTCCAACTGTTGATAATATATATAACATTTGGAAATTATTGGACTATTATTCTCTTAGGTAGGGAAAGCTGAACATGCTAACCCAAGATGCTTTAGTCGGTCGACAACCTATTTTCAACTACAAGACGGCTGTTATCGGATACGAACTGCTCTATCGAAGCAGTAGTCAAACTGACCGAGCAGAAATCCAGGATAAAGATAGGGCTACCACGGAGGTGATTATCAATGCCTTTGCCAGCATAGGTATTGATAGTATCATCGGCGACGCCAAGGCTTTCATCAATTTTACTCGCAACTTCTTACTCGGGAAGAACCCCATTCCGTTGCACCCCAAACGCGTAGTCCTGGAGGTTGTGGAAGACACGCAGATAGACCGGCCACTGATTGAGGCCTTACGCAATCTTGCCAAGCGCGGTTTTACCATTGCGTTGGACGATGTCATTGATCCCAACAGCATCCTACCTCTCCTGGATGTGGTTCACATTATTAAGATGGAGCTGCCACGCTTGAGTAAAGCCCAAATCATATCCTATGCAGCATTTTATCAACAGCGGGGTTTAAAAGTGGTAGCAGAAAAGGTTGAAACCCTAAAAGAGTTTGAGTTCTGCAAGAATCTCGGCATTGATTATTTTCAAGGTTACTACCTGTGTAAGCCCAACCTGGTTAAAGGTCGGCAGCTTAAACCCTCATTAATCACCAGACTGCGTTTATTGGAAAAAATCCACGACCCCTATGTGGATTTCGAGGATATTGAGAAAATCGTTTCCAAGGACGTCGCCATCAGCTACCGGTTGTTGCGACTGGTCAATTCAGCCGTCTACGGTCTTCGCCGGGAAATCGAGTCCATCCACCAAGCAATTACCCTGCTGGGATTGGACCAGGTGCGCAAGTGGTTCACCCTGTTCTTCATTTTGGAGATGGGGGATAAGCCTCCAGAATTATTGACGATTGCATTAGTCAGGGCCCAGATGTCCGAATTTCTTGCCAAAGCCATGGGCTTACGTAATGTTGAAAAATACTTCTTAGTTGGATTACTCTCTGTGTTGGACGCACTCACAGATTTGCCCCTGGAGCAAGTCATCAACACCCTGCCCATCTCCAACGAAATGCGGGATGGTCTGCTAAATCACACAGGGTCTTCCGGGGATATCCTGCTCTCTGTCCTGGCTTACGAACAGGGGAATTGGGATAATGTACTGAAAATCAATCTCCCCACGCAAACAATCCGTGATGCCTACCTGAATTCACTTCAATTTGCCAAGACTATCATGTATGAAATGATGAGTTAACCCACTATGAGTATTGAAGAGACTTCCGGAGTTTTCGGAACTCCGGAAGTCTCTTTTTGTATACGCGTATGATAAAATGAGAGCGATTAATTTGTGGAAGAATATCCATGTCAAAATCAAACCTGTGGCAAGGATCACAAAACCTCGATGCACAGGCGCGCACTGGCACTCCGGGCTGTTTCATTGAGCTGCCCGATGGGATCGTCCATTACGAGCTGAGTGGGTCGCCGGATGGACAAATGATCATCCTGGTGCATGGCTTCTCAGTCCCCTTCTTTATTTGGGAGCCCACCTTCGAAGCATTGACGGCAGCCGGATTACGCGTGCTGCGTTATGACCTTTACGGCCGGGGGTATTCTGACCGTCCTGAAGGAGTCTATGACTTCGATTTGTTCGATAACCAATTAGCGAATCTGCTAAAGGCCCTGGACATACACCAACCTGTTGACCTGGTTGGTGTATCCATAGGAGGCAGGATCGCAGTGGTCTTTACCGCCCGGCATACCAGCCTGGTACGCAAGCTGGGGTTAATTGATCCTCTCTGCCCATTTGTGCCTCAACCACTAATCACCAGATTGGCGCAGCTTCCCGGCTTAGGCGAGGTTTTGGTCAACCTGTTTGGGAAGCAGATTTTCTATTCCCAGCTTCCCAAAGATTTTTACCGGCCGGAAAACTGTCCGCCGGAGTTCCAGGAAAAGTTTTTACAGCAGTTAAAATATCGTGGCTACAAACGTGCCCTGCTCTCCACGCTAAGGAATATGGGAGATATGCCCCAGCCTTATTACCAGGTAGGTGAACTTGACCTGCCTGTCCTATTGATCTGGGGGCGCCATGATCACACCATACCTATAAGCGCCATCGATATGCTCAGAGAAGCCATCCCACAAGCTGAGTTTCATGTCATTGAAGAAGCGGGGCATATCCCGCATTACGAACGGCCTGAAATTGTCAATCCAATACTTATAGATTTTTTGAAAAGAGGAGTCCACGAATGACCAACAACAGTTTCATGAGTTCCCCTAAGTTGTTTTTTACCTCAGAGTCTGTTACTGAGGGACACCCTGATAAAATGTGCGACCAGATCAGCGACGCAGTTCTCGATGCCATCATATCAGACGATCCAAACGCGCGCGTCGCCTGTGAATGCGCCACTACAACCGGTTTGGTTGCAGTCATGGGTGAGATCACTACCTCAACATACGTGGATATTGCCACAATAGCACGCGAAACGATTCGGGAGATTGGCTACACGCGCGCCAAATTTGGCTTTGACGCAGATACCTGCGGTGTGATCGTTTCAATCAAGGAGCAAAGCGCCGACATCGCCTTGGGTGTAGATAAGTCCCTGGAAGCCAAAACCGGTGAGATGAGCGATCAGGAAATAGAAACCATTGGAGCTGGTGACCAGGGCATGATGATCGGATTTGCCTGCGATGAAACTCCTGAACTCATGCCGATGCCGATCATACTGGCGCACAAGCTGGCTAAGCGGGCAGCCCAGATGCGCAAGGATGACACCCTTCCCTATTTACGCCCAGACGGCAAGAGCCAGGTGACCGTGGAATATATTTACGGCAAGCCGAAACGTGTGGATACTGTGGTGCTTTCCATGCAACATGCCCCTGAAATCACCCAGGAACAGATTCGAGCTGACCTTTATGGGCATGTCATTAAGATGGTAATACCTGAAAACATGCTGGATAAAGCCACGAAAATTTACGTGAACCCCACTGGTCGTTTCGTCACCGGCGGGCCGGCGGGTGACTCTGGCCTGACTGGCCGCAAGATTATCGTGGACACTTACGGCGGCCTCGCTCGACACGGCGGGGGAGCTTTCTCTGGAAAGGACCCGACCAAGGTGGACCGTTCGGCCAGCTACATGGTGCGCTATATTGCCAAGAACCTGGTGGCGGCTGGCATTGCAAACCGCATCGAGTTACAGGTCTGTTACGCCATTGGGGTGGCACGCCCCTTATCCCTGATGGTAGAGACATTTAGCACAGGCAAAATTTCTGATGAGCGCATTATCGAACTGATCACCGCTCATTTTGACCTGCGCCCGGCCGCCATCATCCACGACCTGAACCTGCGCCGTCCCATATACAAAGCCACCGCGGCCTACGGGCACTTTGGCCGCGATGATATCGACGCCCCCTGGGAGCGTATTGATAAAGCCGAAGCACTGCACCGCGCCGCCGGATTATAAAACAAGAGGGGAAATGAAAGGAAAATTTATTTGAAAACGAAGCAGGACGTTATCCAGTGGATTGAGGATAATAAAGGGGCATTTACCCAGATTTCAGATGGAATCTGGGCAAACCCAGAAATTTGTTGGAAGGAATTCAAAGCCTCCAAATTACTGGCGGATTACCTGGAAGCCCAGGGATTTAGGATCACCTGGGATGTTGCCTCGATTGCGACTGCTTTTGTGGCCGAGTGGGGGCAGGGGTACCCGATCATCGGTCTTGCTGGTGAATATGACGCTCTAAGCGGGCTTTCGCAGAAGAACCAGCCTATTCAAGAGCCACTGGTTGAAGGCGGTCTGGGGCATGGCTGCGGCCATAACCTGCTGGGCACCGGCTGCATGGCAACCGCTGCGGCTGTTAAAGCCTGGCTGGAAGCCACCGGCACCAGGGGTAAAGTCCGTTACTACGGCTGTCCAGCTGAAGAAAGAGGCGGGGGAAAAACCTTTATGGCGCGTCAGGGCGCTTTCGATGACCTGGATGCAGCTTTTAACTTTCACCCCGGTCACTTGAACTCGCCCCTCAAGGGAAGTGATGTTGGGGTAAATGGCATTATCTTCAGGTATCACGGTACATCCTCCCATGCCGGCTCCGCCCCCCACCTGGGACGTTCAGCGCTGGATGCTGTCGAGTTAATGAATGTCGGCGTCAATTACCTGCGCGAGCATGTGCCCGGCGATGTCCGCATCCACTATGTGATCACCAAAGGTGGTGATGCACCCAATATTGTCCCGGCCTTAGCCGAGGTCTGGTATTACATCCGCGCCCATCTCCCCAATGAATTGGACGATGTGACCGAACGAGTTCGCAAGGTGGCTGAGGGGGCGGCCCTGATGACCGATACGCAGGTGGAAGAAATCTTCGAAGATGCCTGTACCAGCGTCTTGAACAACCACCACTTGGCTGACCTGCAATATGAGGCTATGAAAATTGTTGGACCAATCATCTTCACAGACCAGGAACAAGCCTATGCGAAAAAAATCAACGACAGCTATGCCAAGGGCACTTTAGAAGGCCTGGCAAAGACCAACCACTTGCCTAAGAAATATATGGACCAGGCGCTGGTGGGTGACAATTTTCCTGCTCTTGATATTGACGATGTCTTTACAGGTTCCACAGATGTGGGTGACCTATCCTGGAAAGCGCCGGTGAGCATGCTTGTCACCACCTGCTGGCCGAGCGGCGCGCCTGCCCACACCTGGGGTGTCGTTGCCACTGGCGCCATGTCCATTGGGCACAAAGGCATGCTGCATGCTGCTAAAACCATGGCAGTTACCGCCCTAGATTTGTACTCAGACCCTACCCTGCTTAAGAAAGTCCGCCAGGAATTTGAGAAAGCCATTAATGAGTTCCCTTATAAATGTCCACTTCCAGACCATATCCAACCACCAAGTTACAAGCAGGAGGCGTAGACCTTCTAATCATCTCTACGCAGGAGGTTTTTATGTCTAAATGTTGTCACAGCAGGGCTGCATCTTATGGTAAAACAATGAATCCAATTCTTCGGTTTATTATTGGTCTAGCTGCCGGGGTGGCCTTTGGGTTGATCATCCGGCAGTGGATGAAAGAAAATCGTCAGCGAGGGCAGCGCGACCTGGACCTTACCTACCAGGAAGTGCCGCTGGAAGTACCCCAGCCTCGAGGCTCTGAACCGGAACTGTCTAAGGTTGAAGAAATTGATCTGGCGAAAATGAGTCCTAACTACATCAGCGCTGTATCAGAAAACCTGGAAGATTGTGAGCAGGCCTGGGGTGAACCGGCATTTGTCAGGTTTGTGACAACCGGGAAAGGGATCAGACCGGGTTATCAAATCGAAGCCGTTTCCGGTGTAAACTTCCAGACCTTTGCAGGCAGTAACCACGTCCAGCGCAGCCCAAACCGGCGCCTTAGCACTGCGCATCTTACCACCAAAAAATACACGAAAGAGGATCTTTGGGCGGCAATTGAGTGCGCGTCGTAGCGACGCTGACAAGCCTGGTCCTTATTCCGATCGATTTCATGCCCCCAAAAATCCTGCCGGTTGGGAAATTACACGTAGAACTGTTGGAAGGGCTTATTTCGCAAGCCCCCACTCAGGACCCGCGCCTGGTGCTTGGCCCTGGCATTGGGCTGGATTGCGCTGTGATTGATGCCGGGCCTACTCTGATGGTCTATAAATCCGATCCCATCACCTTCGCCACAGATGAGATTGGCTGGTATGCAGTGCAGGTCAACGCCAACGATATCGCCACCAGTGGAGCACAGCCGCGCTGGTTTCTGCTCACCGTGCTGTTGCCTGCCGGGCAGACGACCGAAGAACTTGTACAGCAGATCAGCACCCAGGTGTATCGAGCCTGCCGCGATTTAGGGATTACAGTTATCGGCGGACACACCGAGATCACCCAGGGGCTGGAGCGCCCAATCCTGGTTGGCACCATGATCGGCGAGGTGACCAGGGAAAAGCTGGTGACGCCGCGCGGCGCTAAACCCGGCGACCGCATTCTGCTCACCAAAGGCGTTCCCATCGAAGCGACAGCTATCCTGGCGCGTGAGTTTCCGCAGCGCCTGGCTGCTCACCTAAGTGCGGATGAGATTCACCACGCAGCCCAATTTCTCTACAACCCTGGTATCAGCGTGGTGCGGGATGCCGGGATTGCCCTGCAGGCCGGTCAGGTGACTGCCATGCACGACCCCACCGAAGGCGGGCTGGCTTCCGCCCTATGGGAGTTGGCGCAGGCTTCCAATAGTTGCCTGGTGATTGACCGACGGGCTGTGACCATCCCCACTCTTTCACAGCGTATTTGCCAGGCTTTCAATCTTGACCCGCTGGCAGCGATTGCTTCAGGGGCCTTGTTGTTGGCCACACCGCAGGCTCACGCTAAACCTATCCTCAAGGCTCTGGAAAGCGAGGGGATTGCCTGCGCTGAAATCGGGTCTGTGGAAACCGGCCCCGCCGCCGTCTGGCAGAGGTCAAATGCCGGTCGGGAGCTTCTACCCCGCCCTGAGCGGGACGAGATTACCAAGCTATTTGAAGGAGCCGAGTTTTCATAGTTGAATGCCATGCTGAGCACATGAAGCATCTCGATGCTAGCATTTGAGACCCTTCGCTGCTCCTTCGCTTTGCTCAATGCACAGATCAGGGTGACATGGGCCTGTTTTTAGTCATCCTGCCAACATTATGGAATTTCCCGTTTATTCGGGGTAAAATACTCCTGAAATGAAGCCTGGTTTATATCCTTTTTTCATATTATCCGCCTTTGTTTTGGTGGCCCTTGGGGTTGGGGGCGCCTGCATCCGCGCCAGCAGCAAACCATCCGAGCTCATGACCACACCAAGCGGCTCGGATGTGCCCGCTCCTGGTACGACGAGCAATGTAATTAAATACATGTATTCGCCTCCCACGCGGATTCCTGGGGCGCCAATCCTTACCCCCACTCCAGATCCGCCGCATGCTGTCCCAACGCCGCGCAGTGGCCCTGACCAGTATACGGTCAAAGGCGGCGATACACTGCGGCTGATCGCGGAAGCTCATGGGGTCAGCATCGAGCAAATCATGGCGGCCAGCAGCTTATCTGACCCGAATGTCTTAAGTATCGGGCAGGTATTGACCATCCCCGTGCCCACGCCAGTTGGCCGCGCCCCCGAATTTAAGGTCATCCCCGACTCGGAGTTGGTTAACGGGCCGTACAGCTCCCCCTTCTCGGTCGAAGACTTTGTCAGCAGCCAGGGTGGATACCTGGCTGACTACCACGAAAACGTTAATGGCGAACACATGAGCGGGGTGCAGATTGTAGCGCTTATCGCCCGCGATTATTCCGTCAACCCACGTTTGCTCCTGGCTGTGCTCGAATATCAGCGCGGTTGGGTCACCAAGCCCAAACCAGAAACCGTTGCCCTGGACTACCCAATTGGCCTGCAAGACCCGGACATGACCGGGCTCTATAAGCAGCTTTCCTGGGCCGCCAACGAACTTAACCGCGGCTACTATCTGTGGAAGGTAAATGCAGTCAACAATTGGATCCTGGCAGACGGCACCGTCGTGATGCCCTCAGCGACCATTAATGCCGGCACTGCCGGGGTACAAAACCTGTTCGCCAGGTTAGACGACCTACAAGAATGGCTTGTAGCCATTTATGAGGACGGCCTGGCTGTGACTTACAACCAGTTCTTTGGTTTTCCCTTTGATTACACCTTCAACCCCATCGTACCTGTGGACCTCAGCCAGCCAGAATTCCAACTGCCATTCGAAGCAGGTGTAACCTGGTACCTCACTTCCGGCCCACATGGTGGCTGGGGGAGTGGGTCAGCCTGGGCAGGGCTGGATTTTGCCCCACCCGGCGAAAAAGAAGGCTGCCTACGCAGCAACGACTGGGTAGTAGCTATAGCTGATGGCTTGATCATACGCGCCGAGAACGGCGCGGTTGTCCAAGACCTGGATGGCGACGGTCTGGAACAGACCGGCTGGACCATCCTTTACATGCATATCGAAAGCCGAGAGCGGGTTCAGGCCAATACCTTCCTGCACGCTGGAGAACGGATTGGACACCCCTCCTGCGAAGGGGGAGTTTCAACTGGCACCCATGTCCACCTGGCCAGGCGTTATAATGGAGAGTGGATTCCGGCCGACAGTTCGCCGCTTTTTGTATTGGATGGCTGGGTACCGATTAGTTTTGGATCTGAATATAACGGCGGTTTACGCCGCAATGGACAAAATATTGAAGCATTGGATGAACGTTCACCTAAAAATGAAATTAAGCATTAACCGACGTGTTAACCGTGACAACCGCCAGGAAACCTTTCAACGCCTTCTAGTGGTGATGTTATTTTTGGTTGCTTTGGGTTTGAACTGCGCACGTAGTTATCCGGGCGACAGTTCTGAGATGATACCTCTCGCCGCTTCTGAAGAACCAGGCTGGTTCCTCGGGTTGCCAGATTCATTGCCATCACCCACACCGGCTGATATCCCACCGACAGTCACACCGGAAGTCATCATCAAGGTGCCTCAATCCAGTGATACACCCACCTTATTGTATTATTCCCAGGCAGGCGACACGTTGGATCTATTGGCCAAACGCTTTGGCGTATCGCCGGATAAGATCGAATCAGACCAACCCATCCCGCAAGTCGGCCTGATCAATCCTGGCCAACTCTTGATCATTCCCAATATCTTGACAGGCACTACCCCAAATCAGCAATTGCTACCGGACAGCGAGGTGGTTTATTCTCCTACAGCCATTGATTTTGACATTGAGGCTTTTGTAAACCAGGCAGGAGGTTATCTAAGCACCTACCGCCAGTGGTTGGCCGGAACAGGCTGGACCAGCGGCTCCCAGGTCATTGCCCGGGCCGCTCTGGAAAATTCGATTAACCCCCGTCTGCTACTGGCCATCCTGGAATACCAGAGCGGTTGGGTCTACGGCCAGCCTAAGAATCTTATCCAGAGCGAGTACCCGATGGGATTTATCGACCTGAACCAGAAGGATCTCTACCAACAAACCATGTGGGCGATTAACCAGCTCTCAATCGGGTACTATTCCTGGCGCGAGGGGCAGACTGTGGAACTTCCCTTCCCAGAAGGTACTGCCCTGCGATTAGCCCCCAACCTAAACGCCGGTACAGTAGCCTTACAATATATCTTTGCCCAGCTTTATGCTTATGAACGCTGGTCGCAGCCTCTGGATGCCAATAAAGGGCTATCAGCGCTTTACACGCGCATGTTTGGCGACCCATGGCAAAGAGCGCAAGTGGTCGAGCCTTTCTTTGCGCCTGGTCTTACCCAGCCAGCGCTTAACCTGCCCTTTGAACGCGGCAAGCTTTGGTCTTATACCGGCGGTCCGCACGGCGCCTGGGAAAGAGAAGGGGCTTGGGCAGCATTGGATTTCGCTCCCGGAAGCCTTGATTTCGGGTGTATCCCTTCGGATGCGTGGGTGGTAGCTTCTGCCCCTGGGCTGGTTGTCCGCTCTGGACTGGGCGCTATTGTACTGGATCTAGACGGCGATGGTTATGAACAAACCGGTTGGGTTTTGCTGTATCTTCATATTATAGATGCAGAACGAATCCCCTTGGGCACTATCGTGGACCGCGATACCAAGCTGGGACATCCTTCCTGCGACGGTGGTTTTGCTACCGGGACACATATCCACATGGCGCGCAAATATAACGGCGAATGGATTGCAGCGGATGGCCCCCTGCCTTTTAACCTGGATGAGTGGACAGCCCATTCCAACGGCCAGCCTTATAAAGGCACGTTGACCCGCAACGGCAAGACCATTACCGCCAACACGACCTCCCCGCAAACGGCAAACATTATACGGGACGACGGCGACCTCTAGTATTTATCTGCTATGTCTATTTCATCTGAAACCGATCAAAATCATGGTCTGGTTCCTTTATGGGAATACCTGGTTATCAGCAGTCTGATGCTTTCCGCTTGCTCCTTTAGCATCAAGCCGTTGAATCCGAACCAGGCAGTCGCTCTTTCCTCCCAGGCAGCCCCACAGCTCACACCAGACCAACCGGCTCCCACGCCGATGGCCGCTTTTCAGCCTATCCAACCCTCCTCAGGGGATTCTTCCAATTCGGATAGAGGGCAGTTACTCAGTGAAGAAGGGGTTTTCCTTTACTTTACCCAGGCGGGGGATACGCTGGCGGCGGTGGCAGCCCGCTTTGGGGTCCAGCCAGAGATGATCACTTCCGATTTGCCTCTCAGAACACCGGGGCTGCTCGACCCGGGCATATCATTGAAGATCCCAGTCCAATATGTGGAGCTTTCCCGGTCTCAATCCCTCTTGCCTGACAGCGAAGTCATCTACTCACCTTCCGCGGCAAGTTTCGACGTATCTGCCTATGCCAACCAGGCCGCAGGGTACTTTTCACACACCCAGGACTCTCTAAGCGGTGAACTGCTAAGCGGGGCGGATATCCTCGCCCGGGTCGCTTTGGATAATTCGATCAACCCGCGCCTATTGTTGGCTATCCTGGAATATGAATGTAACTGTGTGTTAGGCGAGCCTGAGCGATCCTTTGAGAATGAAGACATCCTGGGCATTGATGCCAGTTATGGGCTTTATCACCAACTGGTTTGGGTGGCAGAACAACTCTCAAATGGCTATTATGGGTGGCGGTCGGGTCAACTCACCCAATTGGAACTGCCGGGGGGGGAGATTATCCGTCTGTCGCCCATGCTAAACGCTGGTACCGTCGCCCTCATGACCTATATGGCACAATACGAAATCCAGAAGAAGGCGGACCGCCAGACTTGGGAAAAGCGCCTGGATCCCGCTACCGGGTTTATGGAGCTATACCAGCGCATGTTTAAGAAACCCTGGGTGCGCGCCGCCAAGGTCGAACCTCTTTTTCCACCAAATTTAACCCAACCAAATTTACAATTTCCATTTGAGATAGCCGCCATCTGGAGCTACAGCGGCGGGCCTCACTGGGCCTGGGAACACAGCGGCCCGCTGGCAGCCATAGACCTGGCTCCAGCCAGCGCTCACAGTGGCTGTGTACCCTCGGAAGAATGGGTGACTGCGGTCGCAGATGGGTTGGTGGTGCGTTCAGAATTGGGTGCTATGCTCCAGGATTTGGACGGAGATGGCCTGGAGCAAACTGGCTGGGTGATCTTATACCTGCATGTAGATACCACCAGGATCATCAAAACCGGGGAATATCTGCATGCCGGTGATCACATTGGACATCCCTCCTGCGAAGGCGGTCGCGCTACAGGCACTCACCTGCACCTCGCCCGCAAATTCAACGGCGAATGGATGTCCGTCAAAGACTCGGTTCCATTTATCCTGGACGGTTGGATTGTCCACGCCGGAGAGAATCCTTATGAGGGCACGATGACCTCGGGTGGGCAGACCTGCATCGCCAACTCCATGGGCCCATCCACTTCCTGGATTCTACGTCCTGTAGGTGGAAAATGAAACTCTGGCGATTCGTGTTTATCATAGGCGCGGCTCTACTGGCGGCCTGTAATCGCCCGGCCTCCTTTTCAGAAATTTTAGATCAAACCGGGTCTGATGGGAAATTCACCGCGGTGGTTGTAGAGAACCCAGCCTCCCAAAACGTCTCCGCCCAAG
>Ga0315295_10002158_pt1 | contig 16729 bp, 17 predicted proteins | sample YL17G14_0_MG_FD_204453 | JGI IMG/M metagenome (GOLD analysis project Ga0315295, IMG submission 204453) | Sediment microbial communities from Yellowstone Lake, YNP, Wyoming, USA - YL17G14_0 | ecosystem: Environmental > Aquatic > Freshwater > Lake > Sediment | place: USA: Wyoming | collected... | reverse complement strand
TGAAGGTGGGCATCCACCGGACAGGAGGGAGCGAGGTGTGGCAGACCACTCTCCTCACTCCTGAGCAGAAGGAACTGCTCTCAACGCTCCAGACCGACCCGCCTCCGAGGTATCTCTCAATCAAGGCGCCCCGCGCGGCGAAGGCGTAGGTACAACCGCACCCGCGTCAAACCACCTCAAAAACATCTCTTGTGCTGCGTGTTTGCCGCGAATCTGTCGCTACGCACTGTTCAACGCCGACAAGGCAGAGAGATCCTGCGCTCGAGGCTGGCCGAATCGCTGAGAGGAATCCGAAAAGGCCATCGAAGGACGAGGGAGGACTGAACCATGGAACCACTCTCAAGGGATACCATCCGCAACCTGCTACTCGGCATTCGCAAGGTGGTCATCGACGTCGCCATGACGGGGAGCATGGAGGACAGCGGGCCGTACCTCGCGGACATGTACAACAAGTGCCTTAGCGTCCTGCGTGAACAGGGGGACGCGGTTGTCTCCGGCCTGTTCATCGCGCTCGACCGGCAGGAGGCTTCGGTGGACGAGATCGGCGCGGCGGCGACTCTGCTGGCCAGCTACCTCGGCGGAGAGGAACCGGATCGGGAGCGGGACAGGTAGGCGTGATCCGTGGAAGAGGGCCGGCTTACGGGCCGGCCCTCCGGCGCCTCGGTTAAGTGGAAGTCCAGTGCCCTGAGCACGGCACAGGTTCATCAATTGAGGGACGTCACTGCACTCTCTATCCTCTGAAGCGCCTCCTCCAAGAGGCTCCTCGGGCAGGCGACGTTGATGCTCATGAAACCCTCTCCGCCTGGCCCGAAGTCCTCACCCGACATCATGCCGACTCCGGCTTCCTGGAAGAGCCGGTCCAGGCTTCCCGAGTCGATCCCGAGGTCACGGCAGTCAAGCCAGACCAAGTATGTACCCTCGGGGATCACCGCACGTATCCTGGGGATCCTGTCTTTGAAGAACCGCAATAGGAACTCCACATTGCCGGTAATGTAATCGAGGACCTGCTCAAGCCATTCGTCTCCCTGTCGGTAGGCGACCTCCATGGCCCTCAAGCCAAACACGTTGATGTCTCCCATCGTCCCGTCGGTAGCCTCAGCAAACCTGCTCCGAAGCCCAGGATCTGGAATGACCAGGACTGCCGCCGAAAGACCGGACAGGTTGAAGGTCTTGCTCGGTGAGATGCAGGTGATGGAGTTCCGCTCGAACTCGGGTGAGATGGAGGCGAAAGGAATGTGGCGCCGGCCCTCCAGAACCAGTTCCGCGTGGATCTCGTCCGACAGCACCATCACCCCGTGCCTCTGCGCCATCTCCCCCAGTCGGCGAAGCTCCTCCCGGTCCCACACCCTCCCGACGGGGTTGTGCGGGCTGCAGAGGATCATCATCCGGACACCCAGGTCCGAGAGCCTCAACTCAAGGTCGTCGAAGTCCATTTCGTAAGTCCCATCCAGATACCTCAGCGGGTTGTCCCCTAGCCGGCAACCATTTCTCGTCGCCGAAGACATGAAAGGCGGGTACACGGGAGGCTGGACGATGACTCCGTCTCCCGGTCTTGTGAATGCCCGAACGACAGCCTTGAGAGCAGGCACGACTCCCGGGGTGAAACAGAGCCACTCGGGGTTAACCCTCCACCCATACTTGAGATCCAGCCTTTCGGTGATGGAATTGCAGAGGGACATGCCGATGTAGCTGTAGCCGTAGACCGGGTGCCCCGCCCTCGTCTTGAGCGCCTCGACCACGGGCTCCGGGGCGGGGAAGTCCATGTCGGCAACCCACATTGGGATGATGTCCTCTCTTCGGTACCGGAAAACGCCCCTGGCCCACTTGACGCTATCGGAGCGGGAGCGGTCGGTTGGGGAATCGAAATCGTACTGCATGGCGTGGTCCCTCCGTTCCAGTGCGCGCGGACCTTGACCTCGCAGCCAAGAGCCCCCCTACACCGTCCTCAGCCCCTCCTCCAGGACCTGCGCCACGTACTCAACTTCTTCCCTGGTCAGGTTGTTGTGGAACGGGATCGCGATGCTGGTGCGGCCGGCTAGCTCGGTCATTGGGAAGTCGCCCTCCTTGAACCCGAACATCTGGCGGTAGAAGGGCTGGAGGTGGATTGGAGTGAAGTACGGGCGGCAGCCAACCTTGTTGTCCTTGAGCACCTTCATCACGTGGTCGCGGACCTCGGCCTGGCGCCGGTGACCGGGCTCGTCGACGGCCACCCGAATGACATAGACAAACCAGCTCATGCAGGTGACCTCGGGCGCGATGCGCGGGAGCCACACCCCCGGAACCTTGGACAGCCGTTCGTAGTACATGCCCGCGACGCGCTGGCGCTTCTTGACGATCTCTTCTATGCGCTGCATCTGGGCCCAGCCAAGGGCGGCGGACATCTCATCCATGCGGTAGTTGAACCCTAGCCTCTCATGGGAGAGCCAGACTCCCGCCTCTCCCCTGCCCTGGTTGGCCATGCTGCGGCAGAGGCGTGCGATCTCAGGGTCGTCCGTGACGACCATGCCCCCCTCGCCGGTCGTGATCTGCTTGTTGGGGTAGAAGGCGAACACCGCGCCGTCGCAGAACGCGCCGTTCCCGGTCTTGATGCCCTTGTATTCTGATCCCAGAGACTCGCAGGAGTCCTCGATGACCTTCAGACCGTGAAGGTCGGCAATCTCCTTGATGACGTCCATCTTGGCCGGCTGTCCGAAGGCGTCCACAGGGAGGATCGCCTTCGTCCGGGGGGTGATGGCATCCTCGATGAGGTCGGTGTTGATATTGGCGGTGCCCAGGTCGATGTCCACGCAGACCGGCTTCGCGCGCTCGTAGAGGATGCAGTTGCTGGATGCGATGAAGCTGAAAGGAGTGGTGATGACCTCGTCGCCGTCGTGGATATCGAAGGCGCGGATGAGGAGGTGGAGGCCTGCAGTGCCGCTGCTGACGGCGATGCCATGCCCTCGGCCCACGAAAGATGAGATGGCGCCCTCAAACCTCGTGAGGTATGGGCCAAGTGCCAAGGTGGGGGAACGTACCACCTGCTCTACCGACGAGATTTCCAAATCGCCGATGTCCGGCCTAGAGAGATCGATCCGCATGGGTCACGCCCCTTCGAGCGATTGGCCGTCCTTCATGATGACCAGTAACATGACTCATACATGATTGTGAGCCCCTTGTTCGTCCCACTGGTTGGCTCGCCTACGGCTCCGAAGTAACGGAGACGTAAGCCGATGGGGATAGCTTCAGGTCGACTAGATCGAGATACCAGACTCTGAGTCCATCGCCCGGACTGTCACCTGAAGAACCTGGCGACGCCGTGACCGCGGTCTCTTGCTCGGCAGGTCCGGAACACTCGGCGGGCACGAATCCCAACGATGGGTAGAGCTCGGACACGACTCCGTTCTTGCGGGTAGGGATGTACTCGGCCATCAAGCGGGTGCAACCCAGATTCCTCGCCTGAACCGCTAGATGGTGTACGAACGATTGCTCGGCAGTACGTCCCATGACGCGACAGCTCATCAGCAGTGTATCTATCCACGCGTCGGAACCTTCCGGACGTATGATGCCAACGGCCACAAGACCGTTGTCGCCGAAACAATCCTCGAGGTTCATGCTGTACACTCTAAACTCTCCGCTCGTCATGCGATCACGAAGATCCTGCTCCGTGTAGCGGCGAGTCGTAAGGTTGAACTGGTTGGTCTTCTGCGTCAGCTGGGCAATGCGGGGAAGAGTGGACTCATTGGCCTGCCGGAACTGAGCCTTCATCGCCAGTTGGCGGTAGAAATCCTCAAGAGAGGCACTTTGAGTCTCAAGGGCTCGCCTAGCCGCCTGCTGTCGATACTCCTCACCACGCCCCCTGTCTTCCGAAGTGATTGTGAGCAGGTCAAAAACAGGAAGGCTGCGCAGGAATCCCACGAGTTTTTCTGGTTGGGCAGGGACCTGGTATGCTAGGACCTCTGGCAGGGCCATACGGACCAGTCCGACCTCAGCGGGATTGTCGTCCAGAAATACGATGCTGTCTACACCGATGTTTAGCTCCTTCGCAATCTCTCTTATGTTGGATGCCTTGTCATCCCAGTTTATCCTCATCGAAGCGATCTGCTCTTGCCTCAATAGCATGTGGGGGTGATTATCGATGGCTTCCAGTGCTATTCGAGGGTCGTTCTTGCTGCAGACGCCAATTATGATCCCGCGCCGACGCAGGTCGAGAATAGCAGCCTGGAAGTCCATGAACGCGGATCCAGGGTAGGTCGGACCTAGATGAATCCCGTCAATTCCATCATCCCCGACGATACCACCCCACAGAGTCCCGTCTAGGTCTAGGACTAGGCATTTACGCGTCAGACCCGCGATATTCACGATGTAGCGAACGTACTCATCAGCAAGGTGGTGAATATACAACGGATTCACTGCCATCCGGGCGATGTGCCACATTCGTGGGTCCAGCCAGTTGACCTTCCCATACCTGCTCGTCAAACCCTCGTAATCGAAAACGTATACATCTGGAATTTCTCTGCACATCTGAGCAAGTGAATAATTGACATCGTGGATTGCCTTGACCTGGCCAGACACATTGTGGTGATCGAAGATTCCATCTGGTGGGATTCCTGGGGCTTCAAAGTTGTGCACCAGGATCGTCGCTTTCGTTCTCTGGCGGAGTCTGGTGAGCAACGCCTCAAAAATGGCGACAACCTCGTCCATCACGGCCACAGCGCTCTGGGAATCAGGAACCGCGTAGTGGCTGGAAAGAGCCGGGGCAACATCCTCAAGTCGGACTACCACGACCACAATATCGGGGCCAAACTTGTAGAGGCCGCTTTCTGCGTCCAGGATTTCCTGCTGCCATTGCCCGTAGGGCCCCATGCCAATGTTGAGTTTCATGCCAGCCAGTAACGACCGGACTCGCAGAACAGGAACCAACTGCTCCAGAGTAAAGGATCGGATGAAATATACACGCAGCGGCTTGAGGGGAATCCCCCCGAGATCAACAGACTGGAGAAGACCATCTGCAGCAAGGTAATCGCTGGTCGATCCCGTCTGCATCATAAGCTGCTCTAGTTCCCGAAGAACGGTGAGAGGCCGGGACGCAGTGGCCAATTGTGCAATCAGGTCGCGGAAATCGGACATTTCTAGCCCTCCTTAAGGAGTCCTACAGGATCCACGTCCTGTGATCCCTCGACAAGCTCAACAAGTGAACGGTCCCGCAGATACATGAACAAGATTGGACTACCGCCGAACGCCAATGCAGGAACCGGGCCAAACACGGGTATTGCACCATCTTTCCTCCACTCGTCCTGGGTTGTGCGGATGTCGCTTGCCGAATAGCAGACATGATGTAATCCGCCACCGCGATGCTTGAGGAACCCCGTGACGGGCGCCTCCTCGGCGTATGGTGCAATTAGCTCAACCAGCACGTTATTCCCGGGTATTTTCACAAAGGCGATATCTGCCAACTGCACCGGATCACGAACGGTTGAAGCCACCTGGACAGCTGACATTGCGACCTCATAGTGGCGAGTTGCCTTACCGAGATCCTTAACAACAATACCAATGTGATGCATCCGCATAGACTACCTGCACCTGTCTAGTTTCTCAGCAAGAATATCTTTGGCTACCGCGAATCCTGTGCGAAGCCTTTCGATGTCATCGGGATCCAACGAAATCCCGAATCGTTCCTCTATGCTGACCACCAAGTTGAGGTGCTGCATAGAGTCCCAGGTCGGTACGGATCTTGGGGAAAGATCATCGGTGATCTGGTCAGGGCTCAGGCAGAAAACGTCGCAGAATACCTGCTTAAGTAGCTCTCCCCATTGCGTCTGCACGGTGTTCACTCCAATCTCCTGGTTACCCCTCGACCACCATCAACTCTGGGGAACATGGACCACCTCTGAGACCGCGAGGGGACCGACCGTCATTGCCGCGCCGGCCCAGGCATATCCAACCCCATAGCCAGCAAGAAGCAGTCTCTGAGACGCAGATACAAGCGCATGGCCCAGGTCATCCGCCATCAAGAGCGGAATGCTCACGCCAGAGGTGTTCCCGTAGCGCTGAATGTTTACCGGCGTGTTGCTGGGCTTCGCTCCTATCCTTCGCGCAAGGTGTTCGATGATCATCTTGTTGGCTTGATGAAGCAGAACCCAGTTCACCTGATCCATGCTCCAGCCGTGCTTCTCGAGAACTGCCTTAACCAACCCTGGTACCTCACGGATGGTGAAGTTGAACACGTCCCAGCCGTTCATGTACAGGTCATGAACCGAACGCTCGTTGCCCTCCAAATCGGGAACACGGATGTACGATTCCGGGTCTCTCCTCGGATCGCGGAAAGCTCCGGCTGGAACCATCAGACTGTGCGCCCCTCTGCCATCACTACCCACCACGAAAGTGGTCGGCAGGGCGTCTGCATCCCATTCGATGGCAGCGGCGGAACCCGCGTCTCCAAACAGAAGGCTCGATCTATCTCTTGGAGAAACGACCCGGCTCAAAGTATCGCCCGTAAGGAGCAAGACCCGCTTGGCGGAACCGGTACTGACAGACTGCCCTGTGATCCAGAGTCCGTACAAGAATCCCCCACAGCCCATGTTCACATCGAACGCGAAACAGGACTTGCTCAGGCCGAGAGCCAAGTGTGCCACACTCGCGTCATTGGGCAGGAAGTAGTCGGGAGTCTGGGTAACGACGATCAGGCCTTCAACAGACGACGCCTCCCAACCGAGTTTGAGCAGGAGATGGCGTGCCGCGCCTATGCACAGGTCCGACGTCGTCGTACCTTCACTGGCTCGGTATACTGTCTCCACACCGGCCAGGCTGGCCACCTTCTGCGATTCCTCAGGAGTAAAGGCCCCTCCCGTTTCCTTGATGGTCAGTGGTTCCCCAGGGACGGAGCAGACCACGCCTCTCAGGGCCAAGTTGTGCAGCGTTATGGCTGGCACAGCATCAGATCCTTTCGCTGCGCAGAATCAGATCCAGCAGATCTTGTACTTTCTTGACGGTACGGATCTGGCGGGACTCTATCTGGACGCCATATTGCTCATCCAGCATGGACATGATTGTAAGCCATCCTATGGAATCCCACTCCTCAACATCGCTAACGTTAGTTTCTGACTTGAGCGATGCTTCCGGTATCTCCAGGGCGTCACAGAACAATCTCAAAAGATCCTGGGCCTCCAAGATTGATACCTCCACACCAAATCACTTTCGCAGATTCAATACTCGTGCAGGCACCCCAAGAACCGTCTTGCCGGCACTCGCGTGCCTGACGACCACACTTCCGGCTCCTACCGTGCAAAACTCCTCAACAACTGCCCCGGGCAGTACTGTAGCATGGCTCCCCATGAAGACACCGCGTGCCAATCGCACGTAGCCTGTCACATCGCAATAGGAGCTCAAGGTGCATCCATCACCTACAACTGCGTCGTGCCCTACGGAAACAAACCGGTTCAAAGACACGAAGTTTCCCAGCTGGACATCCGTTGTGAGGCCGGCATAATGCATGAGGATATTGCCGACCCCCATCCGGCATCTCGGTCCTATCTGGGCGGTAGGATCCACGAGGTTGATGAACTCAGCGCCTTGCCCCGCGAGCCGTTCAGAGATCCGCAGTTTGGTTCGCGGATCACCAATGGCGCATATATACAGATACTCGCCTCCGGGAACGTGATCGACCGCCGAACCAATTACCGGGACTTCAACCCCTGTTGAGCGAAGGCGTTCCGCTGCGCCTTTGACGTCATCATCCAGGAACCCGCCTATGGCCCAGCTTTGACCACACTCTGGGCTCCGCAGCAACGATGCCAGTACCTCTCTTCCAAATCCCCCGGCCCCTATGATGAGAACCTTGCGTAGGGGCATCAGCTTGAGTACCCCCCATCTATCACCAGATTGGTGCCGGTCACCCATCGGGATGCACGTGACAGCAGGTACAAGGTACCGTGCGCAATATCATCTGGCTGTCCAAGCCCCAGCGGATGACGCTGTATATCCGCCTCGAAGTCCGAGAGACCAACTGCCTGGTGCTGTTGATGCATCGGGGTGTCGACCATGCCGGGCGAGATCGCGTTCACTCGTATTCGCCGTGGCGCAAGCTCCCTGGCAGCCGAACGAACCATGGCGATGATGCCGCCCTTGCTGGCTGCGTAAGTAGCCAGACCCGGGGAGCCAACCATTCCCGCGACCGATGCGATGAACACGAAAGACGCTTCCTCAGCCGACACTCTCCGGGAAGAGGCACCCTTGAGGATCATGAGGGCCGCAACCAAGTTGGGACCAACAGTGTCATTGATGTTGGCTGAGTTCACGCCTCTGACTGGGATGATGTTGGAAACGCCGGCACAGTTGACAAGCCCGTCTATGCGGCACTGGTGTCTCTCAACAATACCCTGAAGCCAACCGGGAATACCATCGAGGTCCTTCAACTCATACGGTTCAATCAAGTGAACATCGGCGTCCCTCATCATCGAACGCGTTTCCTCGAGAGCTGGCATGCGTCTTCCAGCAAGAATGACGCGTGCTCCTGCTGTACTCAGCACTATAGACGTGGCCCGTCCAATGCCCGAAGATGCGCCTGTCACCAGCACGACTTTGCCATCTAGCCTAAATGGATCACTCATCGGAGTTACCTCCACTAGAACAACCTCCAGATTCTCGCCTGGGCTCCAAGCGTCTCCTTGACCCTGACCTCGAGAGCGCCTGCAAACGCAACTGATGCAATCATCACGCCATCGCAAGGAACTGTAGCCAATTCGCAAAGGGGCCGGATAGTGTGACCATGGGTTTTTGAGCCTTGCTTGTTTGCGTCGTCATCGAAGACTCCCGACACCCTGACCCATGGCATGTCGTCCAGCATTGAGAGAACGACTTCAGAGGTATCCCCTGCGGGGCAGATGCTGACCGCTACACTCGTTTTCGGAAGGATCTCTCGAATGCGTGAAGAAATCTCTTGCCTAGCTGAAGCGCAGAGACGTATCAGGCCAGCATTGTAGTCAACCAATAGACGCTCACGAAGAGTCTGACCCTGTGGGGTCAGCCTGTACGAGACGTTCCGGCCAGTATCGCCGACCCGCGCAACGAACCCATCCCTCAAGAAACGTGTAAGGTAGCTATGGATCATCGCCGGACTAACGCCGGCTAGTCTAGCTAGCTGAACGTGACTGGCATATCCGTCCTTAAGCCCAGTCAGGACTCTTAGCTGCCTCAAGAGTGGGCCATCTTTGGTGAACTCACTCACGAAACCAGCTCCGTTCAGTTAGTTAATAATCGATATAATACGAGGAAAAGGTCAATTCTCCTTCATGTTTCCTAGGAATCTGGTAGATGACCAGAACACTGCTCTTACGCGGCAATCACTGGAGGTGTTTTGGATGACCGGTTGTCTCCCCCGATTGTCCTCCAAACTCGTACATGGTGAGATGATCCGCAGCATTTATGCCCTCACGTTTGACTACCTTCAAGATGGTTAGTGCAATGATCTGGCCATCTAGCCACAGGCTCCAATTATCGACATACCAGACGTCTATCTGGAATCTCTCTTCCCACGACAGCAGATTTCGGCCCCTCACCTGCGCCAATCCAGTAATGCCAGGTCTGACGTCGTGGCGCCGCCTTTGTTCCGGGGTATACCGGTCCAGGTATCTCACCAAGAGAGGGCGTGGCCCAACCAGACTCATGTCGCCCCGCAGAACATTGATCAACTCCGGAATCTCATCAATGCTGGATGCCCTAAGGAATCCACTGAGCCTTGTGACTCTTAGCTCATCTGGTATCGGCTCATCATGGACGGGGTCCTCACCCATCGTTCGAAACTTGTAAATCGTGAATGGTCTGCAATGGAGTCCCGGACGCCTCTGCGCGAATAGGACGGGCCAACCCAGGTCCAGCCACACTAGCGCTCCGACGAGCAGCATGATCGGGCTCAACAGGATGAGGAGGGCGGCAGATATCAAGACGTCAAGCGCCCGCTTCACGACAGCTCTGAGTGACAAAGGCGTCTCGCCTCCTTACAGACCCACCTGTCTCTGTCCTCTGATCAGTCCAGCATGACCGGGACTGCTAGGCAAGAATCGAATCCAGCCTTCTCGCAAGGACGACAGTGGAATGATTGGCCTCGACATAGGCTCTCGCGCGGCGACCGCGTTCCTGAGCGATCGCGGGTTCCTTGGCAACGTCCATCAGAATCCTAGCGACCCCCGCGACATCCCCGAATTCCAGTTGGAAGCCTCCGCCACTCTCTACAAGCGGACTGCCTTCCGACTCTCCGACTACAAGAGTGGGTATCCCCGCAGCCATGTAGTCAAAAAGCTTGTTTGGGCTAATGCCATATTTGTATACAGGTGACGGCACAGTGCAAAGAAGCCCCACCTGGCACCTGCGAAGAAGCGCAGGGATATGCTCCTTGGCTATTGCGGGAATGAAGGTAACATTGCCAAGGGCATCATCAAGGACTCGCCTGGACAAGGCGTCCTTGTAAGGGCCCTCACCCACAAACAGAAAGTGGACACTCTTCACACCGTTGCGCCAGAGACTAGTCGCAGCGTCTATCATAATATCCAGATGGTTAACTAATCCAATGGTCCCGGTATAAACTGCGATGCAAGAAGCCTCGATTCGCGCCAGTGTCTGGTCAACATCAGGCGGCAGACTGTTGTTTTTACTATCAAACTTCTCAAGATCAACCCCGTTTGGCAGATATACGCACTTGCTAAGGTCAACACCGAGTCCCGAGGCATACTGGGATGCCCTGGGCAGAAGAAACAGTATGTACTCCGCGCGGGCGTACAGGAATCGCTCCAGATGCGACAAGGCTATGATGAACGGGTGCTTACGGGACATCTTCCCAAGACCTATGAGAGTCTCAGGCCAGAGATCGCGCACTTCAAATAGAAACCGAGCTCCGTGATGTCGGGAAAGAACGTAACCAGCCCAGGCGGCCAACAGGTGGACTGAAGAACCTATTATCACGTCTGGAGGCTGCCGAGTCCAGGTCAACCGCAACACACGCACAGTGTAGACCAGCATGTCTAGGACTCGCCGCCAATTGTTGCGGTTATACGAGGCCGTCTTGACCCGCACGAACTTTAACCCGTCATGAACCTGTTCGTCGTAGGTAACGCCATGTGGGAGCGTTTCGCGGTGTATAAGGTGGTCGAACGATGAAGCGAATACCGTTACGTCCCATCCCATGCGGACGAGCTGCCGCCCCACGTCATAATGCCTCGTTCCGCCTGGGCGGTCGGGCAGACTAGCGTAGTGGTTTAGTATCCAGATGCGCCCTTTCATGCCTATGCCCCCGACCGTGATACTGTCCCAAATGTGCCCGCTAGCAGTCTACAGGACTGTTAGCGATCTGGCTGGTTGGTACTGATCGTGCCTCCCCAACCACGAGGGCGCGAAACCCCTTCCATCGCGCGAGCTGGGTTACCTGCAACCACACCATCATCATCAATGTCCCTGAGAACTACCGCTCCGATTCCTACTGTAGCACGGTCGCCCACGTGTCGGCTCTCGAGGATTGTGGAGTTTGGTGCTATCCAGCTGTAGTCGCCGATGTGCACTGAACCGCTTAGGTCCGCACATGCCGCGATCATGGTCCCAGTGCCGATTACGCAGTTATGAGACACCTGGACGAAGTTGTCAATCTTCACGCCGTCCTTGACTACCGTGGGATCTATCGTCCCCGAACAAACAACCGAAAGGGCGCCGATCTCGACGTTACAGCCAATCTGCACTCCTCCTACGTGAGGAAGCCGAACTGCCACTCCGTTTTCGTCTCGCTCGAACCCAAAACCAGCAGATCCAATGACCGCGCGCTCTCGGATGATCGTGCCATCTCCAATCGTCGTGTAGGCTCGAATCACTGCACCGGATAGAATCTGGACGCGCGCCCCAACTGTTACGCCATGGTCGATGAAAACCCCAGGCTCCACAACACAGTCGGGTGGAATGCTGGCCGATTCCGCAACGATGGCGCCGTTCCGCGCGATATACTGCACGTCGGGCCGGGGGATGGAGGAAAGGGCTGCACTCATCAACCTCGCGTAGCTGAGTCGAGGATTTACCACTGGAGCGATCACGTTGCTAGGGTCAGATAGACCCGTGACCTGTTCAGCTTCTGCCGGAGGTACGAGGATCAGCGAGTTTCGCAGGCCACTCAAGTCGGCTCTATCTAGCACCCCACGGTTCTTGGCAAACAAGATAGAGTGGTTAACCGGATATGTGAGGCTGGAGGCTCGCGTAACCACCAGATCCGATTTCGGTAGGCATTCCTTGCTGAGGAAGGCAAGCTCGCCTACCGTCAGGCAAAACATCTCTCTCACGTGATGCTCCCTCCCCGCGATCTAGGCAGGCTAGATTGTGACCCGCAGAGCGTGAAATGCTTCGGCGTACTCCTTGCCGACCTGGACCCCACGGTATTTCGCCCATGCGGTGATGTACTCCGTGCTGAAGTAGGGCCGCGCCTTTGCCACTTGGGTACGGTACCTTCCCAGTGCAGCGATCTTCTGTTCAAGAATGTCAGCCCCAAATGTGATGAAGGTGGTAGGTTCGGCCGCCGAAGCACTCGCTGAATTCCAGGGCACATCATAGCCGAGCAAGGTGGCAGTCGATTTGAATGCCCTTATGGACTCTGAGTACACGACTCCATGGTCTTGATGTACATCGAACGGCGAAGGACACAAGACTATGTCAAATCCATGTTGACGCACGTTCACCAGGTGGTCCAGGATGTCCTGCCTATGCTCTGGAAAATGACGAACAGGGAAGTCCAGGATCGTCACGTCTTTTGTCTTGACCCCCAAAACTGCAGCGGCTTCCTGCGCCTCATGGCGCAGAGCGTCCTCGCCAAAGCCTTCGGGCACCGACTCTTGCGCAATGGAGAAGACTAGGAACTCAACCTCCCAGCCTGCACGAAGTGCGCGGCATACGGTTCCGCCACATCCCAGTTCAATATCGTCGGTATGGGGACCAACCGCCAAGAGCCGCTTCATTGTCCTTCCTCCCGTCCAGATCAGCGCACGCTTGAGTCAAGAGCAGGACCCCCAGACGCTGTAAGTTCCCTATACAGCCCCAGGAGCTTCTCTTCCTCTATCCCCCAGTTGAACGCCTCTTGAACCGCCCGTCTGCCGTTCATGCCCAATTCATGGGCCAACGCGGGGTTCTCTTGCAGGAACCTGACTGCCTGAGCAATCTCTTCGGGGCTCGATGGGTCAACTGCTATGCCAAACTTGTACTGCTCGACAAGTTTTTGGGCATAGGGCGTGTCTGAGATGATCACTGGCAAGCCCATCGCCATATACTCGTATACTTTGGTCGCGATTGTATCCACCCTAGAGTACTGTCCAACGTGGAGGATCGTGGAGATCCCGGCAAAGCAATCACCAAGGACCTCTGCCAGATGCTCCCGCTTCAGAAAGCCGCGATAGTCAACGCACGAATACTCGGGCATTCGCATTAATTCGTTCTCATAGCTCACCGGGCTGAAGCTGCCGGCCAGAATAAGTCTCGCCTTTGTTCGGGCCATTCCCTTGACAAGACTGGTAATCCCTCTGCCGAGGCTGAGATTCCCGATATAGGCTACGCTGCCACGCTTGTCAAAAGGTGCAGTCCCCTGTGGGGAAAACTCGTTCAGATCAACGGCATTTGATATGAAGATCCGCTTTCGGCAGCGCCCCTCAAAGTAGTCCTGCCCCGATACCGTACAGACCTCTATGGTAGCGTCGATGCTCTTGTTAACATGCGCCTCGTATTTCATGTACAGCGCAGCGACCAAGCCGCGCAGAGATCTTGGGATATACTCTTTTTCCATGATCTGCAGACCATAGAACTCGTGGCTGTCGAATATGACTATTTTGCCAAGGTTCCTTAGGCTCACAGCATAGGGGAGCAGCTCAGGGGAGTGTATCTGGTAGATATCAGCGTCGATCTCCAGCGCCTTCTGTATCAAGGCGCGCCTGGTCCTCATCATCCGGTCAACGCGGCTCCTGGCAGGTGGAACCCCGATGTAGTCTACGCCATCCTCAATAGAACTCTCACCTTGACAGACAACGTAGGCCGTAAGGCCAGCGTGTGCCGCACTCCTGCATTCCTTGACCACCCTCGGGAGATGGTGCTTCGAAGTCGATGTAACATGACAGATGCGGATCGTCACAATACCCCCGCGTGCTGTCCGGTCTGACACTACCGCCATCAGCGTCTAGCACCCAACGAGTGCAGACCTGCGCCACGGTCTCATCTCCCACCTGTGGTCAATGAACGGACTCTGGCTACCTTGACTGTGATCTAGGAACGTTCAACGGCGCCATCCTCATCATCAAGTTCGCGAAGTAGTTCGAATACACTCGCAAAATGCTTTCCGTAGATTCTCGTGCAGACCATGTAGATCTGTGTAGAGAGAACCGCCATCCTGTGCCCCTTGGTATATGCAAGGATCCGTAGGAAGTCCCCGGTCGACACGCCGTAGAACTGGCTATCCTTGAGGAGGTAGCCAATCGCCTTCCGGAAAGGGTAGGCTAACCTCACCGTAGGATCGAGCCTGGCTTTCAGCAATCTCAAAGTCTTATCGTACAGGGTAACGACATTGGCAGTAGGGTACTCCTCCTTCTGGACGTACTGATAGTAAAGCTTGCGGCAAGCCCTGAGTTCGTTCGGAACCTTGAGCCAGAAGTCGACAAATTCATTGTCCCACAGTGGCAGCCGCCACTCCACGTCCAGATAGGCATCATATGACCTAATGTCGTTTACCTCGTATTTGGCGCGCCTGTTTCTCCAGTCGAAGAAGTCCACCAGGTCCTGGCAGCTGCTGCAGTCGTATTGATCCTTGTCTAGTTGCCCAAGTTCCTCTCTGATGGTATCGACAAGGTTATCGATGATCTGCTCGCCCGTGTAGGACTTACCTGGCCAAAACTGCCTTTGGCCCTTCCCGCCTTCTATATAGTCCCCGCTGTGGCCGGTTATCACCACGCAGTCTGGCGGAATAGACCCATTAGCTATGTAGTCCTCAAGGAGTATCCCCTGCAGATGGGGCAACCCTCTGCCATTGCACGTGTGCCTTAGATAGTCCTGGGTCTTCTGGCTGTCTAGACGGCCGAATATAAAGCTTTTCTCGTAATCCAGTGCCATCCATCGATATCCAAGCGAGGCAGCAACCTCTTTGGCGGCAGCTATCTCCCGGCTACCTTTCTTCCCGAAGGAAACGCAGATCACGTTTTCATACTTCGCCTTTCTGAGCGAGGTGGCCACCAATCTTGAGTCATAGCCGCCACTTAGGAACACCACGATTGGCTTTCCCTTGACGCTCCTTACCAGGCGATCGAAGACTCGGCTAAGGATAGCATCTAGCTCACTACATAGTGTCGCGATATCCGAGTCATTGCTCTCTGCGTGGCGGTACAGGAAGTGGTCGACATGGTCGATCTCGCCCGTCTTGCCATCAATGGCCAAGCACTGGCCAGCTCTGACCTCAAATATGCCCTCGTACAACGTCTTCTTTCCTATGACCAGATGACTTGCGAGAAACTCCAGTTGACTCTCTCTGACCATGCTCACAGAACCGATCTGATCCACTATCAATTCGACATCATCACTTACCACAACGTCAGTTCCTCGCACGGTGTAGAAAAGTGGGTAACTTGTGATTCTATCAACGGCAACATAGGTCCGTCCCTCTTCCGAATGGATGACACTGAAGTTGCCGTTCACAGACCCTATCGTACGCCCGAACTCCTCTAGGCTTCTGGTCCCGGTGAAGACCAGAGTGTCTGCCCCCTCTCTTAGGCGGTCATGTTGGAAAAAGAAACCTCTAGTATAGGTTCTTTCTCCCTTGTTCCAGGGGCAGACTTTGTGCTCTTTCAGCCTTATGGTCACCACTTGGGGCTCCCCTTTCGCCACGTACACTGAATTTCCAGCCGCTCACGCAGAGCAGTGTGAAGACGAAGAATGGAACACTGGTAAGAAAGTCGCCCGACACCAAGTACATCACTGAATTCAGGGAAACAAAGATACACAGAAGATCCTGAAGCGACCGATCCTTCACGAAGAACACGCGGAAACACAGTGCGATGGCGATCAAGCAGGCCAAGCTGCCGAAGGGGTATCCGAAAGCCAGCAAAAACTCCATGAGCATGTTATGAGGACCAGATCCTGAGTCAATCCAGCCTCCAAGAAGACCCCAGCCGACCAGCGGTCTCTGAGAGGCCAAGCCATAGTAATATCTCACCAGATCGATCCGAGCCGGGCTTCTAGCAAGGGATCCCTGGAAAATCGCCTGTATTGTTCTACTTTGGTAGCCTATGGCTTCCAGCAAAGACAGTGTCAATACTCCGATTCTGTCGAAGTACAAATTGAACATTGCAGCAAGAACGCTACCCACAGCCACCACTGCAAACCTCACCGAGACCTTCCGTACAGCCAGAAGGAACTTTAGTGCCAGCATTACTGCGACACATAACAGGGGACCGCGTGCGCCACGAAGGAGGATTGCCAAACTCTCTGTCATGAATAGGCATAAATGGGTCCATCGGCGTGTGTTATACCACTCATTGATGTGAAAGAGCGTTGGAAGCACCAGCGCATAGGAGAATGGCATGTTGTACCCAACAGCCTGCGTCGGGAAGAAGAAGGCAAGCGACAGAATGGCCACGTCAAAATAGGAGGCCTTGAGAATCGCCTCGTACAAGACCCGCTTGTCCCTTATGGCGTAGGCGCATACTGCGACGGGAGTACAGATTCCGAGTGTCCAGACCGCATTCCCAAGGAGAAGCTG